>Ga0070664_100002602_pt1 | contig 14554 bp, 15 predicted proteins | sample KBSC73metaG_FD_65863 | JGI IMG/M metagenome (GOLD analysis project Ga0070664, IMG submission 65863) | Corn rhizosphere microbial communities from Kellogg Biological Station, Michigan, USA - KBS C7-3 metaG | ecosystem: Host-associated > Plants > Roots > Rhizosphere > Soil ... | reverse complement strand
GGGTCCCCGCCTCGCCTTCCACCTGGATCGTCTCTCTGCCCGTGAACCGTCCATGGCCGATGAACACATCCACACCCAGTTTCGCATAGCGGTGCGCCGAATCGGTGTGGCTGATCCGTGCCCGCAATCGTCGCATTCGTGACATGACTGCGCCGAAATCGTAGGTCACGCCGTCTGGAATGCCAAGGCCGAACTCCGCCGCATGCTTGAGGTCGGCCCAGGCGCGCGACGCGCGAATGATTCCCTTCGAGGGCACGCATCCCACGTTCAAGCAATCCCCGCCCATCAGATGTTGTTCGATCAAAGCCACTCTGGCGCCGAGGCTAGCGCCGACGATGGCCGTGATGAGTCCTGCGGTGCCTCCGCCTAATACCACGATGTTGTAGCGACCGGCCGCTTCGGGGTTCACCCACTTCGAGGGATGCACATTCTCGGCAAGCTCGCGATCGTATGTATCGTCCGACAAGAGGCCGTAACCTTCGAACATCACCACTCCCTGTGACATCGGGTTGGACTCATGCCGATTTTGCACTGAATTTTCTGTACGCGACAGGCGTGAGCGCGAGCAGGCCCAGCAGCACGAAGGCGCCAAGGACATGAGGAGACGCGATCTCCCTGAGCGAATTGAGTGTCCCCAGCTGGCGGCCCGCATAGGCATAGACGAATGACCCTGGAATGATACCGAGCGCCGTCGCTGCCGCATAAGTGCCGATATTCATTCGTGTCAACCCGGAGACCAGATTCACCGCGAAGAACGGAAACAGCGGAATCAACCTCAGCGTCATCAGATAGCTGAAGGCATTTTTCGCAAATCCTTCCTGTAGCGGTTCCAGCCACCTTCCAAATTTCCGCTCCACCCAATCGCGCAAGACGTAGCGGGCAGCCAGAAAGGCCAGGGTCGCCCCAATCGTGGCTCCGAGATTGACGAAGATGGTGGCGGGAAGACTGCCGAACAAGAATCCCCCCGCCAGGGTCAGGATGGTGGCGCCCGGCAGCGATAAGCCGGTCACCGCGATGTACAGGGCGATGAACAGCACGACGGCCCCAGTATAGTTCGCTTCGGTAAAGGCCAGCAGATGATCCCGGTTGGCCTTGAGCGCTTCCAGAGAAAGCCAGCGCGCCAGGTCGAAATAGACAAACAAGCCGATACCGCAGCCGATGACGATGACCGTGGCGATCTTACCGACCTGCATGCCGTGCGCCGATGGGGCTGCCGGTATTTCGTGCGCCATGGCCGCGTATCATGGGGACTCCTGCTCTGACTGTCAACGCTTTTGGGGAAGGTCGTTTGGAAATCCTGCAGAAAGATCGTGGACTTGCAGTAAATCTAGCAGATGTGACCGGCCCGCTCAGTTTCGTGTGCGGTTGTAAAGATCGCGGTCCATATCGATGCGGCCGAACGCCCGTTCGACGGGATCGATGATGCCGTCCTGGTTGCGGTCGAGTTCTTGAAAATGGTCATGGGTCAAATCGGGGGTTTGCGGACTGGGGACGCTCGAGGAATCGGCGTGAGGACGGGGATCATAGCGTTGGGAGTCTTCGAGCATCCCATAGTGGATCAAGTCCGTCCTCGGCTGAACGACGGCTTTGGGCATGGGTTTTTTGCGGATTTTGGCGTGCAGGCGACCTTTCGAAGCCAATGGCTTCACCTGCATCGGCGGCTCCTGCTTAAGCGTCTTCTGGAGAGTTTTTGTCGGTTGTTCCAATGTAGGTGGAGCGATTTTGCTTGAAGATTTCTGAGTTGGCTCAGATGAAGGTTTTACAGTTTTTACGGCAATAGCAGGCGACGTCGGCTTTTTTGTTGTCGTCGTCTGGACTCCCAGCGCCTGGCAGACCGTGGGCTCGGTGAAGATGAGCACACAAACGCAAATTGCTGGTGCGAATCTCCCGTAATGCATGCGGCTCCCCAGAGAAGGCCCGCTATCAAGCATAGCAGGTCCAGGTGAGACTCTTTTCAACTGATTTCCCAAGGTGTTAGGCAATTCGACCAACGGACGCTTCCGCTATTCAGCGGTAGACGCCAATGAGACCGGTGGATGAGACTTCGACCGCAGCGGGTCGCCTTTCAGTATACGGCAGGAGCCGTTTGAGCCTTAGAATAGGCGCTTCGAACCAGAACCAGCACAAACAGGCCATGCTTAGGAGAATTGCGGACCATAGGACGATATGAGCATAGAAACCTATTTGCCATTGCTGTAGCACCACTGAAGTAAGCCCACCAGCCACCACATGCCAGAGGTAGAGCCCATAACAGCGTCTTCCCAGAAATGTGAGGATCCGAGACCTCAACAGCACCTTTGCTGGCCCTTGTGCGCCCAGACTCGCCATCAAGAGAATCGCAAAACCCACGGCCAGCCATGAATAGCCGAACACACTGAACAACCATGACCTCGTTTGAGGGATAGACGGACTAAATGGCACGAGCAGGGTGAGCATAATCACAGCAAGCGCCGGAACTGCAAGTCTCTTACAGGCCATCATGTGCTGCTGCCAATTTCTAGAGCGATACAGCACGGCCACAATGGCACCGGCGGCAAGTGCATCCAGCCGACAGAAGGTAAATACATAGGTTGCCGGGTAATCTGCCACGAAAAGAACGAGCGCTCTGACCAGGGGCGCCATCATCATACATCCGATACTCCACCTCAATACCTGGTGACAGTTGGACACTCGTACGATCAGCGGCCACAAAAGATAAAACTGTTCTTCGAGCGCGAGGCTCCATAGAATCATGACAGCCAACGGCTGCCATCCAAACAGGGCGATGTGAATATTGCCTAAATAGAAGGCATACCATGGCCACGCGTCAAAACGCGGCAATAGGTTGAGTGGGTCATTGAACTTTACAAGGGCGAGCAGGACGAAAAGGTACAAAGCAGCCACTGGAAAGATCCTTAACGCACGCCTTCCCCAAAACACGAAGACCGACCCCACCCCTTCTCTCACACGAATCAGAATCGATGTGATCAGGAATCCGCTGATTACGAAAAAAAGATCCACACCCATCCAACCACCAAGACTCATCCGCCCAATCAGGCCGAGCATCGACCACGGAGTCTGTTCAGCGGAAAACTCGGGGAGTTGTCGAAAGAGGAAGGGGGCGTGGTACCAAAGAACGAGCAGAATGGCGATTCCCCGCAAACCGTCAACCTCCGGTAAGTATGCAGGGTGGCTTTCGGAGGAGGTGCTTACCGACTGATCTGGCACCATTGTTCGAGCTCCAATGTAAACACCAGGAATTCATTTCCTCCCTGGCGCCGATACTCCTCTCGCGGAACTCGCTCTTGATGGTCCTTTCGAAGGCGTTGACATGCCTTCTGCTGGGCACGCTGAATCTGGGGCTGCATCTTGGCTTGGTCTTCGAGTGAGCGCCCTGCAAGACGCTCCTGCATCTGCTTCATCGCGACATAGTGGTCGTGAAGCGTTGGCTCTTGAGTCACCTGCGGCAATGTGTCGGGTTCCGCCGCATGGGCGGCGGCCGCAACAATCAAGCAACCGAAAAGTATCCATGTTTTCATGTGTCCACCTTCATGTGAGTCGTAAGCCTCTATGAGCCGGGATTGCTTCGATCAGATTGAAGTTGGTCCGCACCGAAGCAATCAGATCACCGCGCTGTTCGATTGCTCTTTCCGAAATCGGACCGAGCCAATTATCCGCCCGCTCCAGATACGAGACCTGGTAGGGATCGATGCCCATGATTCGACAGCACGTCGCATCCACCGCTGCTAAGTTGCGTCCCATGACGAGCACTCCAACCTTCTTTGGGTCACCCATGATCGGACCATCGCCTTCCATTCCAACTATGCCATCCACAATGGCGAAGTGCGGTTTGAGCGTTGCGTTGATGTCTAAAATCGCATTTTCAATTCCGGCATGATGTAGCACATTTTTGGGCCACCCATAATAGATTCCTGGCATCACCCCGAACAGATTTTTCATCGAGAGGGTGACCCCAGCCCAGTGATGTGTTTTCATTTTCGCCACAGAGACGATCCAATCCACTTCCTGAAACAAACCGGGAAACGTGAGCGTCTTTAGCCGGCTTTGTCGTCCGGCATTCGGCAGGTCGTAGCCGGTGATGTAGTTGAGGTCGTGAAAGGGAATCCGATCCTCGGTGAGGACATCTGCTAAACCTGACTCTTCATAGACGGCCAAGGTGTCACGGCGGTGACCGGGTCCTTCAGCCACCATGACCGCAGACGCACCCAGCCGAAGGAACGCTTCGATCGCGCCGCGCAACACCAGCGGATGCGTGTTGATGTGAGGGGCGCCTGACGCGGTTTCGACGAGATTCGGCTTCAAGAGAATCCGTTTCCCCCTCAGTTCCTCCGGACGAACACCCAGTTCTCTGATCCCTCTGGTGATGGCATCGGCAATGTCCAGCTGATAATCGGCAACCTTGGCGACGAACGTTTCTGCATGCTGCGGCATCCGGAACAACCGCTTCGGTACCAGCAGCAATCCGGAGCCCATCGCGACACCCACCGCTCCGGCAAGCAGCAGCTGGCGGCGCGTCAACCCATTTACCGGTCTCTGATCTGTTGAATCTGACACAGTGCTCCTATGAAGCCGCAGCAACTGAGGTCGGTCTGGAATGTCTGCGTTGAATCAGAGGACTGTACGCGTTGGAGTCACCGGCAAGAGCGCCTAATGCCACCAGGCAAAGCGACGATGTATCGTAACCACCATATCGGCCTTGATTCGCCAGACAGCGCTCGACCAATGCCAAGCCGTTTGCCGGCCAACGATCCCACGCTGAAAGACCGAGCAAGCTCCAACCAAGTGAAATAGGCGTGCGTATGCGATCGACCTCCCCTTGTAGATAGTCAATGCTGCGAGCCACCTGCTTTTGATCGACCTCTCCGGCAAGCCCGACGAGTGCCGCGCCCGTACTTTCCGGCATGGGGTAAAGTTCTCGCCCGAACACCAGGGTATTTCCAACATTCCAGCCGCCATGGGGCAATTGACGGTCAAGAATCATCCGAAGCGCTTCACGAACACGATCGTGCTGACCATGTCCTGCCACCCGTAAGGCCATCACACCCAGCGCCGTAGGCTCCACCCACGAATGGGTATCTTCGATCCAAGGCCATCCCTTTAAATTTGGATCGTGTGCCGACGGATCGGTGGGCTGCTTAGGGAAGTGCACGCCCGTCGTACTCAGTAGAAAATGAACGGCTCGACTTTGAGCAACTTGGCTGGCGATTGAATCCTGCCAGGCAAGCACTGCGAGAGGGGTCGGCCAAAAGGAGGCAGGATTGGCTCTATTCATACACACTCGACCATCCCCGTGTTGCTCGCGCACGAGAACGGTGCACAGCTGCTCGATGACCTCGTGTGCCCCCCCGGATGCTCGGAGGGCAAGCACTCCCCAGGCCGTCGAGTCAATATGGAGTGGCCCGCCTAACCTGCCCGCCATGCCTCCGTCAGACAGCAAGCGGCGGGAAAGCACTGCCTCTACCGACTTCCGGAGAGATGAAGGAGACAAGCACAATCCCCATTGATGTTAATTGCCCGCCATCGCAGGAAATATGACCCGAACCATTTTGATGCCGGCCGGCCCAATGATGACAATGAACATGCTCGGAAAAATGAAGAAGACGAGCGGAAAGAGCAATTTGACCGGAAGCTTCGCCGCAAGCTCCTCGGCCTTGAGCCGACGGGTCGTACGCATGGAATCCGCGTGAACCCGAAGCGCCTGGCCGATGCTGGTTCCGAACCGGTCAGTCTGTATGAGTAGGGCCACCAGATTTCGTATCTCTTCCATATCGGTACGAAGCGCGAGGTTTCTGAGCGCTTCCTGGCGGGACACTCCGGATCTCAATTCCAATGCCAACAAATTCAGTTCGTCGCTCAATGCCGGATGGGTCCGTTTGACCTCTTCACCGACACGGCCGATCGCCTGATCCAATCCGAGGCCTGCCTCGACGCAGACCACCATCAAATCCAAGGCATCGGGAATCGCCCGGTTGAGCGCGTCTTTTCGCGCGGCAATGCTCCGCTTTAACCAGATAACAGGTGCATAATAGCCACAGGCAGCCGCCAACACATAATAAAAAACGAGAATGGTGAAGGTGGGAAATCCCAACAATTTGACCGGCACAAGCGCGATCAGTGCCGCCATGAGAACGGCCACGAGCAACTTGGCCCCGATAAAAAATACCGGAGCTTTTCCGGATCGATACCCGGCCGTGATGAGCTGACGGCGCGTCGCACGGGCCTCCTCAACATTCGAAGGCTGGTTCAGCCGGGCAAGCCATTCCAGCAGAGCTTGAAATTGCTGGATCAGCTGCTCGCTGACCCGGTCACTGGTCGCTTCAGCCCCCGAGGGCGTACCATCAGCGCGACGCCGCCACGTTTGCAGCGCCTCTCGCGAGTTCATGTAGAGAAACGCCGCGGAAGTAGCCAGCGTGATCGCAATAAACGTAAACAGCGCGATGATGAGAGGAAGATCCATGTGCGTGACTCCTTAGACCTTGATGATAATCATGCGTTTCATGATCACCGCTCCGGTGACCATGAGAAAACTTCCAACCATGAGGAGATTTTGACCGATAGGATCAGTGAACAGAGCGCCCATATACTCTGCATTCAGCTGGTAGAGCATAAACCCGACGACAAAGGGAAGGAGAAATAGGATCGCCCCGGAGAATCGACCTTCGGCCGACAAGGCACGTACCTTCAGCTGCAGCTCAAACCGTTTGCGAATCAAGCTTGCCAGTGAATCGATAATTTCGGCGAGGTTTCCGCCGGTTTCCCGCTGCACGAGAACCGAGGTCACAAAGAACCGCAAGTCGACGCAATCCAGTCGATCGGTCATGTTCTGGAGCGCTTGTGGCAACGCCACACCCATAGACACTTCGTCAAACACGCGGCGGAATTCGATTCCGATGGGATCGGCGGCCTCGTCCCCGACGAGCTTCAAGCCGACAGAGAATGCATGGCCCGCCTTCAACGCCCGTGAGATCAGCTCGAGGGCTTCCGGCAACTGTTGTTCAAATTGTTTCATCCGTTGAATTTTGAGCCAATAGAGATAGCCTGAGGGAACCGCTCCTAACAGCGCTGCGAACAGGAGCGCCAGGACGAACGGAACATGCAGCAGCCGCATGGACCCGATCAAACCCGCCATCCCTAAGACCGGGGTCGCCAACACGAAGCTCCCGAGGGGTATCCGACAATCAGCCTGCCGGTGAAGGACGCGCAGAGGTTGGAACCGGCGCATCGTGGCCAGCAGTTCGTGAAGCCAGGGAATGTCGCTGAACGATTCCCTGCGAACGATCTCCAACTGCGCCACGTATCCTGTGGTCGACCATTTCTGCAGGCGCTCAATCGCGCGATCTTTTCCCTTGGGCGTCATCGCGCGATGTAGCGCCGCGCAGCCGTGCAGAAACACGAGGATCGTGGCAAAGATGCCGAGAGCGATCAGGACGTTTAGCATTCGTACACCTTTTGCGGATCAAAGAGTTCAACGGGCAGGGGCACGCCCTTCGCGGTCAATCGCTCGGCGAATTTCGGCCGCACGCCGGTCGCCTTGAACCGTCCCTTGACCTTGTGATTCTGATCAACCCCCGTTTGTTGAAAGACGAATAATTCTTGCAGCGTGATGAGATCGCCTTCCATTCCAACCACCTCTTGCAGGCTGATCAGCTTCCTCGACCCATCGGACATACGGGCGATCTGAATGATGACGTCCAACGCGGAGGAGACATAATGGCGCATGGCCTTCGTCGCGAGATTGAGCCCTGCCATCGACACCAAGGTCTCGATCCTGGTCAAGGCATCCCGGCAAGAATTTGCGTGGACTGTCGTCAATGACCCGTCATGACCAGTATTCATGGCCTGCAACATGTCCAAACTTTCAGCCCCACGGACCTCGCCGAGGATAATGCGATCCGGCCGCATACGTAGTGCGTTTTTCACGAGTTCCCGCTGGGCGATTTCACCCTTGCCTTCGATATTGGCCGGCCTCGTCTCCAACCTGACGACATGCTCCTGGCGGAGTTGCAACTCGGCCGCATCTTCGATCGTCACGATCCGTTCGTCATCCGGGATGAATCCCGACAGGATATTCAGCATCGTCGTCTTACCGGTGCCGGTTCCTCCGGAGATCAAAATGTTCAAGCGCGCCTTTACGATGGCCTTCAACAACTCGCCGATTTCGGGAGTGAGTGAGCGCTTGTCCATCAGATGATGCAACTGCAGGGGATCCTTGCTGAATTTTCTGATCGAGAGCGAGGGTCCATCGAGAGCGAGGGGAGGAATGATGGCGTTCACGCGGGAGCCGTCCGCTAACCGTGCATCCACCATCGGAACAGACTCGTCGATGCGGCGCCCGACCCGTGAGACGATCTTTTCGATAATTTTTTTCAGGTGGCTGTCGTCTTTGAACCGGACGGGAGTCAGCTCCAGCTTTCCTGCACGCTCGACAAACACCTGCTTGTGGCCGTTCACGAGAATATCGTTCACGGTGTGATCGGCAAGTAACGGCTCCAAGGGGCCTAAACCGAGGACTTCGTGAATGATGTCTTGGGTCAGCTGTGCCCGTTCACGCTGATTGAGAGGCACGGCCTCCTGCTGTAACAGCTGCTCGATGAGTTTCGTCAGCTGCGTGGTGACCGCTTCTGAGGACATGGTGGCCATGGCATTCAAATCCAGCAACTCGACCACTTGTTGATGGAGGCGGTCCTTCAGAGTCTGATAGTGCGCCGCCAGTTCCGTCCCGTTGACCTGTCGCGTCGTAAGCATAGTCTCTCTTTCCTCCTTCAGAACTTCCGATCCATCCGTGAATTCGCTTCCGCTCTCAGACGACCGAAGGCTTTTTCAACTCCAGCGTGAGACTTGGAAGATAGCGTCCGAAAAACGACGTTTTCTTCCCATCATCCTTTGCCGCTCCATTCTTGCCCGACTTCCCGCTGATCAACTGACTGGATCCGCGTAAGTACCACTGACCGATCGACGTTCGCGCCGCCATGATGGTGAACGGCTTTCCGTGATCGATGGCTTCGCTGGCCGTTCCATAGTCGTTGGGGATCAGCCCGGCCATTCGAACGGCAAGCATCGACTCCGTTTCATTCAACAGATCCTTCTGATCGTTCGCGTATCGGTTCACCACCACCATGACCTTGTCCGCCGGATACTGGGCGGCGGCGAATGCTTCCAAGAGCCGCTTCGTACGACGGATGGACGGCAGTGACAACGTGGTAATGACGATCACTTGATCGGAATAGTCCAACGCCTCCTTGACGGCTGGGTCCAGAATATGACCGCAGTCAATGAAAATATGGCGATGCATGGAACGGAGCAGGCCGATCACCCGCATCGTGCTGCCATGCACATACTCAGCATCTTCAAACGCTTCGTAGCCCGAGGCCAGCAACTGGAGTCCAGAAGCATGCTGGACCAACATGCTGCGGATAATCGTTTCATCAAGCCTGGAGAGATCCTTCGCGAGGTGCTTCAACCCTTGCGAAGCATGCAGATCCAAAAAGAGTCCCAGCTCGCCCCCGTGCAGGTCGAGATCCATCAGCGCGACAGACTCGCCTTTTCCAGCCTGTTGGACCGACGTCGCCATGTTGGTCGCCACTGTGCTCACGCCGACGCCCCCTCTGGCTCCGATCACGCTGACCACCCGTCCCAACGGCCGATCTGATTGAGCGACCTTTGTACTGAACCGCTCTTCAAACCGCGCAAGTGCCGGTTCCACTTCCTGTCGCGTCAACGGCTGAGACAAAAACTCCTTGACGCCGACGCGAAAAGCCTCCAACAACATCTGTGGATCGATGCGCGAGGCCGTGAGAAATACTTCCAGGTTCGGCAACGTACTAAGCAACTCGCGAACGCGTGCAAACGTCTGTTGCGGACGGATTTCGTCCAGTTCCAGGACGAGCATGTCCAACGACCCTGTCCCCTGGCCCTTCGTCACCAGATAGCCATGGCGGCTGGAAAGCATCTCTTCGAAGGCCTGACGCGCCGCATCGGTTCGACATTCTATCGAGACTGCAATCAATCGAGACATGCGTGGGTTCCTCCAGAATCCTATGCGTTATTCAACGAGACCAGGGATAGTACCGAAGGTTCCAAAGCTCCCTCCGCCACTTCCACCGCCCCCCTCGAACACGTTGCATTGAACCACCCCGGACATACAGCCGGTCGAGGGATTTGAGCCGGTACAGTTGGCGGCGTTAAGCGCATCACCGGGTGTGCCAACATAGTTAATCCGCACCGTGGCATATCCAATAATTGACTGAGCGCCGCTCGGGGTACAATCACTACCGGCATAGACCGGCACCTGCGCATCCCAGGGACCATTCTGCGTCCGGAGATGCCAGAGGGTGACCATGTTGGCCCACACGGATGCCATGTTGCCATTCGTGAAATTCAATGTAGATAGACCGGCTTGAGATGAGGGGGGAGTATACGTTCCATTAATCATTCCATTGACGATGCCGTTCATGGCGCTCGCACTGGGGGGGCTAATGTCAAAGGCTTGCCAACCGGCGCAGGTTTGAGCGTTTCCGGGCACGTTGGGAGCAAACTGAATTGTACTTCCGCAGCCGAAGCCGGAATTAAAGAAGAACTCCGAAATCCCGAACGGCGCGTCCATATCCCCTGGTGCCATGGCACCGGCCGGATTCAGTTGCGCCGTGGCGACTGCGGTCACATTCACGCTCGAAGCTCCGATGATGCTCGCCAGCATGGTGCTGACGGGGCCGTTTGCCGCACCGTCCCGTCTCGTGATCACACGCACGGCCCTCGGGAGCACCGTGGTCGGAGTAAAGGTCCGCGTCGACGAATCCCAGATCCCCACTGAGATGTCAGCGGGATTCACGGCAAGCGTCACGCCGGCGGCCTGATTGTCGCCACCAGCTAAGGTGGCCATATTCACGACGGTAGTTACTTGACCGCTGGTCAGTGTGTAACCGGTGAGCGAGCCGGACATGCCATCATAGATCACGCCAAGCGCTCTTGCGCCCGCCAACGCTGCCGCATCACTGGCATTCTGCAACTGATTTCTCGCCACCAAAGCGTGCCCCATATCTAGGGCAAGAGCGGTCATGCCCAACAAAACCATCAGGACGATTGCCACCGTGACCGCAACGGCGCCCTGTTGATTATTGAGTGGAGCGCCCAATTGTTGTGTCAACATCGTTGGCTTCATGATCGCAATCCTTTTGTTACTCATGCCGCATCGTGGTGGAAATCGAAATCGGAAACGGAGAGGGCAGATTCACTAACGTGGGAATGTAAGGAATGATCCAATTATAGTTATAGGTGGCACTGAGCGTTACCGGCGTGCCAGTGACACCGCAGCACACAGGGGGATTGAATAGCACATGCGCTGGGTTTAAACCGCTCCCGGTGATATAGGTCGTCGCCTGAGAGATCATGGTTGCCCCAGATACAGGAGGCGTTTGCGCGACGATTCCATACCGAACCCCTTCGCGTGTCGCATTGGTCACGACCTCACGCCCATACATCATCATCCCGAATTCCATGGTCCCGAAGACAATCAACAAGAGAACCGGGAGAAGAATCGCGAACTCCGCTGCCATCACTCCACGCTCATTCAAATTCTTCATTGGAATCACGCTCCCAGCTTTGCCTACTGTGTTTTCACGCCGCTCGTTACCATGGACTTGCCCAAATCGAGGTCCGGTTTTTCAAACCCTTGCCGATACGTTTCCATCGCGGTGGCGTTGACTTTGCCATCTTGACCTTCGACAGGATCCAGCTTTTCGCCGGCCATCGGGTCCAGGATTTGACTCGCCCGCATCTCTTGATACGCCGCTCCCCAGTTCGGACTGATACTCGTCCGCGAACAGGCTCCGAACAGTAGCCCGATGCTCACGATTGCTACGGCCGTGCTTCTAACTTTCATTGCCATCTCCTTCCAAGATAATCAGTGGTGATCCGCGTTCCTTACGGGACAATATGTCCGACTTGTCCTTCCATGGCACGACCTCTGGTCACTCGATTGGACAACACCTCGGCCGCCGGCGACTTCTGCCCGGCCTTTCCACCCCAGCCGCCTTTCTCGGGATATCCCATCAAGTAGAATTCAAAGTCATTGGGCTCCACGTAATAATCCGTCGGCAACGACTGTGCATTCATGTCCAGCGGCTTCACCAGATGCGCCGTGACAATGATCAGCAGCTCAGTTTCATTCTTTTGCCATGACGTGCTACGAAACAACGCGCCGAGGATCGGAATATCCCCAAGCCCCGGATACTTGTTGATCGATTCTTTCACGTTGTCCCGCATGAGCCCACCGATCGCAAAGCTCTGTCCATCGGCCAACTCAATCGTCGTCGTCGCGCGTCTGGTCGTGATCGCCGGCACGACAAATCCTTGTGTCTTCAATGCATTCTGGAAGTCCAACTCCGACACCTCCGGCGCCACGGTCAGGCTGATGTGTTTCTTGTCCATAATGTTCGGAGTGAAGACCAGTCCGACTCCGAACTTTTTGAACTGGATCGTGATCAACCCGAACGCTTGAGGGACAGGGATTGGAAACTCACCGCCCGCGAGAAAGGCCGCTTCCTGACCATTCAATGCCATCAACGTCGGTTTGGCCAACACCTTGATGATATTTTCCTGATGCAAGGCATCGACGAAGCCAGACCATGTGATGTTTCCGGTCTGAAATTGGAAGGCGCCGTTGACGGCGGCGGTCGCTTGTTGAGACAGATTCAACGTATTCGAGAGAAGCCCACCGGTCACTCCGGCAAAGCTGTTGCCACCTAACATTGTTGTCAGCTGATTCAGCGCGGTCATACCGAACCCTTGAGGCGTCATGGCCGTGGCGTTAATACCCAATCGGCGGACCATCTCGCGGTTCATCTCGGCGACCCGGACTTCGAGCATGACCTGTTGCACTCCGCCTACCTGCATGGAATTGATGACTTTCTTCGGCGCATAGGCTTCGGCAATACCCATCGCTCGCGTAAGACTGGTGGAACTGCTGGCGGTTCCGGATAAGGTGATGTTGTCGTGACTGGCCATCACCAGGATGTTCTTCTCTTCAGGCAACGCCTTATGGAGGTTTTCCTTCAGTCGCGTGAGATCCGGCATAATCATGACGTCATACATGCCCATCATTTTTCCGCTCTCATTCCAGAGCGTCAGATTGGTGACCCCGGTCGCCTTCCCGGTCAGATAAATCTGGGTGGGAGAAAGCACGACCGTATCGGCCACTTCCGGATTCGCCAATGAGGCGCGCTTGATCGCAACCGGCAAATCCAACACCTTGGATTTGCCCACGGTCAGCTCGAGTCGCTGGACCTCACGCTGTTCGCCTCCACCGACAACTACTTCTTGTGCAGAGATCGCAGGAGATCCAGAGATCCCTATCAGCAACCCGATCGCTATCATCACGTTACGCTGTTTCATTGACATGGTCCTCCGTCTAATTGCGAATCGCCTTTTAGAATTTGACCGACCCAACGGCCGTTCCCTTGATTACCTCGACTGTCACTGTCTGCACATCCGGGGCAGGATTGCCGATCGGCTCGGGATAGATCTTGATAAAATTTAGGACCTTCTTGGGCGCATAGGCCTCCGCCACCGATAACACTTGATGCAATCGTCCCTCACTTGAGATCGTTCCCGAGATCGTCACATGATCGTGCGTGCCTTTCAGATGCAAATTGGTCTCCTCGGGTAACAATTCGGCCAGATGCTGCTTCAAACGTACAAGGTCGACGCCCACATCAAGATCGAACACAGCGATCACTTGATCTTCCCGGCCCCAGATGGTCAAGTTCGTCGTGCCGTAGCCTTTTCCGGTGACATAGATCTGTTTGGGGCTCAGCACGATGGCGTCGGCGATTTGAGGGTCGGCCAACGACGCCCGCTTGATGGGCACCGACAAATCCACCACCGCCGACTTTCCAACTACCAAGCTCATCTGTTGTGAGTCCGGGACGCCGCTCACTTTTCGTACAATCGATTCGTTGGCAGACGCCACTCCAACCGTCGCCAGCATGGCTCCTCCCAGAAGAAGTGCCGCCACCCGCTTACCGACACTGCATTGCGCTCGATCGTTGCGATTCATGTTGATTCCTCCATCCTTCCTAGAAGCGGACTTCTTTCCGTTGGTCACCCTTGATGACTTCGATGCGCACGAACCCATCGCCGTCATTCGCAGCCTTGACCGGCTGCTGCTTCGGGCGATACGAGCTCAGCAGCGCTCCCACATTGGCGCCTTTTGTCAGGACATGTTCCGTGTTCAGCGGATTACGTAACGCCAGTCTCAACCGCCCTTGGTTCGATGCCAAGGCCAGTTTCTCTGCTTCCTCGACGTCGACCTCGACAGTAATCACCTGCACCTGCTTCGGCTCTTCATCCTTGCCTTTGCGCTCCATCTGCGTACCCGCCGCCAGCACTTTCACGTTTTCGAGGATCACCTTTGCCATCGTGCTTCCCTGTTTGCCGTTTTCCGGCTCGATGGTAACCATGACGTCCACACGATCGGCCGGTTTGATGAACCCGGCCACACCGATGACATCGTCGACCTTGACTGACATGGCACGCTTGTTGACGTCCGTCACTGCCG
>Ga0070664_100002597_pt1 | contig 14569 bp, 12 predicted proteins | sample KBSC73metaG_FD_65863 | JGI IMG/M metagenome (GOLD analysis project Ga0070664, IMG submission 65863) | Corn rhizosphere microbial communities from Kellogg Biological Station, Michigan, USA - KBS C7-3 metaG | ecosystem: Host-associated > Plants > Roots > Rhizosphere > Soil ... | reverse complement strand
TCAGCCATCATCCCGTCCTTGTCGAAGCCGCGCAGAGATAGGATGCGCGGACCAAATACCGGCGGGACCTCATCGACAAATTCGGCCGCCGGTTCCGGGGATTCAGTCACGAAGATCGCATGGCTTGCCCTATAGGGGTTTGCGACGTCGTGGCTGACGTGATTGAGCAGAAGCACCCGCTCGCCGATCTCACGGTCGGTCAGGCTCACGCGGCACGGAAAGCTCGGCTTCTCGGTCACCGTCATGCGGACCACTCCGCGTTCGGCCAGCTCCTCGTCCGAAAGGCCGAAGAACGGTAGGAATGGCGCGGGGTCGAGTCCCCGGACGATGTAAGACATGGATTTCGCTCCTTTCGGGAGCCTTTTACGGCCCGGTCCAAGTGGCTGCTTCCGCTGCCTTGCGGTCAAAGCTGCCCGCCTCGCCGATTGGGTTTTTCCGGACGGCGCATTGGGGGTTAGGCCGGATGGGAGGCAAATCGAGCTGTAGGCATCGTTCGCTTATGAGCAGGTCCCTGTGCGCTTCCGTGATTCTTGCCTGTACGGCGTCAATCCTGCCCTGCGGCAATGCGCTTGCAGCGCCGCTCGTGAACCCGCTGCGCTTTTTCGAGGGGTCTACCGAAACTGCGGGCGTGATGAACGTGATCATGCGCAAGCCGTATCACGTCACGAACACCGGCCGCGGGACGATCGGATCGGACGGCGCGCTGATCCTCGTCCAGCAGGTGCGCACGGAGGGTCAGCCTCCGAAGCAGAGAGTATGGCGGATTCGTCAGGTCGGCGCCGGGAGATATTCCGGCACGATGAGCGAGGCCGTCGGGCCCGTCGCAATCGACGAGGTCGGCGACCGCTACCGGTTCCGTTTCAAGTTGCCCGGAGGCCTGTCGGCCGAGCAATGGCTTAAGCCGAGCTCCGACGGCACCTCCGGCCAGAGTACCCTTACCGTCCGCAAATTCGGGCTAATCGTCGCGAGGTCCAATTCGACCATTCGAAGGACATCCCGGGAAGCCCGTATTTTGCCGTAAAGCTTCCCTACCTTGCATCGCTTCGAACCGCTTGCTAGTGGCCGCGCCAACCGATGGGGGCGTGCGGGGCTAACCCGTTTTAACGCCTCGATTTTTGCATCGGGGCAACATTCCGTTTCTGGAGCTTTTCGCGCGTGGAGACATCCGGCGGCATTCGAGCCAGCTTAGCAGGGCGCTACGCCACGGCTTTGTTCGACCTTGCTCGCGACCAACGGCAGATCGAGTCCGTCGGCGCCAGCCTCGAGGCGCTTGGCCAGGCGCTGCTCGATTCGAAGGAGTTCGCCGAGCTTGTATCCAGCCCGCTCGTTTCGCGCGACGACGCCGGCAAGGCGTTTTCGGCCGTGGCACCGCAGCTGAAGCTCGATCCTATCACGACCAGCTTCGTCGGCGTCCTTGCCCGTAACGGCCGCAAGAATGAGCTGCGGAACGTCATCCGCGCCTATCGCCGGCTTGCTGCGGAGCACCGCGGCGAAGCAACGGCGGAGGTCGTTACGGCCCGTCCGCTCAACGACGATCAGCTGGCCGCGCTCAAGACGCAGCTCCGCGCGCGAGCCGGACGCGACGTCACCATCGACGCGACAGTCGATTCCAACATTCTCGGCGGAATCGTCGTCAAGCTGGGCAGCCAGCGGATCGACGCTTCCATCCGCACCAAACTCAACCGGCTCGCTTTGGCGATGAAAGGCTAAGCAAGAATCATGGATATCCGCGCCGCTGAAATCTCCCGCGTCATCCGCGACCAGATCGCGAATTTCTCGGCCGAGGCCGAAGTCTCGGAAGTTGGCACCGTGCTCTCCGTCGGTGACGGCATCGCCCGCATCTACGGCCTCGACAATGTCCAGGCCGGCGAGATGGTCGAGTTCGAAAACGGCATCAAGGGAATGGCTCTCAACCTCGAGGCCGATAATGTCGGCGTCGTTATCTTCGGCTCCGACACCGAGATCGGTGAAGGCTCCAGCGTGAAGCGGACCGGCACGATCGTCGACGTGCCGATCGGCAAGGGGCTACTCGGCCGCGTCGTCGACGCGCTTGGTAACCCCATCGACGGCAAGGGCCCGATCGAGTTCACCGAGCGCCGCCGCGTCGAGGTCAAGGCGCCCGGCATCATTCCCCGCAAGTCGGTGCACGAGCCGGTCCAGACGGGTCTCAAGGCGCTCGACGCCCTCGTGCCGATCGGGCGCGGCCAGCGCGAGCTGATCATCGGCGACCGCCAGACGGGCAAGACCGCAGTCGCGCTCGACACTTTCATCAACCAGAAGGAAGTGAACAAGTCCGACGACGAGAGCCAGAAGCTCTACTGCATCTACGTTGCGATCGGGCAGAAGCGCTCGACCGTCGCGCAGATCGTCCGTGCGCTCGAGGAAAATGGCGCGATGGAATATTCGATCGTCGTCGCCGCGACCGCGTCCGAGCCGGCACCGCTTCAGTATCTCGCGCCCTATACCGGCGTCGCGATGGGCGAGTATTTCCGCGACAACGGAATGCACGCCGTGATCGTCTACGACGACCTTTCTAAGCAGGCCGTCGCCTATCGCCAGATGTCCCTCCTGCTACGCCGCCCGCCGGGTCGCGAAGCCTATCCCGGCGACGTCTTCTATCTTCACAGTCGCCTCCTCGAACGCGCTGCGAAGATGAACGAGGACAATGGAGCGGGCTCACTAACCGCCCTGCCCGTCATCGAGACGCAGGCAGGCGACGTTTCGGCTTACATTCCGACCAACGTCATCTCGATTACGGACGGTCAGATCTTTCTGGAGACGGACCTGTTCTACCAGGGCATCCGCCCGGCGATTAACGTCGGCCTGTCCGTGAGCCGCGTCGGCTCGGCCGCGCAGACCAAGGCGATGAAGAAGGTCGCCGGCTCGATCAAGCTGGAGCTTGCGCAGTATCGCGAGATGGCAGCCTTCGCGCAGTTCGGCTCCGACCTCGACGCTTCGACCCAGAAGCTGTTGGCGCGCGGCGCTCGACTGACCGAGCTGCTGAAGCAGCCCCAGTATCAGCCGATGCCGGTCCAGGAGCAGGTCGCGTCGATTTACGCTGGCACGCAAGGCTTCCTCGACACTGTCGAGGTTCGCGACGTGGTTCGTTACGAGGCGGCCATGCTGAGCTTCCTTCGCTCGGACAAGCCGGAGGTGCTCGCGAAGATTCGCGACACCAAGCAGCTCGATGACGATACCGCCGCCGCGCTCAAGGATGCGCTCACCGCGTTTGGCAAGCAGTTCGCTTAAGGGAATCAGGCGCTAGAAAATGGCGAGCCTCAAGGCCCTCAAGATCCGCATCGGCTCAGTGAAGTCGACGCAGAAGATCACCAAGGCGATGAAGATGGTCGCCGCGGCGAAATTGCGCCGTGCCCAGCAGAATGCCGAGGCCGGGCGCCCCTATTCCTCGCGCATGACGGACGTCGTCCAGTCACTCGCGTCGAGCGTGGTGGCGGGCCCCGAGACTCCGAAGTTGCTTGCCGGAACAGGCAAGGATCAGACGCATCTCATCGTCCTGGCCACCGCCGACCGCGGGCTCGCCGGGGCGTTCAGCAGCAACGTCGTCCGCGCCGCGCGCCGGCAGGCCGACGATCTGATCGCGCAGGGCAAGACCGTGCTGTTCTACATCGTCGGCCGCAAGGGCCGCCCTGTGATTCAACGGCTCTATCCCAAGGCGATCATCGCGCAGTACGACACGAGCGCCATGAAGGCGCCGACCTATGCGGACGCCCAGGTGATCGCGAAGGACCTCATCGATCGGTACGTCACGGATGGCATTGACGTCGTGCACGTGGCTTACGCCAATTTCCGCTCGACCCTGGTTCAGGAGCCGACCGTCCAGCAGATCATTCCCGTCGCTCCAAGCAGCAGCGCAGCGGAGGCGCCAGCAAAGAGCGGTCCACCAGCAGCGGTCGAATATGAGCCGGACCAGGAAGAGATTCTCGCGGATCTTCTTCCACGCAACATCGCCATCCAGATCTATCGCGCCCTCTTGGAGAACCAGGCCGGCTTCTACGGATCGCAGATGACGGCGATGGACAATGCGACCCGCAACGCCGGCGACATGATCAACCGGCTTTCGATCCAGTATAATCGCCAGCGCCAGGCGGCGATCACCACCGAACTCGTCGAAATCATTTCGGGCGCCGAAGCGCTCTAAAGAAACTGAAGGCAAGGAATACAGACATGGCAACCGCCGCCGACACGAAGCCCAAGCCCCGCGCCAAGAAGGCCGCTCCGGCCGATACGACATCGACTGCGGTCTCGACCAGCAACCTGACCGGCCGCGTGAGCCAGGTCATCGGCGCCGTCGTCGACGTGGCGTTCGAGGGCGAACTCCCGCCGATCCTTTCCGCGCTCGAGACCGACAATCAGGGCAGCCGCCTCGTGCTCGAGGTTGCGCAGCACCTCGGCGAAAATGTCGTCCGCACGATTGCGATGGACTCGACCGACGGCTTGACCCGTGGCCACGCGGTCAACGCCACCGGCTCGCAAATCCGCGTGCCGGTCGGCCCGAAGACGCTCGGCCGCATCATGAACGTCATCGGAGAGCCGATCGACGAGCGCGGCCCGATCGGCAGCGACAAGAGCGCCCCGATCCATGCCGAGGCGCCGGCCTTCGTCGACCAGTCGACGGAAGCGTCGATTCTGGTCACCGGCATCAAGGTCATCGATCTCCTCGCCCCCTATGCGAAGGGCGGCAAGATCGGACTGTTCGGTGGCGCGGGCGTCGGCAAGACCGTGCTGATCCAGGAGCTCATCAACAACATCGCCAAGGGTCACGGCGGCGTGTCGGTGTTTGCCGGCGTCGGCGAGCGGACCCGTGAAGGAAACGATCTCTATCACGAGTTCCTCGAAGCCGGCGTCATCGCCAAGGATGCCGATGGCAATCCGACGCCTGAGGGCTCGAAGGTCGCGCTTGTGTTCGGCCAGATGAACGAGCCGCCGGGAGCGCGTGCCCGCGTCGCTCTGTCGGGCCTCACCCAGGCCGAATATTTCCGCGATGAGGAAGGCCAGGACGTGCTCTTCTTCGTCGATAACATCTTCCGCTTCACCCAGGCGGGATCGGAAGTGTCCGCTCTGCTCGGCCGTATTCCCTCGGCGGTGGGCTATCAGCCGACCCTGTCGACCGACATGGGCCAATTGCAGGAGCGGATCACGTCGACCCACAAAGGCTCGATCACCTCGGTGCAGGCCATCTACGTGCCGGCCGACGACTTGACCGACCCGGCGCCGGCGACGTCTTTCGCCCACCTCGACGCGACCACGACCCTCAGCCGCGCCATCTCCGAACTCGGCATCTACCCGGCCGTCGACCCGCTCGATTCCGTCAGCCGCGTGTTGACGTCGGCCATCGTCGGCCAGGAGCATTATGAGGTCGCTCGAAAGGTCCAAGAGACCCTTCAGAAGTACAAGAGCCTTCAGGACATCATCGCCATCCTCGGCATGGATGAGCTGTCCGAGGAGGACAAGCTGGTGGTTGCTCGCGCCCGCAAGATCCAGCGCTTCCTCAGCCAGCCTTTCCACGTTGCCGAAGTCTTCACCGGCATTCCCGGCAAGTTCGTCCAGGTCGAAGACACGGTGCGGTCGTTCAAAGCGGTCGTGGACGGCGAGTACGACCACCTCCCCGAAGCGGCCTTCTACATGGTCGGCGGCATCGAAGAAGCGGTCGCCAAGGCCGAGAAGCTGGCTCAGGAGGCCTAAGAGCTGGCCGGCGAGCTCCGCCTCGAAGATTGCGTCAACGAGCGCTGCCCGTGGTCCGGTGACCCGGTCAGCGCCGACAGCCTGACGCTCTATCGGGGCAAGGTCGTTGGCTTCTGCAACACCGGCTGCCGTGACAAGTTCGAGGCGGCCACGCGCGCGTTCGACGCGAAGATTCAAGGCGAGGAATAATGGCCGAACTGCATTTCGAACTCGTCACGCCGGACCGCCTGGTTATGTCCGAAGACGTCTACATGGTTGTCGTTCCGGGCACCGAGGGCGAGTCCGGAATCATGGCCGGCCATGCCCCCTACATGACGACGCTCAAGAACGGCGATGTCGCGATCTACCGGAATCAGGGCGCCCAGCCGGAGCGGATCAGAGTGACCGGCGGCTTTGCCGAGGTCGGCGACAAGGGCCTCACCGTCCTCGCAGAGAGCGCAGACGCGACGGCTTAGCGCCGCATTTACCATCGGCCGCTAGGCTTGCGGCCAATGTCGGCAGCTTCTCCAACCGCAACTGGTTCGCCAGCTGGCTTCCAGCGCCTTGTCGCGGCCGTGACGTCGCGGCCGCTGTGGATCGCGCTTGCGATCACCGCGACGATGACGGTGCTGCGAATGGCCGGCAGCGTTGATTCCGACGTTGCCTGGCAATTGTGGATCGCCGGCCGGATTCATGCCGGCGCGAACCTTTATCGCGACATCATCGAGACCAATCCGCCACTTTGGTTCTGGATGGCGCTGCCGATCGACCGCATCGCCGCATTGCTCAATGTGCGGATCGAGGCGGTTCTCGTCGCCGCGATCGGCGCCACCAGCGCTCTTTCGCTGATGGCCACCGACCGGCTCATCGGCCACATCACACCCGGTCGCCGGGCCGCTCTCCTCGGTTATGGAGCACTCGTACTGATTGCGGTGCCGTGGGTTCATCTGGGCCAGCGCGAGCAGATCGCTCTTATCGGCACCCTACCCTACGCAGCCCTGATCGCCGCGCGCCGCGAACGCCGGCAGACTTCATCCGTGCTCGCCGCTCTTGTGGGCGCCGGAGCCGCCCTCGGCTTCGCGTTGAAACAATATTTCCTTGTCGTGCCGGCACTCCTGGAGCTCTGGCTGTTCCTGGCCGCGCAAAGGACGTGGCGGCCGATCCGTCCCGAGACAATCGCAATGGTCACGGTCGGTGCGGTTTATGCCGCCGCCCTGCTGCTGCTGGAGCGCGACTTCATCACAAACATCGTCCCGTTGATCCATCTTGCTTACGGCTCTTTCGGCGCGCCCTCGCTCGGTTACATGTTCAGCCCGTTCGCAGTGGTCGGGCTCGGCACACTTGCGCTCGTCGCGAGCCAATGGAGACTGCTGGCTGGCCGCAGCGCTCCTTTCGCGGCAGCACTGACGATCGCCGCTTTCGGCTTTGCCACTGCCTATTTCATGCAGTTCAAGGGGTGGCCGTATCATGCCATCCCGCTCATTGGTTGCGCATCGCTGGCGCTCGTCGCGGCAATCGCTGAATCGAACGATCCGCTGCGGCACTTGCGCCTGCTGGCGCCTGCCCTGCTCGCACTACCGCTCTTCCTCTCGGTCCAGGAGGAACGGCATCCCATGCTGCCTAACGCCGACCTCCGCGAGGCCGTCAGCGGCCTCAAGGCGGGCGATACCATCGGATTCCTGGCGACAGAGACCGCCGTGCCGTGGTCGATCACGTTGCAGGGCGGATACCGCTACGCATCGCGCTACAACGGCTTCTGGATGCTGCCGGCGATCATGCGCAATGAGCATGAGGGTAATTCCAAACCGCGTCTCGCTTCGCTGGGCCGCCGGATCGTGGGGGAAACCGTCGTCGACTTCTCCTGCATGAGGCCAAAGCGGATCATCGTAGCGCGGCCCCGGCCGGGCGAGGCTGGGTTCGACATTCTCCCCTTCTTCGCGCGAGATCCGCGCTTTCGCGCCCTTCTCTTGAATTACCGTGTGACGCACCGGACAGGGCTCGAGACCTATGAACTGACGTCACCGCTACCAGTGCCCACAGCTCCCTGCCGGGAGGGTGTCTGAGGCTTGCGACAGGAAGGTTAGTCTTTCCTTAGGCATCTGCCGTTAATGATCGCCGGGTAATTTCAGGTAAGCGAGTAGCAATCGGCATGAGCGCATTCGGCAAGCGTGGTGGCATGAGCGGCGGCCGTCCGAGCTTCGGCGTCGCCAAGCCTATGAAAGGCGGATCTGGGGCTTCGGCCCAGTCCGTCGATGGCGGCGACCAATTCCCGCCGATTGATGAGCTCACTCCGCCGGCCGATGCGCCTGCCTCCGATTCCGAGGGCAAAAGCGGCCTGGGCGGCGCCATGGATCGCCTCACCGCGCGCCAGAATGCGAGCGGCGAGCAGGGCAGCAGCAAGGTCGAGGGATTTGAGGCCTCCGTTCACCGGATCAAGGAGCAGGTGCTTCCTCGCTTGCTCGAGCGCGTCGACCCGGAAGCCGCAGCCACGCTCAACAAGGATGAGCTGGCGGAAGAGTTTCGCCCGATCATCTCGGAGGTGCTCGCCGAGCTCAAGATTACGCTCAACCGCCGCGAGCAGTTCGCGCTCGAGAAGGTGCTGGTCGACGAGCTGCTAGGCCTTGGGCCGCTCGAGGAGTTGCTTGCAGACCCCGCGATCAGCGACATCATGGTCAATGGACCCGAGCAGACCTACGTCGAGCGCAAGGGCAAGCTGGAGATCGCCTCGATCCAGTTCCGCGACGAAGAGCATCTCTTCCAGATCGCGCAGCGGATCGTGAACAAGGTCGGTCGCCGCATCGACCAGACCACTCCGCTCTGCGACGCCCGTCTTCAGGACGGTAGTCGCGTCAACGTCATCATTCCGCCGCTCTCGCTTCGCGGCACTGCCATCTCGATCCGTAAATTTTCCGAGAAGCCCATCACGCTCGACATGATGCGGGGCTTCGGCTCGATGTCGGAGAAGATGGCGACGGTGCTGAAGATCGCGGGCGCCAGCCGGATGAACGTCGTCATCTCGGGTGGTACGGGTTCGGGTAAGACGACGATGCTCAACGCCTTGTCGAAGATGATCGACCCGGGCGAGCGCGTGATCACCATCGAGGACGCGGCCGAGCTTCGGCTCCAGCAGCCGCACTGGCTCCCGCTGGAGACCCGTCCGGCCAACCTCGAGGGACAGGGCGCGATCACCATTCGCGACCTCGTCATCAACGCTCTGCGTATGCGTCCCGACCGCATCATCCTGGGCGAGATTCGCGGACCGGAATGCTTCGACTTGCTCGCGGCCATGAACACCGGTCACGACGGGTCCATGGCGACGCTCCACTCCAACTCCCCGCGCGAATGCCTCGCGCGTATGGAGAACATGGTGATGATGTCCGACATCAAGGTCCCGAAGGAAGCGATCTCGCGTCAGATCGCGGATTCGGTTGACCTCATCGTGCAGGTGAAGCGGCTCCGCGACGGTTCGCGTCGCACAACCAACATCACTGAAGTGATCGGCATGGAAGGCGATGTCATCGTCACCCAGGAGCTGTTCAAATTCGAATATCTCGACGAAACGGCGGACGGGAAGATCCTGGGTGAGTATCGCTCAATGGGTCTTCGCCCGTACACGCTCGACAAGGCCAAGCAGTTCGGCTTCGACCAGCCCTACCTTGAGGCTTGCCTCTAATCGGAGCGCAAGTGGACCAACGTTCAACAGCGGCCATACCTCGGTCCTGGTGATCGGCATCTCTGACGAATCGAGCATCGGTTGCAGCATCCGTTCGGATAAACGGGCCGATCTGATGCACCCTATTGCCGTCTAGCTGCCCGTCACCATCGGGCAATGCATTCGTAGCGCGAATGAAACCTTTGTAATTCAGGCGATTTCATTAGGCTCCCCTGACCTTTCAAAGGTACCTGACGCTCCGGATGCGCCATGGCTGAACTGGTAGCGACCCTTCGCAAGATGATGCCGAAGCCCGCCGATGCGCCGGGGCCGCGAGTGTGTGCCAAAAAACCACCGATCGTCTGGCTGCTGACCGGTTCGCGTCCGGGCGACAATAACCAGCTGCTCGCGCTTGCAGAGGCGCTCGACTGGCCCTTCGAAATCAAGCGGATCAAATATAATCAGCTGCGGCGCATTCCCGCGCTCCGAAAGGGGCTCATCAGCGTCGCCGCAGGTTCGCGACGGCTGATCCGCGCACCCTGGCCCGATTTGGTCATCGCGGTCGGCTATGCCAGCGTCGCGGTCGCCCGTCATATCAAGCAACTTTCGGGCGGACGCACAAAGCTCGTTCACATCGGCAATCCGCGCTCGGCGCTCGACGATTTCGACCTGCAGATCACAACACCCCAATATTCGCGCGGGCCCGCGCCCAATCTTCTGGAGTTGCCGCTGCCAATCGGCAATCCGGGGCGCACCGCCCGGTCCACGCTTGCTGAGCTGCGGTGGCTGCGTGACTTTCCGCGGCCAAGGCGGCTTGTCGCGGTCGGCGGTCCTGCCCGCTATTGGGAGCTGGATCACAAAGCCCTGGCAGCGGCGATCGGCGACATTCGCGACAAGCAGCCGGCCGGAAGCGTCATCGTCGCGACCAGCAATCGAACGCGGACGCGAACTCGTCGAATTTTATCGCGACTTGTCACGGGCGACCGCGCCGCGCTCGTCGACAGCTTCCCGGCCTTCCCGACATTGCTCGCCCAATGCGACGAGATCTATGTGACCGCCGACAGCGTTTCGATGCTGTCGGAAGCAGCGCTGACCGGAAAGCCGACCGGCATGATCCCGATCAGGCGCTCGCTTCGCGGGGTCATCAGCCGTGCCCTGTTGGAGAAGCCGAGGGGCAAGAGGCTGTTCCCGGATTTCCAAAACTTCTGGGACCTCCTCGGACGGAATCGAATTACGGGCAGCGTGGACTCGCCAGTAATCGCTGAGGTCCAGGACACGGTGGATCGCGCAGCCGACGCTGTGAGAGCGCTGGTCGCGCCGGAAGCACCACCGCCAATTCGAATCTGGGTGCTCCTGGGCGCCCATGCCGGAGACAATGATCAACTGATTGCCCTCGCTGAAGGCATAGGCCTGCCATTTGAGATCAAACAGCTGAAATATAACGGTTTTCGTCATCTCGGGCCACGACTGCTCGGCTCCTCGTTGCTGAGCCTGACAAATGCGTCGCGGTCTGCGATCCTGTCGGAGCCTGCCCCCGATCTCACTATTTCGGCCGGTCATCGAAGCGTCGCTACGGTCCGCGCCTTGCGCCATCGCTCAAATGGCCGGACTCGCTCGATTCACGTGGGATTTCCCCGCGTGTCGCCGCAACATTTCGACCTCGTCATCACAACGCCGCAATATCCGGTCCGCGATGACCCACATCTCCTCCGCGTGCCCTTTGCCTTCACACGTACCGTCACTGCCGCTTTGGACTCTCCGGAGGCTGCGGAGCTTCGCGATCTGCCCCACCCGCGCCGTCTCCTGGTGATCGGAGGCCCGACATGGTCCTACGACATCGACCGGTCCAAGGTTATCGACACGCTCTCCGCAATGCTCGACGAAGCGGCCGCCGGCGGATCGATCCTGGTGACGACGAGCCCGCGCACGCCGAGGAGCATCCGCGAGGCGGTCTCGGCGCGCCTCGCAGAGTCGACCGTTCCGTCGCTTCTCGCGACGCCCGGAAAGCCGCCCGCTTATGCCAGCCTGCTGGCGGGCGCTGACTGCATTCGCATTACCGCCGACAGCGTCGCGATGATTTCCGACGCGATCTGGACGGGCAAGCCGGTCGCTCTCGTCCCCATCGCCATCAATCGTTTGGGACGCCTCGCGGTTACGCTCTGGAATCGGCTCTTGCCAGGCAAGCGTGTCTATCCGAACGACCTCCGATTCTTCTGGAATTCGCTCGCCAAGCTCGGGATCACTGAGCGGCTCTCCATTCCAAAAACGTCGACAAGTCGGGAAATGCGGGCAATCTTCGATCGCATCCGCCCCATCCTGGAAACGCCTAGATGAAGTTTGCCCGCCGGTACGTCGAAAAGCCTTGGGGAAGAACGCAGCTGCCGCCGATGTTCGACGCGCCCCAGGGCCGCCGCATCGGAGAGGTCTGGTTCACCGGCGGCAGCGATCTGCCCCTCCTCGCCAAATATATCTTCACCAGCGAGCGCCTTTCGATCCAGGTCCATCCCGACGATGAGCAGGCGCATGCCCGCGGCCTCGCGCAGGGCAAGAACGAGTGCTGGTACATTCTCGAAGCGGAGCCGGACTCGACGATCGGGCTCGGGCTCACGCGCAACCTTGAGGCCGAGGAATTACGCGCGTCAGCGCTGGACGGCTCGATCGAGGAGCTAATCGACTGGCAGCCGGTAGCGCGGGGCGACTTCCTCTACGTCCCGGCCGGAACCGTGCACGCGATCGGGGCCGGGATATCCCTCCTCGAATTCCAGCAGAATGCAGACGTCACCTATCGTCTCTACGATTATGGACGCCCGCGGGAATTGCACCTCGACGACGCCATTTCCGTCGCCAGCCGCTGCGCTTACCCGGAAAACCTCCGGCAGCATGTGACCGACGACGCGGAACGCGTTCTCCTCAAGGGTCCGCCGTTCAGCCTGGTGCAGAGCCGGGAGGACGCCCTCACTGACCGGCACCGCTGGGTTCTGCCCCTGGAAGGCGCCGCGCGTTCCGGCGGCGACGTCGCTGCGGCCGGCGAGTGCCTGCTGGTCGAGGCGGGCGAAACGGTTTCCAGCGACGGCGCGCTAATGCTGATCGGCGCTACGGCCTAGCACTGATTGCGAGGGCGATGGCGCCGAGCGGCCCGGAGTCGCTTCCCAGGTCCGGCGCACGCACGTAATCGCCATCCGCGGGAAGCTGCATATATCCGCGCAGGCTGTCGACCAGCTTTGACTGGATCAGCCCAACCAGATGCGGCTGACGGTCGATCACCCCGCCCCCGATCGCGATGCGCCATGGCGCCGCAGCCGACACGATTGCATGGCACAGCTGGGCGAGGGTCCAGGCGACCGAATCCCAAACGGGGTGATCGGGCGCCACATCCGCGAGGTCCTCGTCGAACCGGGCCTTGAGCGCTGTCCCTGAGGCCAGTCCCTCCACGCAATCGCCATGGAATGCGCAGGCGCCCGGCCAGTCGTCTCCGGGCAAGCGAGCGACGCGAATATGGCCGAGCTCGCAATGAGCGAAGCCTCGCGTGGGGTTGCCGCCAACGATCAACCCCACGCCGACACCCGTGCCCACAGTGATGTAAGCGAAATCATCGAAGCCGCGTCCCGCGCCCCACCGCATCTCGGCAAGCGCGGCGCCGTTTACGTCGGTATCGAGCGCCATCGGGACGCCGGCGGCAGCCTGAAGCCGCGGGCCAACGTCCGCGCCGGCCCAGCCAGGCTTCGTCGTCTCCAGCATATGACCGTAAGTTGCGGAGGCGCCGTTGACGTCGATCGGCCCGAAGCTCGCAATGCCGAGCGAAACAAATCCGAACGCGGCCTTCCAGTCTCGCAACAAGGTCTCGATCGCACCGAGCGTTGCGTCGGGTGCGGTCGTCGCGACGACCTCCCGCGCGAGCACCTCATCCGGTCCACGGGCAATGAGTACGACGCACTTGGTGCCACCCAGTTCGACGCCGGCGAAGTTCATGCTGCTATGGAGAGAAAAATGGTGGGCGTGGCAAGGATTGAACTTGCGACCCCTGCGATGTCAACACAGTGCTCTACCACTGAGCTACACGCCCACCCGGGTCAGCCGAACGGCTTGGAGAAGCGGCATTTAGGGAGGGGATCGGAAAGGCGCAACCCTGTCCTGAGCGAAGTCGGACGACACCCTTTTCGAGAGCTATAGGCGCCCGTGCTGGTCCTCGGTCTGGAAGATCCGGTCGACTTCCATCACCAGGTCCTTGAGGTGAAACGGCTTGGACAGCAGCTTGGCCTCCGGCGCGGTCCGTCCGCCCTGCAGAGCAACGGCCGCAAAGCCGGTGATGAACATGACGCGGATCGCGGGATCGATGGCGCTCGCCTTTTGGGCGAGTTCGATCCCGTCCATCTCGGGCATGACAATGTCGGTGAGCAGCAGATCGAAATGCTGCGATTGCAGCAGAGGCATGGCTTCGGTGCCGCAGCCGACCGCCTCAACCTCATAGCCGACCCTTTGCAGGGCCCGCTGCAAATATTCGCGCATCGACGTATCGTCTTCGGCCAGGAGGATTCTCGCCATGGGCTTCTCTATGCTCTGCAAAAGTGCGTTTTGCCAGAAGCGAATAATGCGTTCGCGCGTTGCAGGCTCCCTCAGCAAGTCCTAAACTGGCACGGAATTTAACCTTAGAGCCGTGAGCAAGCTCCCTTCACCCTTCATCCATGAACCGCATGGAGACCTCCCGGTCCTGCTGTCCGTGCCGCATTCCGGCCGCGACTATCCGGACTGGCTGATTGCGATGTCGGCGGGCGGGAAGCCGACATTGACGGTGCTCGAGGACCCGCTTGTCGACCGCCTCATATGGCGAGCGCTTCAGCGGGGCTGCGGCGCAGTAATCGCCCGTGCACCGCGCGCAGCCGTCGACTGCAACCGCGCCGAGGACGAGGTGGATCCGTCCGTCGTTGATGGGGCACGGCGCGGCCGCGTCAGTGCAAGGGCTCGAGGCGGCCTAGGCATCGTTCCCGCGCGGACGCAGCAGCACGGCTATCTCTGGCGCCGGGCGATCAGTCCCAAGCAGCTCGACGAGCGCCTCAGTCAGGCGCATCGGCCCTATCATGAAGCCATCGAAGCGCAGTTGGCGGCGCTGGTTGAGCGCTTCGGCTGTGCCCTCCTGCTCGATTGCCACTCGATGCCGCCGCCGCCGGAAGGCGTACCGCCGATCGTGTTCGGCGATTGCCGCGGGCAAACCTGCGATTCCTGGATCAGCGCCGATGC
>Ga0070664_100002594_pt1 | contig 14577 bp, 16 predicted proteins | sample KBSC73metaG_FD_65863 | JGI IMG/M metagenome (GOLD analysis project Ga0070664, IMG submission 65863) | Corn rhizosphere microbial communities from Kellogg Biological Station, Michigan, USA - KBS C7-3 metaG | ecosystem: Host-associated > Plants > Roots > Rhizosphere > Soil ... | reverse complement strand
GGCCGGAACGAGAGAGCCAGAGCACGACCGCACATCCGAGCAACGGCACGTTCTTGGCGAGTGGCCCGCAGTGATCGATCGTGAGCGCCGGGACGTGCCACGCGGCCGCGAGCGTGTAGCCGACGATCGCCGCGCATTGCAACGCGTAGATGCGCGCGCTCGGGCGCAACAACGTCGCGACGCCGAGGCCCGCGTTCAGCGCGCACGAGAACGCGAGGGCGGCGATCGCGGCGTTGCCGACGAAGCCGCAGCGCTCGAGCAGCGCGAGCACACCTGATGCGTGCGGCAGGAGCGCGCTGACGAGCGCGGTCTGCAGCCAGAGGAACGCGAGCGCGGCGCGCAAGCTCAGCTCGACCGGCAGCGAGAGGACGACGCGCAGATCGATTGCGGCGTCCGGCGGCGTGACGGCGAGACCCTGTGCGAGTGTTGCCGGCAGTCGACCGAGCAGCGCAGGGGCGGCGTTGTGATCGCTCGCGTTGCCACGTTCGAGCAACGCGATCGTGTCGCGGCAGAGGACTCGCTGCGGCACGAATTCGGCGAGTCGCGCCGCGAGCCGCATCGCCGCGATCGGCAGCGGCAGCCAGACGGCCTCGCCATGCCCGAGTGCAGCGCGGTAGGTCTCGAGCATGGCGCGATACGAGACCGCGTCGCCGCCGCCGAGTTCGAACACGCCGCGCGCGGGCTCGGCGCGCTCGACCAGTCGCGCGATGCATTCCGCCAGCTCGAAGACGTGGATCGGCTGCACGCGTTGGCTGCCGCGGCCGGGCAGCCCGATCACCGGCAGCGCTGCCAGCGTCGCGAACAGCCGCGCGCTCTCGCTGCACGGCCCGTAGACGAGCGAGGGCCGCACGACCGCGCCGGCGATCGGCAGTGCGAGCAGCGCCTGATCGGCGAGCCGCTTGCTGCGCAGGTACGCCGGCTCGTCGCGCGACGCGGTGCCGACGCCGAGCGCCGAGACATGCACCACCCGTTCGACTCCTGCGATCGCCGCGCCGCCGAAGAGCTCGCTCGGCCCGGCGGTGTGCACACGCTCGAAGGTCGCGTTTCGCGAAGGCATCAGGATGCCGACCGCGTTGACGAGGGCGTCGACGCGAAGCGCGACCAGACGCTCGGCCCATTGCTCCGGGCTCGTTTCGCGCATGAAATCGAGCGGCACCGCGTCGTGCGCGGGGGACCTCGGCGGGTTGCGGTGCACGCCGGCGAGCACGCGATGACCGCGCGAGCGAAGCGCGTTCACGACGGCGGCGCCGACGCATCCGCTCGCTCCGCAGACGAGCACGTTCATCGCGGTCGCCGGCGACCGTCGCCCGGTCGCAGCGCGAGGAGCGGGGCAAGCATCGTAGAGATGCGATGCCGGTGGCGAGCGAACCCGCGATACGCGAGATCGGTCAGGACGCGCGCCCCCGGCCAGGCGGTCGGTGCCACCAGCCAACCCAGCCCGACCGCGCGATAGACGCGGCGCAGAGCCTCTGCACCGCGCACGACTTCGCCTCCGCGGGCGATGACATGGATCGATGCCTCGAGCGCGCACTGCCGGAAGCCGTGCGCTTCGGCGTCGAAGCCCGGCGCCGAGATGTCGATCGCATGCAGGCGACCGCCCGCGTCGCGTCGACCGAGCGCGTCGATCTCGAACGCACAGACCGGACAGGCGCCGTCGTAGAAGACGGTCAGCGACGCGTCGTTCATCGTCTGCTCCGCGCGGGGGTGCTTTGCTTGCCGGCGGATCGCGCAAGCAGGTGCTGGATCCGGGCACCCAGCTTGACGACCTTCGCCAGCGTCGCAGTGTCGAGGCCGAGCATCTCCTCGCTCCATGCGCTGAGCGCCACCAGGAGCTCGCGCGTTTCCTCGACCCGCCTGCGGACGGCGGACGCCTCCTCCCCGATCGCCGGGTCGGCGAGCAGCTCACCGAGGACGTCGATCGTCGGATCGATCTCGCGTCGCTGACGCTCGCGCACGATCGTGCGCATCAGCTCCCAGACGTGCGTCGATGTCTCGAAGTGATCGCGGCGGTCATCGCTCAGGTGGACGAGGCGCACCAGCGTCCAGTTCTGCAGTTCGCGCAAGCTCGTGCTCACGTTCGAGCGAGCGACGCGCAGGGTCTCGCAGATCTCGTCGGCGTGCATCGGCCGGCCCGTGAGATACAGCAGCGCATGGATCTGTGCGACGGTCCGGTTCACGCCCCAGCGCGCACCCATCTCGCCCCAGTGCAGAACGAAGCGCGAAAAGGTCGGTGACAGGTCCACGCGGTCAATCTCGTACTGACTGTAATTTCTGTCAAGACAGAAACGGACGAACGGTCACCGGCGCATCGCCGGCACGGCGAATGCTGGTCTGTCTCGTTGCAGGCGACGGAGACCCCATGCTCGAAAAGCTCCCCGACACCATCGGCCATGCATTGCGCGGCCAGCGCGCGGGCCTCGACAAGATCGCGTTCCATGCCGTCGACCTGCGTGCGGGCATGGCTCAGATCGCGGTGACGAGCCTCGCGTTCATCGACCACGCGCCGATCCCCGAGCGCTACACCGCCGACGGGGCCGGCGTTTCGCCGCCGCTGCAGTGGAGCGGCGTGCCGAGCGGTGCGCAATCGCTCGTCGTCATCGTCGAGGACGCCGACGCGCCGACCCCGCAGCCGCTCGTTCATGCGATCGTCGTCGATCTCGCTCCTGAAGACGGCGCGCTCGCCGAGGCTGCATTGCCGAGCAAGGAGCACGAAGGCAGCGGCGTGCGCACGGGCCGCAACTCGATGCTCCAGGCCGCGTGGCTGCCGCCCGATCCGCCGCCAGGGCACGGCGTCCATCGCTACGCGTTCCAGGTGTTCGCGCTCGCCGGCGGCGAGTTCGAAGGCACGCCGGGCCGCGATGCGGTGCTCGACGCCATTCGCGAGCACGGCCTTGCGAGCGGCTGCCTGATCGGGACCTACGAACGGCCCGATGGTTCGATCCGCACGCCGGCCGATGCGACCGTCGCGACACCTGCGGGCAGCGCCGGGCTCGCCGCCTGACGGCGGCGGTCAGTGCACGGCGTCGAAGAGATCCGGCGCGCCGCTGCGGCGCGCACGTTCGATCGCGAGCAGCCGTTGCTTCGTCGCGGTGCCACCCGGCGCCGAGAAGCCGCCGAGGCCGTTGCCGCTCGCGACGATCCGGTGGCACGGCACCACGATCGGCCAGCGGTTGCGGCCGAGCGACTGGCCCACCTCGCGCGCGTTCGCGTCCGCGCCGACGCGCGCCGCGAGCTCGCCGTAGGTGACGAACTCGCCGGCGGGAATCGCGCGCGCGGCGGCGTAGACGCGGGCGTCGAACGGCTCGGCGTCGGCGAGGTCGAGCCGGACGTCGTTGAAGTCGATCCGTTCGCCTGCGAGCAGGCGCGCGATCGCTGCCGGAAGGCCCGCCAGCTCGTCGGGCGGCGTCGCGGCGACCGCGCCGAGATGGCGGCGAACGATCGTGCGCGGCAGCGCACCGGCGACGCTCGACGGTAGCCAGACGCCGCTCACGCCGTCGGCGCTCCACGCGATCGCGCAGTCGCCGATCGCCGTCGGGAAGACGGTGAAGCCCTCGGTCCGTGCCATGCGGCCATCGTACGGCGACGCGCCCGGCGCTGCCGCACGTCGGCGTTTCGCTGCGACCGTCGAGGAGTTGGCGCGTCGGCGAGCTCGCGTCGCCCGAGCGGCACCGCGCGGCGCAGCGGCATCCGGACAATCGCGGCGATGCTCGATCGCATGCCGTTGCGCCGCCGCCGGACGCTCAGTTGCGGCATCGTCGTCGTCCTCGCGTCGCGCGAGCTGCTGCTCTGCCACGTCACGGGTCAGCGCCAGTGGGACCTGCCCAAGGGCGGCATCCAGCCGGGCGAGACGCCCTGCGACGCCGCGCTGCGCGAGACGCAGGAAGAGACCGGGCTTACGCTGCCGGCGACCGCGCTCGTCGACCTGGGCCGGCACGGCTACACGGCGAGCAAGGACCTTCACCTGTTCGCGTGCCTCTCGGAGCGCGTCGACCCGCGTGCGCTCGCATGCACGAGCCTGTTCTTCGATCGCCGCTCCCGCCGTTCGCGGCCGGAGATGGACGGCCACGGCTGGTTCACGTTCGACCGCATCGGCGCGCTGTGCGCGCCGCCGCTCGCCCGCCTGCTCGGCGAATCGATCGATCTCGAGCGTGTCGTCGCCGACCTTATCGGCGGCCGCGAGCCGCTCGCCGCCTGACCGGCGAGGACTTGCCTAGCGCGACAGCGCGAGCTTGATGCCGAAGCCGATCATGAAGACGCCGGCGAAGCGGCCGAAGGCGCGGCCGATGCGCGGATCGGCGCGCAGCCGCGACGCGAGCCGGTGCGTCAGCACGGTGACGATCGCGCCGTAGGCGAACGTCAGCGTCGCGATCGTCGCGGCCATCGCCGCGAAAGTCGCGATCCCCGCCGGACGCGCCGGATCGACGAACAGCGGGAAGAACGCCATGTAGAAGACGATCGCCTTCGGGTTGAGGAGCGTGATCGCGAACGCCTGGCGAAAGTAGTGGCCGGCGTGAATCGTCAGCACCGGGCGACCGCCCGGCTTTGCGAAGAGCATGCGCAGCCCGAGCCAGGCGAGATAGCCGGCGCCGAGCCACTGCACGGCGTGGAACGCCGCCGGCCGCGCGGTCAGCAGCGCGGCAACGCCGGCGACCGCGAGCCACATCAGCACCTGGTCGCCGACGATGACGCCGAACGTCGCCGCGACGCCGCCGCGCACCCCGCCCTTGCCGGTCGACGTGACGAGCGCGAGGTTGCCGGGACCCGGGATCATCAGGAAGACGATCACGGCAATGACGAACGACGGGTAGTCGGCGATGGCGACCATGGCGGCGGGGCTGGCGGAAGCCGCCATTGTCGCTGGCCGGCGCGCCCACAATTGCGGCGAGCCATGTCCGTGCCGATGCCTTCCGCCGCGACCGCCGACGACGCCGGAGCCACTCCGACGCGCGCGCCCGCCATCGACGGGTTCGTCGCGGCGGTGCGCGCGTCGCTCGCCGACGGCGGCTTCGAATCGGTCGTGCTGGCGAAGAACCGGGCGGCGGAGGGCGAGCCGCGAGCGATCCGGATCCGGCGCATCGCGTTGAAAGGGGAGCCGGCGCTCACCTTCGTCGCGTCGCACGCGACGCGCGACGTCACGCGCAACTGCACCGTCGAAGCGGGCCTCGCCGCGATTGCCGGGCATCTCGACCGCAGCCGTGCGCCGGCCTTCGCACACGCGACGCTGAGGACGCGCGACGGCGACACGCAGCTTCTGGTCGGCAAGAAAGGCAACGCGACGCTGCGGCCGTCGCGTCGCGCGGCGACGTCGGCGGCGCCGCGCGCGCCGTCAGCGCCTGCGTCGCACGACCGCGCGCTTGCGCGTCGCTTGCCGATCCAGCTGCCCTTTCTTGTCGAGCTCGGCATCACCGACGCCAGCCACAGCGTCGTTCCGGCGATGGCGCGCAAGTGGCGACAGATCGACAAGTTCCTCGAGGTGCTCGACCACGCGATCGACGCGCTGCCGCCGGCGCTCTTGGCGTCGGGCGGCGGCGAGCGCCCGCTTCGCGTCGTCGATTACGGCTGCGGCAAGGGCTACCTGACATTCGCTGTCCACGAGCATCTGCGGCGCCGCTTCGGCGTCGCGCCGCAGGTGACCGGCGTCGAGCTGCGCGCCGAGCTCGTCGACTTCTGCAACGGCGTCGCCGCGCGCTCGCGCTGCGAAGGGTTGACGTTCGTGCAGGGCGACCTGCGCAGCGTCGCGCCGGAGCAGGTCGACGTCATGATCGCGCTGCACGCGTGCGACACCGCGACCGACCACGCGATCGACCTCGGCGTCCGCGCCGGAGCATCGATCCTCGTCTGTGCACCGTGCTGCCACAAGGAGCTGCGGCCGCAGATCACGCGTCCGCGCGCGCTCTCGGGGCTGCTCCGCCACGGCGTCCACCTCGGCCAGGAGGCCGAGATGGTCACCGACAGCATGCGCGCGCTGCTGCTCGAGACGTGCGGCTACGAGGCGCGCGTCTTCGAGTTCGTGTCGCTCGAGCACACGAGCAAGAACAAGATGATCCTGGCGCGGCGCCGCGATGCCGCGGCGGGCAACGGCGAGCGCGCCCGCGCCGAGCTCGCCGAGCTGAAGGCCTTCTACGGCGTCCGCACGCAGACGCTCGAGTCGCTGCTCGCGCGTCGCGACACCGACGCCGCCGCTCAGGCCTGCCAGACGCCGTAGCCGGCTTCGCGCAGGCCGATCGCGAGCTCGACCTCCATCTCGCGCGCCGCCGCGTACGGCATCGGGTTGTAGACCTCGTAGAGCGCCGGCAGCAAACGCACGCCGTACGCGCGCACGAACCGATTCGCCTGGATGCCGTGCATGTGGCGGTCGAACCGCAGGTCGGGATCGAGGCCCGTCATGCCGACGTAGACCAGAGGCTTGTCGTGCTGGTAATCGGGGTTGGCGCGGCGGAACGCGGCGACGTTCCAGACCCGGTCCGAGAGCTCGACGACGTAGACGTGGTAGCGATGCGCGCGCGCACGACGGGCGCCACGCTTCGCCGCCGCTGCGCTCACGCGCAGGGGACGATCTTGAACTCGACGCGCCGGTCGAGGACGTCGAAGCTGTCGTCGGTGCCGCTGCCGACGATGTTCTGGCGAAACCCCATGCCCTCGGCGCGGGTGCGACCGGCGAGCTCGGGCGCGTCGGAGGCGAGCCGCTGGCGGACGAACTGGGCGCGCTTGAGCGACAGGGCGTCGTTGATCGGGCCCGGGCCGCTGCGGCTCGTGTGGCCGACGATCGCGATGCAGCTCTTGGCGGCGATCGCCTCGCGAGCGATCTGGCGCAGCCACATCCCGTACGCGCCGCTGATCTTCGGGTCCGACCAGAAGTCGGTGCTGCCCGGGTTGAAGAGGAACTTGACGCCGAGCTCGTTGTAGGCGATGCCGAGCGCGACGATGCGGCCGAACGCCGCTTCGGCTTCGGCGGTGTTGCCCAGGCGCATGCTCGAGAGGTAGATCCCGCTCTCGGCGCGAAGCTGCTCGCCGAGCGGCGACGTCAGCGCATTGCGGTACTGGCCGAGCGCGTCCTGGTACTTCTCGGCGTTGTAGAGCGTCGTCGCCTCGCTGATCACGCTCGCGGCGCCGATCCGCTCGAGGTAGTAGGCGTCTGCGCGCTGGCCGGGCGTCGTGGTCGTGGTGTTGGCGTAGCCCTCGATGACCTTGTCCTTGATCAGCACCGGGACGTCGCGGTAGTAGCGCGTCGGCGTCTGGTCGAGGTTCTCCTCGCGCGCGAGCGACCACGCCTGCGCGACGACGACGCCGCTGCGCAGCTCGGTGAGCGCGAGGTTGAGGCGGATCGTCGGCTTGCCGAGCGGCGCAGTCGGCACGCGCGCGATCGTTCCCGTCAGCAGGTATTGCGCGCGCGCCAGATTGGCGGCCTGGAACTTCAGGAACTCGAACTGCGGATACAGGCTCGACATCCGCTGCACGACACGGTGTTCGAACAGCATCGTCGCCTCGGTCTGCTGGCCGGTGATCGTGTCGATCATCGGATCGATGATCACGGTGCGCCGCGGCAGCTTGGGGTCGGGCTTGGTCAGCGTCGACTCGATCTTGGCGAGGAACGCCGGCAGCTTGCCGGTCTGCGCGACGAGGCGGTCGGTCGCGTCCGATGCCGCCTTCTCGAACGTCTGCGGATCCGACGACGTGCACGCCGCGACAGCGAGCGCCGCGGCGACGGCGAGCGACGCGCCCCGCACGAGCGCGATGGTGCGGGCGAGCAGCCGGGTCACTTGCATTCGCGCTTGAAGAAGTCGGTCTCGGCCGGCGTGATCTTCTCGAGCGACGCCTTCTGCAGGATCTCGGTGCAACGCGTCTGGCGCTCGAGCGGCGTCGTCACGACGATTGCCGGCGGCGCCGGCACCGCGGTCGTCGCGGCAGCGGAGGCCGCGGGCCGCACCGCCGACTGACGCGTCGGCCTTGTCGTCGCGGACGCGTTGCCCTGCGCGTGCGAAGCGACCGCAGTCGTCGTCGCGTGCGCCGCGCTGACCGCCGCGGGCTTCGCTGCGGATGGCGTGATCGTCGCGGTGGGCGCCGCCGCGGGCGGCGTGGGGGCTGGCGAGGCGGGCGTGCGCGTTGCCGCCGAAGCCGTCGCTGCGGGAGCGGTGCGCGCCGCTGCCGACGCCGCGGCCGCGCCGCGCGCCGGCGTCCGCGTCGCGAACTGCAGCACGAGCGCGGCGATGCCGATCAGCGCGAAGATGCCGGCGATGACTCCGTAGAGCGCGCGCTTGCCCACGCCGCGGTTGGGCACGGTCCCGTGCATCCACGAGGGCTCGGCGTCGCCGCCAGGGTTCGCCGGGCCGACCGCTTTCGCGACCGACCGCGCTTCGGCGACGGCGGCCCGCGCGAGCGGTGCAGACGCGGTCGTCGCCGCCGGGGGCGGGTCCGGAACCGTGACCTCGTCGCTCTGTGCCCGGGCGCCGGCGAACGGCTCCTGCATCAGATCGGGCGCCGGCGCCAGCGAGACGGCTTCCGGCGCTTCGATGTCGCCCATCAGCGCGCGGAACTCGGCGTGCTCGGTCGGACGCCGTCGCGGCTGCACCGCCATCGCCGCGTCGACGGCGACGAGGAAGCGATCGCTGTACAGGCCAGCGGCGACGACCGAGAGCGGCCGCATGCGGTCGTCGGTCAGACGGTCGGCGGCGGGCGGTGGATCGTTGCCGGTGATCGCGGCGTAGATCAGCGCGCCGAGCGCGTAGAGGTCGGTCCACGGTCCGCGCGTCGTTCCGGCGGCGCTGCCGTATTGCTCGATCGCGGCGTAGCCGGGCTTGAGCGCGGCCGCGGGCGTGTGGCGCATCGCCTCGATCGCATGCGTCGCCGCGGAGAAGCCGAGCAGCACCGGGCCGAACGGCGTGATCAGGATCTCGTCGGGACCGATGTTCTGGTGCCAAACGCCGCCGTCGTGGAGCAGCGTCACGCCGTTGAGGATGGGCTTCAGCCAGGCGCGCAGCTCGTTCTCGCTCGGCACATGGCCGAGCTCGGCGAGCGTCGTCTTCAGCGTCGGGCCTTCGTAGTACGGCATCACGACGTACGCGGTGCCGTTCTCTTCCCAGAAGCGATAGATCTTGACGAGCGCAGGATGGTCGAAGCGGGCGAGCACGCGAGCTTCATTGAGGAACGCCCGCATTCCCGCCTTGACCGCGTCGAGCTGGCGATCGGAGCCGACGACGACGTTGCTCGATCCGGGCATCCGGCCCGCAAGCGCCGCCGGCATGTATTCCTTGACCGCGACCTTGCGCTGCAGCGCGTGGTCCCAGCCGAGATAGACGAGGCTGCAGGCGCTCTCGCCGATGAGTGACTTGATCTCGTATTCGCGCAGCCGCGTTCCCGGCGACAGGACGTGACCAGGGACGGCTGCGGGCGCGCGAACGGCCTCGAGTTCGTGGACCGGGGGCATCGATCGTGGTGGCTGGTCGGGTCGTCGTCGCGGCGCGATTCGCGGCCCGCAAGGGAGAGCATCGGCATTTTCGCGCCGGGGACCGTGTCGCGACGGCTTCGTCGCACGGCGCCCTGCGCAACAAAGTCACGTCAAGGCGAAGCGCGCCGCCGGAACATGCCGTAGCCCTCCATCGTCAGCACCGTCTCGCCGTGCTGATTCATGACATCCCAGTGCGAGCGGATCATGCCGACGCCCGGCCGGCTCGCGAGCGGGCGCGACTCGAGGACCTCGAGGCGAACGCGCAGCGTGTCGCCGGGATACACCGGCTTCAGCCAGCTCAGCTTCTCGAGTCCAGGCGAGCCGAGGCTCGCCGAATCGAGCAGGTACGCGTCGCACATGAGTCGCATCGCGATCGCGCAGGTGTGCCAGCCGCTCGCAGCGAGCTTGCCGAAGAGCGAAGCCTCGGCGGCGGCATCGTCGACGTGGAAGGGCTGCGGATCGAACTCGCGCGCGAACGCGATCACCGCTTCGCGCGTCACCGGGTAAGCGCCGAACTCGCGGACCTGGCCGACCGGAAAGTCTTCCCAGAAAAGATGCGGCGTTCGCGCCGCGGCGGTCGATTCCGAAGGGAGGGTCACTGCAGGCTGCGCGGTCGTGGGCAGCCTTGCAGGATAGCGACGCGGCGGGTGCCGCGCCGCCCGGGCGCTAGCGACCGAAGAAGTGACGGAAGACGTCGGGCTCGAGGACCTCGCGGATCGCGACGCCCTTCAGCGGCTCGCGAAACGGCTGCGAAGGCGCGGGGCGCTCGAGCTCGGCGGGACGCGTCGCGTCCCACACCGTTCCGGCCGGCGCGCTGGCGAGCGGGCGAACGCGCTGGGCGAGCGACGGCAGCTCTTCCCATTCGATCGTTCCGGCCGGAGGGGCGGCGCGGAACGCGTGCGACAAATGGAGCGTGGACGGAGCGTGGCGCATGACAGTCATCCTGAAGATGGACTGCCGCCATGATCGGCGCGCCGTTCGCCGATGAACGGTCGAACAGCGCCACGCTGGCAAGCCAGATCGCCGCCGTGCGCTCGCGATGTGACCGATTGCGCGCCGGCTCAGCGCATCTGCACCCGGCCGTGCTCGCCCAGATTCTTCGGCGGCGCATGGCTCACGGCCGCCTTGGCCATCGCGAAGAGCTGAACCAGCTTGCTCTCCTTGACGTCCCAGTAGTCGGCGTGCGCGATGCGGACCTGCACGAGCGCGAGGTCGGGGTCGGTCGGACCACCGGGGAACCACGCCTCGGTGAGCTTGTTCCAGAGCTCGCGCTTCTTCGCAAGGTCGTCGACCTCCGCCGCGCTGCCCGACACCGACACGTACGTGTCCGCCCCGGGATCGGCGTAGACCACGCCCACCATCGGATCGGAGCGCAGATCGTCGACCGGATCGCCCTTTCTCGATAGGAAGAACCACAGGCTGTCGTCGCTGCCGAGCTCCTTGTTCTGCGTCGTCATCGGCCGCGCGTGCAGGTGACCGTTGCCGTGGCGCGTCGTCAGCATCGCGAACTTGATGCCCTTGATCATCTTCCAGAGCTTGTCGCGCGCGTCGTCGTTCTCGTTCATTGGCAATCCTTGGTGAAGCGGGCCCGCGGCCCTCCGCACACGATTGCAGCATCGCAGACGACAAAGCCCGGTCGGGAACTTCCGGACCGGGCTGTAGGACGGCTTCGGCTTCGACGCGCCGATGCGCTCACTTCTTCATCGGCTCTTCCTTCTTGGACATCGCGTCCTTTTTCATCATCTCGTCCTTCTTGACCATGTCGGCGCACATGGCGTCCTTCTTCATCATGGCGTCGTCCTTCTTGGCCATCGCGTCCTTCTTGGCCATCGCCATGTGGTCCTTGCACTCCTGCACGGTCATCGGCTTCATCATGCCGTCGGCCTTCTTCATGTCGTCGGCGGCCCAGGCACCACCGGCCAGAGCGAAGCAGGCGACGAGGACAGTGGGGATCGTTCGCATCGACAGTCTCCTCGCGTGAAGTGATTGCGGCCGGACGGCCACCGCGATCGGTCGGCGAAGAGGCGCGAACCTTACGGGCGTCTCGCTACTTCTCAGCGCCCGACGCCGAGAAGTGCTCGGCGGCATGGCGCAGGTCGGCGAGCCACGCCTTGTAGGCCGCCGCCTTGTCCTCGGGGTCGACGCGCAACAGCGCCGACGGATGCAGGGTGATGAGGACGCGGCGACCGTCGTTGCGACGCAGCCATCTGCCGCGCTCGCGCAGCACCGAGATCGTCGTTCCCATCAACTGGCGCGCGGCGGTCGCGCCGAGGGCGACGAGCGCGCCCGGGTCGACCAGCTCGATCTCGCGCTCGAGCCAGTGCAGGCACGCGGCGGCTTCCTGCTGCGCCGGGGTCTTGTGGATGCGCCGCTTGCCGCGCAGCTCGAACTTGAAGTGCTTGACGGCGTTGGTGATGTAGACCTCGCGGCGCGGAATCGCGAGCTCCTCGAGCGCGCGCGCGAGGAGCTGTCCGGCCGGACCGACGAAGGGGCGGCCCTGCAGGTCCTCCTGATCGCCTGGCTGCTCGCCGACGAACATCAGCCGCGCGTGCCGCCCGCCTTCGCCGCCGACCGCCTGCGTCGCGTGCTCGCCGATCGGGCACTCGCGGCAATCTTGCAGCGCTGCGGTCAGCGCCGACAGGCTGCGCGGCCGCTCGCCGCCCGGCGTCACCGGGTGACCGGGCGTCGGCCGCGGCTCGGTCGCCGGGCGCCGCTTCGGGTCGGTCGGTCCTCGCGCGATCATCGTCATGCTCCGTTCGCCGGCACTGCTCGCCAGCGGCTCGATCAGCTCCGCCTCGGGAAGGTTCTTCCAATAGCGCCTCGGCATTTCGCGCGCCATGGTCTCGAGCTTCAGGCGCGCCGGATTGAAGATGCTGCGGTAGTACGTCAGCCAGAGCTGCTCGCCGGCGTCGGCCGCCGGCGCCTCGTCGCGCCGCGCGCCCGGGCCGAACGCGAGCGCGACGCCGTCCCAGCGGACGCTTCGCTCGGGCGTCAGGATCGCCCAGCGCATCGTCGTGAAACGGCGCGCGAAGAAGGGCGCGACCGCCTCGACGATGTGGTGCTCCGGCTCGAACCAGGCCACGTGCAGCGGCGCGCCGATCGCGCCCTCGCCGTCGGGCTCGGCGATCGGCCGGAAGCGCACGAACGCTTTCATCTTGTGGAGGTCGCGGCGCACGGCCTGCGACATCGCATCGGCGCGCAGCCAGTCGGGATCGAGCGGATCCGCGCGCAGGCCGGGTTCGATCTGCAGCCGCCAGAGCAACCGATAGAGCAGTGCGAAGCGCTCGGCGTCGCGGTGCAGGATCGCGCTCTCGGCGAGCGGGACGAACGCCGGCGGAACGTGCACCGGAGGCGCCGACGGGGCCGTCGCGGGGGCGTCGTCTCCGCCGGCCTCGAAGAGGTCGGCCTCGATGTCGTCGGCGCATTGCCAGACCACGCGCTCGGGCACGACCTGCTCGGCCCAGAGGGCCCGGCACGCCGCGCGAAAGCCGGCGAAGTCGACCGCGCCCGCGAGGCGCACGGTGCGCACGTCGCTCGCCGGCGCGATCGTCGGCGGCGATGTGCTTCCAGCCGCCGTCATGGCGGCGAGCTTAGCGCTCCTTCGGGCTCGGCGGCGGCGCTGTCGAAGAGCGTCGCCTGGCGCGCTGTCGATCCCGACGCGGCGGCGAGTCGGCGCTCGAGATCGGCGGCATCGAGGATCTTTCCCGGCCGGTGGTCAGCGACCTCGACGAAGGGCAGCGTCTTCGCGAGCGGAACGCGCAGCCGCTCGAGGTCGACGAAGCGTAGCCTCCGCACCCGGCGCGCCGCGACGATCCGCGCGACGGCGCGCGTGCCGAGGCCGGGGACGCGCAGCAGCAGTTCCTTCGGCGCGCGATTGAGGTCGACCGGAAAACGCTCGCGATGCGCGATCGCCCACGCGAGCTTCGGGTCGACGTCGAGCGCAAGCATGCCGCCCCTGGCGACGATCTCGTCGTGCGCGAAGCCGTAGAAGCGCATCAGCCAGTCGGCCTGGTAGAGGCGATGCTCGCGCACGAGCGGGGGAGCCCTGAGGGGCAGCGCCCCCGCCCCGTCGGGGATCGGGCTGAACGCAGAGTAGTAGACGCGGCGCAGCCGATACGCGCCGTAGAGGGTCGCGCTGGTGGCGAGGATCGTCGCGTCGCTTGTCGTGTCGGCACCGACGATCATCTGCGTGCTCTGGCCAGCGGGAGCGAAGCGAGGCGGCCGGGCGCGACGCGGCGCGAGCAGCGGTTGCGATGTCGGCGACAGCGAACGCGCGGCGTCCTTGGCGTCGTCGATGTGGACGCGAAGCCTCGCCATCGAGCGACGGATCGCGACACCGTCCTTCTGCGGCGCCAGCGCGGCGAGCGACTGCACGGTCGGCAGCTCGACGTTGATGCTCAGACGATCGGCGTAGCGGCCGGCGCGCGCGAGCAGGTCGTCGCTCGCCTCGGGGATCGTCTTCAGGTGGATGTAGCCGCGAAAGTCGTGCTCTTCGCGCAGCACGCGCGCGACCTCGACGACCTGCTCCATCGTGTAGTCGGGCGAACGGATGATCCCCGAGCTGAGGAAGAGCCCCTCGATGCAGTTGCGCCGGTAGAAGTCGAGCGTGAGCCGGACGACCTCGTCGACGCTGAAGCGCGCGCGCGGCACGTTGCTCGAGACGCGGTTGACGCAGTAGAGGCAGTCGTAGACGCAGAAGTTCGTCAGCAGGATCTTCAGCAGCGAAATACAGCGTCCGTCGGGCGCGTAGCTGTGGCAGATCCCCGAGCCTTCGGTCGAGCCGATGCCACGGCCGCCGATCGAGCTGCGCTTGTCGGTGCCGCTCGACGCGCACGACGCGTCGTACTTGGCGGCGTCGGCGAGGATCGCGAGCTTGCGGTCGAGGTGCACTGGGAGGGGAGGTGACTGTACAAATATACAGTCATGACCGCCGCCCGTGCGGCGCGCGGGGCAAGCCCGCGCCGCGCTACGAGCGCTCGAAGATCAGGCCCGCCTTCTCGCTCTCGGGTGCCGCATCGGTCGGCGGCTGGTCAGGCGGCCGCGCGTGGACGTCCGCCGGCGTGAAGATGACCGCTTCGCCGTCGTCGCCCTCGCCGGCCGCTGCCGCTTCGCCTTGCGCGGTCGCTTCGCCG
>Ga0070664_100002593_pt1 | contig 14581 bp, 12 predicted proteins | sample KBSC73metaG_FD_65863 | JGI IMG/M metagenome (GOLD analysis project Ga0070664, IMG submission 65863) | Corn rhizosphere microbial communities from Kellogg Biological Station, Michigan, USA - KBS C7-3 metaG | ecosystem: Host-associated > Plants > Roots > Rhizosphere > Soil ... | reverse complement strand
CGCCTCGAGGCGCTGCTCAATTTCCAGACGATGGTCACCGATCTGACCGGCTTGGACGTGGCGAACGCGTCGCTGCTCGACGAGGGCACCGCGGCGGCCGAGGCGATGAGCCTGGCGCTCGCCCACAAGCCGAAGGGGCGGGCGATCTTCGTGTCCGAGCGCTGCCACCCGCAGACAATCGACGTGGTGGTCACCCGCGCCGAGCCGCTCGGCATCGAGGTGATCACGGGCGACTGGCAGACGTTCGACCCGGCGGCGACGCCGAACCTGTTCGCCGTGCTCGTCCAGTATCCGGACACCCGCGGACGGATCGACGATTTCACCGGCTTCTTCGAACAAGCGCGCGCCGCCGGGGCGATCACGATCGCCGCCGCCGACCTGCTCGCGCTCACGGTGCTGAAAGCGCCCGGCGAGTTCGGCGCGGACATCTGCGTCGGCAACAGCCAGCGGTTCGGCGTGCCGATGGGCTTCGGCGGCCCGCACGCCGGCTTCATGGCGTGCAAGGACGCCCTCAAGCGCAAGATGCCCGGCCGCCTGATCGGCGTGTCGGTCGACTCCCGCGGCAAACCCGGCTACCGCCTTGCTCTCCAGACCCGCGAGCAGCACATCCGCCGCGACAAGGCGACGTCGAACATCTGCACCGCCCAGGTGCTGCTCGCCGTGATGGCCTCGATGTATGCCGTCTACCACGGTCCGGAAGGTCTCAAACACATCGCCCGCACCGTCCACACCCGAGCCGTGCAGCTGAAGAAGCTGCTCGCCACGATCGGTCTGGAAACCGAGCCGGGCGCGTTTTTCGACACGCTGGTGGTGAACGTTCCGGCCGGCAAGGCGGAGGAGGTCCACGCCGGCGCCCGCCGCGCCGGGTTCAACCTGCGCGACCTCGGTCCCGACCAGGTCGGCGTGGCGTTCGACGAAACGACGACCGAAGGCGACGTGCTCGCCGTGTTCTCCGCCTTCGGCGGCGCGGGTGAACTGCCGATCGCCAGCGGCCCCGCCTGGCCGGAAGGTCTCGCCCGCACCTCGCCGTTCCTCGAACAGGCGGCGTTCAACCGTTTCCACTCGGAAACCGAGATGCTGCGCTACCTCAAGCGCCTCGAATCGAAGGACCTCGCGCTCAACGAGTCGATGATCGCCCTCGGCTCCTGCACGATGAAGCTCAACGCCACGGCGGAAATGATGCCGCTGAGCTGGCCGGAGGTTTCCTCGCTGCATCCGTTCGTCCCGGCCGACCAGAGCCGCGGCTACCGTGAGATGCTCGAACTGCTCGAAGGCTGGCTCGCCGAGATCACCGGCTTCGCCGCCGTCTCGCTCCAGCCCAACGCCGGTTCGCAGGGCGAATACGCCGGTTTGCTCGCGATCCGCCGCTACCACCTCGCCAACGGCGACGCCCACCGCAACGTCTGCCTGATCCCCGTTTCCGCCCACGGCACCAACCCGGCCTCCGCCGTGATGGCCGGCATGAAGGTCGTCGGCGTGAAGTGCGACGACAAGGGGAACATCGACGTCGCCGACCTCGATGCCCGCATCGCCGAGCACCGCGAGAACCTTTCCTGCCTGATGGTCACCTACCCGTCGACCCACGGCGTGTTCGAGGAAACCATCGTCGGCATCTGCGAGGCGATCCACGCCGCCGGCGGCCAGGTCTACATGGACGGCGCGAACATGAACGCCCAGGTCGGCCTGACCTCGCCCGGCCGGATCGGCGCCGACGTCTGCCACCTGAACCTGCACAAGACCTTCTGCATCCCGCATGGCGGCGGCGGCCCGGGCGTCGGCCCGATCGGCGTGGCCGCCCAGCTCGTGCCGTTCCTGCCGGGCCACCACGAGCTGCCCGGCACCGAAGGCGCGGTGTGCTCGGCCCCGTGGGGTAGCGCGTCGATCAACACGATCTCGTGGATGTACGTCGCCATGATGGGGGCGCACGGCCTGACCCAGGCGACCGCCACCGCGATCCTCAACGCGAACTACACCGCCAAGCGCCTCGCCCCGTATTTCCCGGTGCTCTACACCGGCAACCACGGTCTGGTCGCCCACGAGTGCATCATCGACGTCCGCCCGCTCAGCGAGAAGAGCGGCATCACCGTCGAGGACGTGGCCAAGCGCCTGATGGACTACGGCTTCCACGCGCCGACGATGAGCTGGCCGGTCGGCGGCACGCTGATGATCGAGCCGACCGAATCCGAATCGAAGGCCGAGATCGACCGCTTCTGCGACGCCATGATCGCCATCCACGGCGAAATGATGGCGGTGGCGAACGGCGAGGCCGACGCGCAGGACAACCCGCTCAAGAACGCCCCGCACACCGCCGACACCGTCTGCGGCGACGAGTGGAGCCACGCCTACACCCGCGAGCAGGCGGCCTACCCGCTGCCCTACCTCCGCGGGCACAAATTCTGGCCGTCGGTCGGACGCATCGACAACGTCCACGGCGATCGCAACCTCGTCTGCACCTGCGACACGGTGGAGGCCTACGCCGCGGCACAGTGATCGGATGATTCCCGGGCGGGAATGTGGTAGGGTAGGATCCCATGAAATCGTTCACCCTCTCCATTCTCGCCGGTGCCGCGATGATCGGCTCGATCGCCGTGTGGAATCATGAGGCCACGGCGCAAACCGCCGCCGCCGATTCGGGCAAGGTTGTCGCCGTGGCGGAGGTGCCGCTCAATTGCCGTTGCATCGTGACGCTCGATCCGGATTCCAAGATGGCCCAGGACATAAGCTCGCAGACGCAGAAGAATCCGGGCTTCACCAGCGCCTACACCGCCGAAGGGGTGCTGGTGCGGATGGACTCCGAATGGGTCGTGCTTCGCGACGGAACTTCGGAAAGTTGGATCCCGAAAGGAAAGGTGCTCTTGATTCAGGCGTCGCGCTGACGATGGTTTGTCGCGGCATGTCCGCATTTCCGATTGATTGGGCGACTTGGTCGCCGGTGACGCCCGCGACCCTGATGTTCATCGTGCGGGACGGGATGGTCCTGCTGATCGAGAAAAAGCGCGGCCACGGCGCGGGCAAGGTGAACGGCCCGGGCGGCAAGATCGACCCGGGCGAAACGCCGCTCGAGGCCGCGGTCCGCGAGACCCAGGAGGAACTCGGCATCACGCCGCACGCGCCGCGCAAGCTTGGCGAGTTGTGGTTCGCCATGTCCGACGTGCCTGATATCCTTTGTCATGTATATCGGGCGGATGGCTTTGAGGGCGAACCGGTTGAGACCGCCGAGGCGGTGCCGATATGGACGCCGCTCGACGCGATCCCGTATGAGCGGATGTGGGTCGATGACATCGAATGGCTGCCGCTGCTGATCCGGGAGACGACGTTCCGCGGGCGGTTCGTGTTCGAAGACGAGACGCTGTTGTGGCATCACGTCGAGACCGGGATGGTCTGGGAATCCTGACATGAAAAAGGCCGCCGGCCCGTGGGAGGGGCGGCGGCCTGTATGCGAAAACGGGTCGGTCGTTAGACAAGCGAGGCTTGCAGCGACTTGAACTGCGAGCGGAGCTTCTCCAGGTCCTTCTCGGACTTGTCGATCTGCGCGGCCAGCGCGGTGAGCTTCGCCACCTTGGCGGCGAGACCGCCGCCCTTGGCGGAAGTGGTGATGCGCACGGTGCCGCTGCCGGCGCCGCCGCGAAGCCAGCTCGAGATGGTGAGCTGCGAGATCTTGAACTTCTTCGAAGCCGCGCTCTGGCCGCCACGGCCCTTTTCCGAGTTCACCTTGTCGACATATGCAAGGATTTCCGCCTTTTCCTTCTCGGTGTAGCGCTTGCCCTTGGCTGCGTTGATGTTGCTAGTCGTGCTCATGACGAGGTCAGCCAACACCGGTTGTGCGCGGGTGGCAAGTTGAAATATTGATTTCGAATTACCATGTCATGAGGGGAATTACGCAGGCGTCGGTGAAGGGGTGGTGATGGGTGGTATTTATGAGTCGCAAAATCGGACTTTTCGCGATTCTGGTTAAGTGTCTGATTTCAAGCGAATCGTGCCTGAAATGGATCGCCGGTTCCTCCCATGGTCGCGAAATGAGGTGGATGGAATGGCGTGTCCGGGCGGATGCCGGTTAGACAGCGTCGGTCGCGCGTTGTCTTAGTCGATCCGCGGGGATTCCGCATCAGTCGCGAAATCGGCCATTTTTTCGATCCAGAGATCCGCGCCGGCCTTGACCTTCGGGCGGGCGACCACGCCACCGAAACCGACGAACAGGTCGACGTCCGGCTTGGTTTCGAGATCTGAAGCGCCGTCGCCGGTCAGAATTGTCTTTTCCGGTAGCAGCGCGGCCTTCCATTCGCGGACGATCTCGTTTTTGCCGCCGCCGCGGGTGGTCGGGTAGTCGCGGCCGTAGCCGGCGTAGCGGCCGTTCTCGTCGAGATAAAGCGGCACGGCCTCGACGTGCTCGATGCCGAGCTGGCGGGCGAGCGGCTCGATCAAGGGGGCGAAGCCGCCCGAGACGATGACCACGGTCCAGCCTTCGGCCTTGAGGCGGGCGATCAGCTCCGGCGTGCCGGGCGTGACGGTCTCGCAGTAGAGGCGGGCGACGGCCTCGCAGGTGGCGCGGTCGGGCTGGATGATTTCCATGCGGCGTGGGAACACCTCGTCGAGCGGGATTTCGCCGTTCATGGCGGCGTTGGTAAGGTCGACGACTTCCTGGAATACGTCCTCGCCGCGGACGCGGGCCAGCTCGTCGATGCCCTCGATGGTGGAAAGCGTCGAGTCGCAGTCGAAGAAGGCGAGCTTGCCACGCGGGCGGACCGGCGGCGCGATGAACAGCGGCGTTCCGGGTTCGACCAGATCGAAGAGTTCGATCATGTCGGCGTTGGTCAGGCGGATGCAGCCATGGCTGGCGGGCGTGCCGATCAGGTCCTCGCGGTTGGTGCCGTGGAGATAGACGAAGCGGTCGAAGGTGTTGGCGTTCGCCTCGTCGAGGCCCTCGATCCGCAGGATACGGGTGAGAATCAGGTCGTCGTCGGACGATTCGCCCGGCTGTCCGGGTTGCCATTGTCCGACGGCTTCACGCGCCTTGAAGATCGTGCCGGCGGGCGAGCCGTCGCCGATTTTCTCCGAGATGCGGAAGTTTCCGGTCGGCGTGCGGAAGCTGCCGGCCTGGCAGCCGACGCCCTTGGCGGCGGTGGATACCGGAAACACCCGGACCGGCTCGGTGCCGCGGAGGACATGGAGCTGCTGGTCGTCGATGGAGACTTCGAGGCGGAGGAAATCGTGGATCATGGCGGTGAGAGGACGAGCAGGGCGTTGTGGCCGCCCATGCTGTGGGAGAGTTTGAACAGCGGGCCGCTGGCTTCGATGGCGGTGGAGGGCAGATGAAAGGGCGAGGGCGCGGTGAGACCGGGCAGGTTCGGCGGCAGCATCCGCTCGCGCAGGAACGCGGCGCAGATCGCGGTTTCCACCAGGCCGCTCGCCCCGATGGTGTGACCGGTGAAGGGCTTGAGCGGGTGGAGCGTGGGCGAACCGTCCGGGAACACGCGGCGGAACGCGGCGGGTTCGGCGATGGCCTGCACCTTGGTGCCGGTGGTGTGCGGGCAGACCGCCTGCGGGCGGCCGAAGGTCGCGACGGCGGTGGCGAGCAGGTCCACCGTCCGTCCGCCGTCGGCGGGCATGCCGACCGGGTCGCAGGCGTCGGAATTCGCCCGGTAGCCGAGCAGCCGCGGATGGCCGTCTCGCGCGGGTTCGATCGTCATCGCCGCGGCGCCTTCCGCCGGGATGAAACCGCTGGTTCCATCGGCGTAGGGGTCGTTGCGGAAATCGCGCGCCAGCAGGCCGGACGCGGCGTAGCCGTCGAGCAGGAAGGGGACGAGCGGCAGATCGACCGCGACGACGAGCGCGCGCGGGGCGACGCCGGAGTTCACCATCATCGCGGCGAGACCGGCGGCATCGAGGCCGGCCGAACATCCGCTGGCGAGCACCTGGTAGGGGCCGTGGATGCCGAGCTCGATGGTGATGGCGGCGGCCGGCTCGCTGTGGATCGTGTTGCTGGCGGCCATCAGCTTGAACGGCCGGCGCCCGGGCCAGGGCGAAAGCCAGCCGGCGGCATTGCCGCGGCTGGTGCCGAGCACGAGGGCGGCGTCGCGCAGGTCGTCCGCCGACCAGCCGGCGTCGGCGACCGCCTGGCGGGCGGCGTCGAGCGCGGCCATGGTCGCCGGGCTCCATTTGCGGTGGAGCAGGCCGGCGCGATGTTCGATCCAGCCGGCCGGCTGCGCGGCATACGGGCTGTCGTCGCCCAGCAGTTCGCCGAGCGGGTGGAACGGGGCGCGGCCGGCGCGCACGCAGGCGAGGGTCGAGGCGACGTCGGCGCCCGCGGCGCCGAGCAGGCCGAGTCCGGTGATGGAAAGCGGGCGTTCGATGCGCGGAGTTAGGGGATTCCCGGCCGGAACGGAACGCAAAAAATCCCCGGGGCCAAGAAGGCTCCCGGGGATCAAGGTGAGAAGGGCCGGATCAGCAGCAGCCGCAATGGCCGGCCTCTTCGGCTTCCGTCGCGCAGGCGGGGAAGGCGGCCTGGTCAGGATCGCAGGCGGGCGCTTCGAGCGCCGGGTTCGGGGCGAGCGTGCCGAGGCCCAGCTTGGCGAGCAGGGCGCGGTCTTTCTCAATCGCCGGGTTTTTCGCGGTGAGCAGCTTGTCGCCGTAGAAGATCGAGTTCGCGCCGGCGAAGAAGCACAGCGCCTGCGTTTCGTCGGACATCCGGGTGCGGCCGGCGGAGAGGCGGACCTTCGCCTTCGGCACCGCGATGCGGGCGAGGGCGATCATGCGGACGACGTCGAACGCGTCGATCGACTGGCTGTCGGCCAGCGGCGTGCCGGGCATCGGCATCAGCGAGTTGATCGGCAGGCTTTCCGGCTGCGGGTTGAAGTTGGAAATCACCTCCAGCATCTTCAGGCGGTCCTCGACCGTTTCGCCGAGGCCGAGGATGCCGCCGCAGCAGACCGACATGCCGGCGTCCTGGGCGTGGCGGATCGTGCGCAGGCGGTCGTCGTAGGTGTGGGTGGTGACGATGTTCGGGTAGTGTTCGCGCGAGGTGTCGAGGTTGTGGTTGTAGGCGGTGACGCCGGCCTCCTTGAGCGCCTTGGCCTCGTCCGGACCGAGTTCGCCGAGGGTCACGCAGACTTCCATGCCGAGGGTGGAAACCTCGCGGACGATGTCGAGCACCTGCTCGAAGCGCTGGGTGCCGCCGCGCACGCCGCGCCAGGCGGCGCCCATGCAGAAGCGGGTCGAGCCGGAGTCACGGGCGGCCTGGGCGCGCTCCATGATGTCCTTCTTTTCCATCAGGCGCTCGATTTCGACGCCCGAGTTGTAGCGGGCGGACTGGGCGCAATAGGAGCAGTCTTCCGAACAGCCGCCGGTCTTGATCGAGAGAAGCGTGCAAAGCTGGACCTCGTCCTCGGGCCAGTTCGCCTCGTGCACGGCGCGGGCTTTCTGGATCAGTTCGAAGAAGGGGAGCTGGTGGAGGGCTTGGAGTTCGGCGAAGGTCATTGGAGCGAAGAGCAGAGATGAAAGAGCGAAGGGAAAGGCGGGACAATCAGCGGCTCCAGCCGCTGGAGGCGATGGGCAGGACGCCTCGGCCGACCTGCTCGTAGTTGGTCGGGCCGCGGGCACCTTCGAGCGGCTGGCCGGTGGCGCTTTTCCATTTGGCGCTCATGCTTTCCGCGGTGTGGCAGCCCCAGCTCTTGCAGTAGGCGTTGCGGGCGAAGGCGGAGGCGCGGAGGCGGCCGAGGTCGCGCTCATGGAGCCAGGCGGTGCAGGCGGCCATGATCTCGTTGCCGTAATCGAGCATGAAGCAGAAGCGGTTCGAGTGGCCGAAGTAATCGAAGGTTTCGATCGATCCGCTCGGGCGGTTGTTGATCGCGCGGATCGCGTCGCCGCCGCTGTTCACCCAGATCAGGGTGGCGTTGCGCTGGGCCGCGAGCTCGCTGATCCAGGTGGTGTAAGGTTTGCCGTCCTCGCGGCCGCGGGTGGCGTAGCCGTTCTGATAAACCAGCCAGACGAGCTTGGCGTCCTTGCCGTAGGCGGTGCGGATCTCCGCCATCCGCAGTGTCGAGGCACGGACGAAGTTCGCCCACCAGCGGTCGTGCTGGTCGTCGGGCACGCGGAAGTTCTCCCAACGGCGCAGGGCCGGGCCGCCGGTGAGGATCACATGGTCGGCGGAGGCGAGACCGGTGAGGGCGAGGAATGCGGCGGCGAGGATGCGCGTGATGCGGGCCATGGCGGGGAAGCTTGGGCGGTTCGGGCGGAAAATCGAAGCAAGAAAATCGGCGTCAGATCGCGGCGGCGATTTTCGCCAGCCCTTCGAGCATGCGGGCGCGCGGGCAGGCGTAGTTGAAGCGGATCCAGCCGGGCCAGCGGAAGAACGCGCCGTCGGACAGGAACAGGCCTGCCTTTTGCTCGAAATGCAGCGCCGGGTTGTCGGTGCCGAGGCCGCGGGCGTCGATCCACGCCAGGTAGGTCGCCTCGCCCGGATGGATCACCAGACCGGGGCAATCGCTGCGGATGAACTCGACGAGCGCGTCGCGGTTGCCGCGGAGGTAGGCGAGCAGCTGCTGCCGCCACGGTTCGCCATGGCGGTAGGCGGCTTCGGCGGCGTAGTAGGAAAGGGCGTTGATTTCCGCCAGGGTGTGGCCTTTGGCGGCGTTGAAGCGGCGGCGCACCGAATCGTCCGGGATCACGGCGAAGGCGTAGCCGAGGCCGGCGATGTTCCAGGTCTTGCTCGGCGAAAGCAGGGTGATCGTGCGGTCGTGGAAACGCCCCGGCAGGGTGAGCGCGGAGACGTGCGGGGTGGCGGCCTCGTCGAGGATCAGGTCGCAGTGGATTTCGTCGGAAACGAGGATCAGGTCGTGCTCCTCGCAGAATTCGGCGAGGCGGATCAATTCGCCGCGGGAAAACACCCGGCCGAGCGGGTTCTGCGGGTTGCAGAGCAGGAAGACCTTGGTTTGCTCCGTGACGGCGGCTTCGAGGCCGACCCAGTCGAAGGTCCAGTCGCCGTTTTCGAAGACGTGATCGACGGCGATCAGCTCGGCGCCGGCGTCCTTGTGCACGCCGAGGAAGGGCGGGTAAACCGGCGTGCAGGTCATCACCGCGTCGCCTGGCTGGCAGAACGCCCGGGCGGCGAGGGAAAGCGCGGGCACCAGACCGCCGAGGTGGACGAGCTGGGTGGGCGGGACGTTCACGCCCATCCGGCGCGCGAGGTAGTCGAGCACGGCCTCGTTCAGACCGTCGTGGGCCTGGGCGTAGCCGAAGATCCCGTGGTCGACCCTGCGGTGCAACGCTTCGAGGATTTCCGGCGGCGAGGCGAAATCCATGTCCGCGACCCAGAACGGATCGAGTTCCGGCCGGCGGTCGAACTTGATGCAGCCCGTTCCCTTGCGGGCGATCGGCGTGTCGAAATCGAAAGTCACGCCGGGGATGTAGCCCGTGGGCGGGCGCGGGCAAATGATTTTCCGGGGGAGTGGAGGCTTCAGCCGAGGAAGGTTTTCCCGGGCGGAGCCTCCGTTTCTTGAGCGGAACCACTCACCCGACTCCGCCCCCGCGGCTTCGCCCCTTCCTCGGCCTCAACTCCATCGCTCCCGGAAATGTCGGTCGGGATGCTCGACGCCGCTTTCCAGCTCCGGAAAATGACTACCGGGAGTCCCGGTCGAGGTTTCGGTCTCCTGGAAATGATCGCCGTGAGTCGCGGTCGAGGTTTCGGGCTTCGGAAAATGGCAGCCGGGAGTCCCGGTCGAGGTTTCGGGCTTCGGGAAATGGCTGCCGGGAGTCCCGGTCGAGGTTTCGGGCTTCGGGAAATGGCTGCCGGGAGTCCCGGTCGAGGTTTCGGGCTCCGGAAAATGGTCGCCGGGAGTCGCGGTCGAGGTTTCGGGCTCCGGGAAATGGCAGCCGGGAGTCGCGGTCGACAGTTTTGGCTCCGGAGAATCCCCGCCGAGCATCCCGGCCGCCATTTCCGGCTGCCGGAGAACGGAGTGATCAGGAAAAACGGGCGTTCGGGCGCTTCAGAGATCCGGCTTGGCGCGCCGTTGCCGCCACATTTACAAACGGGCAATGACCGACTTCGCGGAACCCAACGCTTCCGCGTCGCCTTTTGCCGTGATACCCGACCGGTCGGGTATTACCCCCAAAACCCGACCGGTCGGATAACAACACTGTTCGCCACAAGAATGATCACGCGCATCCCATGCAATACCTGCGGCGCTGAGATCCTGCCAGCTACGGCCGAGGCGACGGGCGGAGTTTGTATGGCTTGCAAGCAAGGGATTCGACGCGGCCCAGTTGATCGCCACGGCCTACCAATCGAGAATCAAGCTCCAACGAGCAAGAAGGAGAAGGTGGTTGTGGCACCCAATGGCCACATCCATATCACTGGTGAGGACGGCTCTTACACCCACCTGAACGTGTCCCGGATGACCGGCGCTGAGGCTTTTCTCCATGAACTGGAGAATAAGAAAGAGCTGCGCACGAAGGTTACCGCACTGATTCTTGATGGGAGGGCGGCCGATATTGAGAAGGGTGACTTGGAGCCTCTAATGCGGCTCTGGCTCACAGGAGCCGAAGCAAAGCGGTCTGGAGATACTACTTCGCGATTTTTCTTTGGCCCGAGCTTCGCCGATGAGTTCAAGAGTCTTTCGACGATTTTGACGGCAGCGGGCCTCAATCTCGAACGGTTCGCTGCTGCGGCGTTCTCACCTGGACAGCCTCAGGAGTCCTCCTCAGCACGAGATGTTCCCCCGAAGTCCTACAGGCATTGGATTTTGCCATTGGTGCTTTCGGGATTCCTCGGACTCGCCATTGGGATAGACGACGTTGATTACAGCTTCTTCGTTGTGCTTCGTTTTGCAGTATGCGCCTCGTTTGGGTGGTGGGCATGGAGAGCGCATGAGCGAGGCCAATCGACTTGGAGGAACCTGTTTGTCCTCACAGCAGTATTCTACAACCCGTTTGTGCCGCTTCAGTTAGATCGGGAGTGGTGGCAAGTGGCCAATGGACTGACGATTGCGATCACACTCGTCTCGGCCGCCAAAAACAAACTAGACGAACAAGCCGGCGCTGGGCAACCCGCTACCCGCCCCGAGTCGGATTCTGAGGGTGGCGGCAAACCTCAAACAGAATCGAAGGGGCGCTCCTGGTAGCGGGTGCCAGGCCTCTACGTTGAGCCCCCCAATCGCCAACCGCCGCCAGGCTGGCGAAGGCGCTCTCGGCGAGAGCGCCCCACCGGGTGAGCTTATGACGCGGCGGTCTGCTTCTTCAGCTGCCGGTCGAGCACGAAGGGGCCGAAGGGGAGGAGCGAGGCGGCGAAGGCGAGGGCGGCTTGCTTGAAGGAAATCGCGCGTTCCGCCCACGCCTGGAAGATCGCCATCAGGAACAGGATGAACAGGAGGCCGTGGGCCCAGCCGCCGTATTTCACGAACAGTGGTTGGCCGGCGGCGTATTTCAGCGGCATCGCCACGCCGGTGAGGAACAGGAAGGACACGCCTTCGGCCAGGCCGACGAGGAGGAGCCGGCGGACGGACGGCGGGAGAGCGGGTGCGGTCATGGGAAGCGGGTGGGGAAACGGCGAGAAACCGCGAATCTTGCGAATCGGGCGAATCTTGTTTTTGGAATCAGGACGGCAGGAATCTCAGGAAGCGGAGGGATGGGTCGTTTCCTCACTTCCTGCTTTCCTCATTCGCTTTCTTCCCGATTCGCGGGATTCGCCGGATTCGCGGTGCCGGTCATGATTTTTTAAGAGGCTTGGCGCTTGGAAAGCGCCGCCACGGTCAGCGGGTTTTCGCGTCGGCTTCGATCCAGGCCCAGAGCGTGTCGAGGCCGTTGGCGACGTTCGCCTTCGCGGCGGCGAGATCGTCTCCCGGGGCGGCCTTGCCGAAGAGGTAGAACTTGATCTTCGGTTCGGTGCCGGACGGGCGGACGGCGAAGCTGCGGCCGTCGGCGAGGTCGACGAAGATCATCTTTTCCTTCGGCAGCGAGTCGCCTTCCTCGTCGAAGAGCTCCTGGGTGGCGAAGTCGCGGACGCGGGCGACCGCGACGCCGTCGACGGTTTCCGGCGGGTTGGCCGAGTAGGAGGTGGCGAGCGCGGCGATCTTGGCGGCGCCGTCGGCGCCTTCCATCACGAGCGACTTGCCGCGTTCGAGGTGGTAGCCGAACTCGGCGTAGATCGCGTCGAGCAGCTCGGGCAGCGTCTTGCCCTGGGATTTCGCGTAGGCGGCGACTTCGGCGAACATCACGGCGGCGCCGTTGCCGTCCTTGTCGCGCACGGCGTCGGAGCCGAGGTAACCGTAGCTTTCCTCACCGCCGAAGACGAAGAAGCGCGAGTATTCGAGGCGCAGCGCGCGGGTCTCGGCTTCGTCGAGCGAGCGGTAATCGCCGCCGAGCTTGGCGGCCGGGATCGCCTGTTCGTATTTGCGGAGTTTTTCCGCGATGTATTTGAAGCCGGTGAGGGTGTTGACGATGCCGATGCCGAAGCCGTGGGCGATGGCGGTCTGGAGCTCGGTGGTGACGAAGGTTTTCACCAGCACCGCGCGGTTGCGGGTGGTGTCGTTGAGCCAACCGAGGTCGAAGGCGGTCTTGGTGCGGTACCAGGCCATCAGCGAGCCGATCTGGTTGCCGGTGAGGAGCTGCATCTTGCCGGCGGAATCGCGGACGGCGACGCCCATGCGGTCGCAGTCCGGGTCGGTGCCGATGACGATTTCCGCGCCTTCCTGCTCGGCGAGATCGATCGCCATTTTCAGCGCCGGGCCGTTTTCCGGGTTGGGCGATTCGACGGTCGGGAAGCGGCCGTCCTGCACGTCCTGCTCGGCGACGGTGAGGACCTCGAAGCCGAGGTTGCGCAGCATCGGGACGACGATGGTGCCGCCGGTGCCGTGGAGGTTGGTGTAGACGACCTTGGTGGCGGCGCCTTCGAGGAGCTGCGGCTGGAGCAGGAGGGTCTTGAGTCGCTCGTTGTAGCGGGCGTCGAGATCCGCGCCGAGGATGATGAGCTTGCCTTGCTCGGCGGCGGGCAGGGCGTCGTAGCGTTCGCTGGCGATGGCGTTGACCTCGGCGATGACGGCGGAGGCGTCCGGCTCGACGAGTTGCGAGCCGTCGTTGCCGTAGGCCTTGAAGCCGTTGTCGTGGGACGGGTTGTGGCTGGCGGTGAGCACTACGCCGGCGTCGGCGCGGAGTTCGCGGACCGCGAAGGAAAGCTCCGGGGTCGAGCGCGGGCCCTCGAACAGGGCGGCGTCGCAGCCGAGGTCGGTGCAGGTTTTGGCGCAGAACTCGGCGAAATCGCGGGAGAAGTGGCGGGTGTCGTGGGCGAAAATGAGCAGCGGCTTGCGGCCGGCGGCATTCTTTTTCGCGTGGGCGATCAGCCCGCGGACGGCGCGGCCGACGTTGTAGAAGTTCATCGACGCGGTACCGACGCACGGATGCTCGGGCCGGCCGTTCGGGCCGCCCTGGCCTTGTTCGGCGGTGGTGACGATGCGGCCGATGGTGCGGCCGCGCAGACCGCCGGTGCCGAAGGCGAGCGTTTTGAAAAAGCGGTCGTTGAGTTCCGCCCACTCGCCGCGGCCGGCGAGTTCGGTCACGGCCCGCAGGGCGAGGTCACCGCTGGCTCCGGCAAGGAGGGCTTCGAGGTTGGTTTTGGCGGCGGCGAGAAGTTTGCCGTCGGCCACGGCGGCGTCCAGAAGGGCGGAAAGGTCGCTCATTTCGGGCTGGATGATAGGCATCGGAAGGTGCATGGCAACCCCGCCCATGCGAGATCTTCTCCAAGCCGCGCTGGCGCGCCGCGCGCAACTGCTGAGTCCCGAAACCGACGCCGTCCGGCTGGTCGACGGCGCGGGTGACGGCTTTCCCGGCGTCTATCTCGAAACCTTCGCGGACCGCTGGCTGGTCTCGACCACGAGCGGCGGGTTCCCGCGCGGGTTCGAGCGGGCGGACGTGCCGGTGTATTGGAAACGGCTCGACCAACATCAGAAGGAGGCTCCGTCGCACGTTTCCGGGCCGGCGGTCGATGAGCCGTTCCTGATCCGGGAGAACGGCGCGGCGTTCGAGATTTCGTTCCAGTCCGGCTACTCGCAGGGGATCTTCCTCGACCAGCGCGACAACCGCCTCGAAGTCCGCCGGCGCATGAAGCCGGGCCTGCGGCTGCTCAACACCTTCGCCTACACCGGCGCGTTCTCGGTGGCGGCGGCGCTCGGCGGCGCGGAAACGACGACGCTCGACCTGTCGCAGCCGTATCTCGACTGGGCGAAGCGGAACTTCACCCACAACGGCCTCGACCCGGCGGCGCACTATTTCTGCAAAGGCGATTCGTTCCACTGGTTCCGCCGCTTCGCGAAACAGGGGCGCGTTTTCGACGCCATCGTGCTCGATCCGCCGACCTTTTCCCGTGACGAAAAAGGCAAGGTCTTCCGGGTCGAAACCGACTACGGCGAGCTTGTCTCGCTCGCGCTCGCCTGTCTCGCGCCGGGCGGTTGGCTGCTGTGCTGCACGAACTGCCGGAAGCTGAGCGACGCGCAGTTCGACCGGCAGATCCTCGCCGCCTCGCCGCGACGGTTGAAACTGAGGCATTCGCCGATGCCTGCGGATTTTCCGGAAGAACCGTATCTGAAGTCGGTATGGG
>Ga0070664_100002587_pt1 | contig 14599 bp, 9 predicted proteins | sample KBSC73metaG_FD_65863 | JGI IMG/M metagenome (GOLD analysis project Ga0070664, IMG submission 65863) | Corn rhizosphere microbial communities from Kellogg Biological Station, Michigan, USA - KBS C7-3 metaG | ecosystem: Host-associated > Plants > Roots > Rhizosphere > Soil ... | reverse complement strand
ACTGATCACTCCGATCTGACTACCATTCAGTGTTACCAGAGGAATGGGGCCCTTCGACATTTCATACCACTCCCGTCCAAATGCCCGAATTACGGATAGTGGGAAGCGAAGCGTGTTCAATATCAACGGCCGGCCGAGCTCGTAAAGTTCTTTGAGCGCTGCTCCAACTGGCACCGGGATTTCAACACGACCCTGTTCTTCATGCACTACGGTTCCATCAAGGTCCGTGACAATGCCACCTTGACCCATAAATGCCGAGTCGCGCAGGAATGCTCTCAACTGGTTTTCGATACCAATATCCATACTCGAATCGATTCAGAAATGCTCGGATCGCTGCGGAGCGGCTGCCCGCGTCCGCATAAAACCTCCGGAACTTCGACAGTGTTCTCCACTGCAGGTTCCGTGCCAACGGCTGAAAGTCTTTGGCGGTCGTCCAGTTCTGGCAAACGTGACGAACGAGCCTGACTTTTGGAAGGTCATTTGCTTAACGTTTTCCGGAGCAGAGGTGTGCACCGTTTCCGAGGAAGGGGAGATCCCTTGTAATGGTGATGCCACGCAACGGCACTCGAAAGCAGATGGCTACCTTATAAAGGAGGTAAAACCATGCCGAAGCAAAAATCCCGAAAGAAGAAAGATGGAACGAACAAAAATAAAAAACTTCAGGCGATGCGGGAGAAAGAGCGTCGCGCGAAGCCACGCGGCAAACCCAGTGCCACAGGTCAGGGAATTGGCGAGCAATTAAAAGATCAGACCCTCCACGACCGCCCTGGGCACACGAGCCGCGCGTGATCTTGCGTTTTTCACGGTTCTGAAGAACCGTTGATTTCATCGTTAGCCTTGCTTCTTGATGGTCCGCGTGTTCCGTGCTTCTGCTTCGATCTGCATAGCCAAATCCTGAGGTGCACACCTGGCAGACGATTCACTTTGCATTGCTGGCGTCACTCCAGGCAGGGACCGAATATCGATTGAGACCCATTTCCTAGCGCTTGCACTGCTGTTCCCGGTCTGCCAGAATGCGAGGCCTGATGTTGCATTTGCGGTTGCGTCAGTTCGTGGCGGCATACTTTTTGATCAGCATGCTGGTGTGCATATCCGCGGACCTTTCGCCGAATCTTCGCTGCGAGGATGAGTTGGATACGCAATGGATTATGCAGGGCGGCGCCTGGGCATCAATGGAGCAACTGTTTGAAGCAACGATTGCACCTTTACCGCAATCTTCCACCAATTGCCTCGAAGGTTGTTTCTGTTGTTGTTCTCATCTTATCGTTTCAGTTCGGATCCTTCCTGCAGTTGTGTTCTCGGACTATGGTGCCGTCCTGCTTCCGGTTTACACGTCTCTTCAGAGTAGTTCTTCCCCAGCGTTTCGCCCTCCTCGCCGGGTCTGATTCCTGCGGATGGTGATCATCCGTTCAAACTCCTGAAGCGCCCCGTCAAATCAATAAAAGCTAGACTTCGCTTATGCGGAATTCCGTGCAGGCGATGATTGGAACAATATGAAGATAACGAGATTATTTTTCCTATACGTGGTCCTGATAAGCACACCCGGTCTTTTGCGGGCGCAGGGCTTGCCTGTCTCCCAAACGACGGCGGCATACTGGGATCAGGTACAAGGTGCGACTCCGATCGACCTGGTGCGACATGGGCTTGCGTCCAATGGCGATCTTGCTGCTGCCCGCCTTGAAGTGGAGCGAGCCCGAGCACGTGTGCTTCAGGCTGGTTTGAAACCAAATCCGACGATCGATTTCGAGCACGAGTCCGAAAAGATTATCGGTACCGGTCGCGACCACGCCACAACCATTGGGATCGGTTTGCCCATTGAACTTGGCGGCAAGCGGGACCGCCGTATCAGTTTGGCGGAAGCCGAACTCGAAGCGGCCAGGGCCGAAGTTAGTGAGCGTGAGCGCCGTCTCGCCAGCGATGTAACGACCGCATATGCGGAAGCACTGGCATCTCTTCGCGAATTGGAAAGTACTGAAGGTTGGTTGGAAAGCCACACCCAGATGGTTCGGTTTGTCCAGATACGGGTCAATGAGGGGGACCGCGCGCCGCTCGAATTGAATCTCCTTCAGGTCGAAGCGGATCGCATGCGTTTCCGGCGTGGGCTGGTCGAAAGCCGTTTGCAATCGGCCATCGCCAGGTTGAAGATAATTGCCGGTATTCCGCGCAATGAGGCATTGCGTTTGGGAGGAACGCTCGAGAGGCTCGACCTGCCCATGCCCCCAGGTACCGAAGACGCCTCCATCGAAATAGCCATGCGCACGAGGCCCGATCTTCAATTGGCCCGGCTGACCGAAGCGGTGGCGGAGGCCGGTCTGCAACTTGCGAAGGCCCAGGCGAAGCCAAACATGACTGTATTTGGGCGGTACGGCTCTGATCTGACAATTACGGATTTGCCCGCTCCTCTGATTCCCGTGCCGAATTACGGACGCCATGTGGCGTTGGGAGTTTCGATCGATCTTCCGATCTTCAACAAGAATCAGGGTGCCAAAACCGAAGCCGGCACGGCGATTCTGCAGGCGCATGCGCGACGAGAATTTCTGGAACAGACAATTCGTTCCGAAGTTTCGAGCGCCTTCCAGCGTTACACTGCCGCTGGATCGATCATCAGGACGTTCGAACAGGGTGTAATCGAACGTTCCAATGAAAACATCCGCGTCCTCCGTGCGGCCTACGAGACGGGTGCTTATCCGATCACGGATTTGTTGTCTGAACAGCGCCAGCTCAGCGAATCCCAACGAGAATTTACGGAAGCTTTTGCAGAACAGAATCGTGCGCTTATCGATCTCGATACCGCGATGGGAACCCTGGCGCCGGCAGCTCAAATCGCGAACTCCAGGTGAGGACTTCAATTCTATGCAAACCATAAGTCGAAAGTTTGTCGTTACCGCCTCACTGGTGATCATCACGCTGGTATGTTCCTGTCAAAAAGCAAAGGCGCCGGAAGCCGGGGAGAAAGAATCGACAGGTGCTGCGGCATCGAACGCGGAAAGCGAAGTCGTATTGTCGAGCGAAGCTGTCGCTGCCGCGAAAATCGGAGTTGTGGAAGTGGCCGAGCGGCAGATCAGCGGGGACCTCAAAGCGACCGGATCTGTGGAAGCAAACCCGCAGCGAATGCAGCAGGTGACGCCGTTGGTAGCCGGTCGTGTCGAACGAGTCACCGTGTCTATTGGAGATCGTGTTCAAGTCGGAAGTCCACTCGCAGTCATTGCCAGTCCACAGATCGCTCAAATGCGTGCGCGATTGTATGAACAGGAAACCCGGCTTGCGATTGCGGAACGCAACCTCCAACGCGTTCAGCAGGCGGAAAATCGCGTTGGAGTCATTCAGGCCAAAGCTCGCCTGGACGAAGCGGAGGCGAATCTAACCAGAACGCGACGGCTCGTGGAACTGGGAGCAGGCGCCGGCAAGGATCTGACGGCGGCCGAAACAGCATACAAATCCGCCAGGGCGGAGTTTGACTTTCAAAGCAACATCTCACTCAACCGTGAAGTTCAGGAAGCTGACGCCGAAGTCCAAGCGGCGCGTTCGAATATTGTTCATGCCAAAGACGAACTGCGTGCGTTCGGCGCACGGGAAGCAGATGTCGACAGTGGTGAACGAGACACCTCGCGGATCATTTTTCTTGCGCCTTCAGCCGGCGTCGTCACCGAGCGAATGGTCAATCCGGGGTCCGGTGTTGATGCGGGCAAACCCATGTTTACCATCGCGGACGTTTCGACTCTCTGGATCATGGCGAACGTTCCGGAATCGCAAATCCAGCGCCTGCATATCGGAACTTCCGCGCAAGTGCGCACCGCGGCACTCGGCAGTCGCGTGCTTTCCGGCCGCGTCAGCTATATCGATACTCAACTGAATCAGGAGACCCGGACGGCCCAGGTTCGAATCGAGGCCTCCAACCCTGACGGGCTTCTGAAGGTGGGCATGTTCGCCGAAGTCTCATTTCAAATCCGTGCCGATGCCGGAAAAAGCGGGAGGGACCGGGAACTCGTCGTCCCATCCGAATCGATTCAACGTATCGGCGAGCGCACCATCGTGTTCATTCCGAAGCAAGGTGAGGCCGGACACTATTTGGTGCGCGATGTCGAAGCTGGCGGTGAGGCAGAAGGCTTCACCCGAATTCTCCATGGACTTACTGCGGGCGAGAAGGTTGTGGGCGTTGGCGGATTCACACTCAAGTCGCACCTTCTCCGAGGCGACTTGAAGGAAGAGTAGGACGGAAGGGGAATTACGGAGAACGTTCTTATGATTAACGCCATTGTTCAATTTGCGGTTAAACAGCGACTCCTCATTCTTCTTTCGGTTGGGCTCCTGATCGGTGCTGGTATCTACAGCCTCCAGCGACTGCCCATCGACGCGGTGCCGGACGTGACCAACGTACAGGTTATTGTCCTGACGCCTGCACCCGCGCTAGCCCCGATTGAAATCGAGCGGCAGATTACATTTCCAGTTGAAGTCGCAATGTCCGGTTTACCCAACGTGGATGAAATCCGATCCGAGTCCAAAGTCGGGCTGTCCTTTGTGACCGTCGTGTTCGAAGAAGGCGTGGATATCTACTTTGCCCGCCAGCTTGTCAATGAGCGGTTGGCGCAGGCTCGCGAACAGATCCCTTCTTCTGTGGGCACTCCTCAGATGGGACCCATATCGACAGGACTGGGAGAAATCTATCAGTACGAAATCAGAGCGGAAGCCGGAAGTCGCTACAGCGCCACGGATCTGCGGACCATTCAGGATTGGAATGTGCGGCGGCAGATTCTGGGCGTTCCCGGTATCACGGAAGTCGGGAGCTTCGGAGGACTGGAAAAGCAGTATCAGGTACAGATCGATCCTGCAAAGCTGCAGTCCTATGCGTTGACAATTCACGATGTTCTTGAGGCCGTCGAAAAGAACAACGCCAATGCCGGCGGGGCTTACATTCTGCACGGGGCTGAACAGTATCTTTTTCGAGGAATCGGTTTGGTGACCTCCGAAAATGACATTCGCAACATTGTCGTCAAGACCGGCAGGGATGGAATACCGATATACGTGAGCGACGTGGCAGAGATTGTTACTGGAGCCACGCTTCGCCAGGGCGCAGCTGTGGCCGACGGTCAAGGTGAAATCGTTACCGGCATCGCCATCATGCTCAAGGACGAGAACTCGAGAGCAGTAATCGAAAGAGTCACGGATCGCGTCAGGGAGATTCGGAAGACGTTGCCGAAAGGTGTCGACATTATTCCTTTCTACGACCGGACGGAGCTGGTGAACCGCACTATCAAGACCGCATCGACAAACCTTATAGAAGGTGCGCTCCTCGTGATTGTCGTCCTCATCCTGCTCCTGGGCAATTGGCGGGGAGCGTTGCTGGTGGCCACGATCATTCCTCTTTCAATGCTTTTCGCATCGATTCTGATGAGGATCTTCAACGTTTCCGGCAATCTCATGAGCTTCGGCGCTCTGGATTTCGGCTTGATTGTCGATGGTGCTGTGGTGATGGTGGAAAACGTTGTCCGAAAAAGGGCAGAAGCCCAGCACTCCGGTTCTGACGAAGCTTCGGATCGAACCATACTCGACGCCTGCCTGGAAGTCGGAAGACCGGTGGTCTTCGCCGTCGGAATCATCATGATTGTTTACCTGCCAATTCTTTCGCTGACCGGAATTGAGGGCAAGATGTTCCGCCCGATGGCACTCACGGTTGTATTTGCGCTTCTTGGGTCGCTGCTTTTGTCTCTAACGTATATCCCAGCCGCGTTGACTCTCGTCTTGCGTGGGCGCGTCGCCGAAAATGAAAGTATTGTGATTCGCTTTGCGAAAAGGGTTTATCCCAGGGCTCTGGCCTACACGATGCGCCGACGTAAGCGCGCGCTGGCATTAGCCGTGGCGTTGATCGGAATCAGTGCTATCGCATTCGGGTCGCTTGGGTCCGAGTTCATCCCCCGCCTGGATGAAGGCATGCTCGTACTTGAAGCGAGGACTCTGCCGAGTGTTTCGCTTCAACGTGCCATTGAAGCCCACAACCAGGCGCAGCGTGTGCTGCTTCGCTTCCCGGAAGTAACGAAGATTGTTTCAAAAATCGGTCGTGCCGAAGTGACGATCGATCCCATGAGCGTGGATCTTGCAGACATGTATGTGGCATTGAAGCCTCCTGCAGAATGGACCACCACTCACAACAAGACGGACCTGATTAACAGGATGGCCGCGGCGCTCGAAGAAGGAGCTCCTGACCTTGTTTTCGGTTTTTCGCAGCCGATCGAGATGCGCATGTCGGAATTGATTGCCGGTGTACGCTCGGACGTTGCAATTAAGGTGTTTGGAGACGATCTGAATACACTTGCCGACACTGCTGCCGAGATCGCTCGCGTTGCCGGCGCGGTGCCGGGCGCGGCCGACGTAAAAGTGGAACAGGTAGCGGGCTTGCCACAGCTTCAGGTGACACCGAACCGCGCAGCCATTGCAAGATATGGCATCAATGTTTCGGACGTGAACGACCTGGTCGAATCCGTGATTGCCGGCAAACCTGCCGGAGAAGTCTTTGAAGGCGAGAAGCGGTTTAACATGATCGTGCGCCTGAAGACAGATGCCGGCCAGGACATTGAAGCCATCCGGAACTTGCAGGTGCCTTCACCGCGCGGCGCGCGGATACCGCTTTCAGAACTGGCCGATGTATCGCTTGTCGAAGGTCCTTCTCAGATATCCCGCGAGCAGACACGTCGGCGCGTGGTTGTTGAAATGAATGTTCGGGGCCGCGATATCGGCAGTTTTGTGAAAGAGGCCCAGGAAAGAATCGGAAAACAGATTCAAATACCTCCGGGTTACTACCTGACGTATGGTGGACAATTTGAAAACCTTCAACGAGCCTCGGCACGGCTGATGATTGTGGTACCGCTGGCGCTGTTGTTGATCTTCATCCTGTTGTTTACCACGTTCAGTTCCGTCAAGCAGGCCTTCCTGATCTATACGGGAATACCGTTTGCCATCGTTGGCGGAGTATTCGCGCTGCTGATTCGCGGCATGCCGTTTTCGATTTCCGCAGGTGTGGGTTTCATTGCGCTTTTTGGCGTTGCAGTGCTGAACGGTCTCGTGATGGTCAGTTATATCAACCGACTGAGAGAGCAGGGAAAGTCCACCGAAGATGCATTGAGCGAAGGCACTCTGGTCCGATTGAGGCCTGTGTTGATGACAGCACTGGTCGCCAGTCTCGGATTCATTCCGATGGCAATCGCAACATCCGCTGGCGCGGAAGTACAGAGACCACTTGCAACAGTCGTCATAGGCGGACTGATAACCTCGACGCTGCTCACGTTGTTAATCCTCCCGACCTTGTACGGATGGTTTGAGGGTGCTCCAGCCAGGACTTCAATGGACGGACACTAAAATGGTGGATTCTCCGACCGCAGTGAAAGGGCAGGGCGAAAGTCGTCGAGATACCGGACGAGAGACTGCACTTCTCATTGCGGTTTTCCCAACCGACGCAAAAAAGGTCGAAAATGCTGACGTTCGGCGATTTTCATTTCAGAAGACCGGTAAGTCCCTCGTCGAGAGGAGTCAAATGGGGCAAAGAAGAATAAGCTTTTCAGAGGAATCGTCCGCGGAGTGATCCGTAATGGATTGAATGCTGAGGCTCCGCGGAGGCACACAGGGCTCCAGCAGCACTGGCGGCCAACGGGCAGCTGCCATCCGGGCACGTGCCTCGGTTCAGATCACGATGGAAACGTGGCTCAAGCTGTTCTTTTACTCCAGCGCTCGCGGATGGCCGAGCGCCCAGGGAAAAAGCCAAACTCGATCTGTTCAAGCGCAATATCAGTGCCTGAGTCTTTGTGCCGCGGCAAAGAAGGTTCGGTATTGCCTGGAGGAAATCTTAGCTGGAAATAGAGTACTTTTAGCTGTAAAGTGTCCCACTAGACAATATGTCTCCCACTGCAAAAAAGACGTCATTGCTACTGCTGGGAATCACAGCGCTCACCTGTTCCAGAACATTGTTCTTCCTTTTCCGTGATCCTGAGGGACCGAATCTCCTCGTCGTGACTGTACTGGCATTGCTCCTCTATGTAGCCTCCTTCATCGTGTGGTCGTTTGTCCCTGCAACGAGCGCAATCCGGAAACTGCTTTTATGCATCTGCACGCAGATACTCATCGTCACCGGCCTTTACACCATTTCTTGAACGAAGATTTTCTATCGTACTAAAGGTTCTCTATAAGAGAGGATGACGGTCTATTGCTTTTCAGCTGGCCATCTCCTTTCTTCGCTGCCGCAGAGAAGCTGACAGAGTCGTAGTCGATTCCGCTGAACGTCGTTGGCTGTATTTCGGCGGCTTCAAGGTGACTGTGGCAATGACGCGACAGCCGAACGCCCCGCAGCTACCGGTGAAGCGCGTCGATTCCGATGACCGCAGAAATATTTTTGTCTGCGGAAGACGAGATTCCTCGCAATCATTCAATCATGAAATCTCACGATCTGATGCGACGCAGCCCGCTGCGTTAGTGGAAGTTCGCGGTTTTCCGTAACCCGACTTTCGGCTCGTCTTCAGATTTCCGGCGCAGTATGTCAAAACTATCTGCGGAATCACCATCGATAAAACGATTCATACTGACGATTGGCTATGCGGAACAGTGTCAAATTGCCCTCCTGAGTCAGGAGGGCAGCACGATCGAGACAGCAGTCGAGATCGTGCGGGGGGTGGTTCCCGAGCCGCACTCTTTAAGAATGCGTTCTGAAACATTTCGTTTGGGGAACCACCCCTCGCGTCATCGCAAAGAACGCGATGACGCTGCCCTCCTGACTCAGGAGGGCAATTTGGAATGCGCCCCGTGAACTGGAGAGTTTTTCTCACAGCTGGTTTGAGTTTACTCGGTCGGAGGGACATAGCCGATCGAGGAGTGAAGGCGTTTCTTCAGCAAAATATCCGACTCCTTATTTCCACAGCGTCGACGACGATGTGCTCCTGGTTGAGCGTTTGATTTGTCACTATGCTAATTGCGGATTACGGTTGTGCCATTCCGTTTCGCGCTCATAGGCTCGCGCTAATGAGAGAACGGTTATCTCGTCAAATGGAGCACCACTAATCTGGAGGCCGATTGGCAATCCTGAGCTGGTGAAGCCGCAGGGGAGAGAAATCGTAGGGAGGCCGAAGACGTCGAAGGGCGATGTGTTGCGTGGAGGCGGATCAAACGTTTTGGCGTCCGCCAGTGTCTCCGCGGGGTCTGGCACCGTAGGGGTAATCAGCAAGTCCACGTTGGCGAATACTTTTACGATTTCCCGGCGAAGGAGATTTGTTTGGTGCAGCGCGTCGGCGTAGGCAGGAGCTTTCACGTCTGCGGCAAACTGAATGATGCGGTCACGGGTGAAGGGCTGGTAAAGACCAGCAGATTCGGCCAGAAGCTTTTCGTGATATGCGTAGGCCTCAGGACCGATGACCCGAGGAACCAGCTGAAACGCGGCTGGAACGGTGGTATCGGAAATCTGTGCTGTGAGCTTGCGTAAAACCTCGATGGCGGCGTTGATCGCCTGCGCCACTTCGGGATGCAGATTCTCGAAGAACGGCGAGCGCGGAATTCCCAGGCGGAGCTTTGAGACTGGTTTTGTGAAGGCGAGGCCATAGTTGGAGACCGGCGCGTTGCTGGATGCGGGGTCCAATGGATCGTAACCCGCCATCGCCTGCAACATGAGGCTCGAATCCTCGACTGTTCTGCAGATGGGGCCGCAATGGTCGAGTGTCCAGGAAAGTGGAATGATGCCGCGGAGGCTCACGCGACCGTAGGTGGGTTTGAAACCCACGACGCCGCAGTAGGACGCAGGAATGCGAACCGAACCCGCCGTATCCGTTCCGAGAGCGCCGAAGCAGAAATTCGCGGCGACAGCGGCGGCAGAGCCTCCGGATGATCCGCCGGGGATGTGGTCGAGCGCCCAGGGGTTGTGCACGGGCCCGAAGAAGCTTTCGTACGACGTGCCTCCGTACGCGAATTCCTGGAGGTTGAGTTTGCCGAGGATGATGGCGCCGGCGGCCTTGAGTTTGCGTATGACTTCGGCGTCGTCGGTGGGAACGCGGTCTTTATATACGCCGCTCGCGGCCGTCGTGCGAATTCCCGCGGTGTCGATGTTGTCTTTGATCGCGATGGGAATCCCGTGGAGCGGGCCGCGCGATTTGCCGCGACGCAGTTCGGCTTCCATTTCCCGCGCACTGGCCAAAGCGTGATCACCTGTGACGGTAATGAATGCATTCACCGCTCGGTTGTGTCGCTCAATCCGCTGGAGACATGCCTGCGTGAGTTCCGAGGGGGATACGGTCTTCTTGCGGATCAACTCCGAAGCGCGCTTGAGCGTGAGCCCGGTCAGATCTTCAGATTGCGCAGAAAGACGGCTTCGCGCCATGGTGAGCGTCGCCGCCGTAGCTGCAATAAAGGTACGGCGCGAAAGCGACGAAGCCATTTGGCGAGTATACCCAGCATTGCAACTTCAGTCCCCATGATTTCGGCGCGGACCGAGATATCGGACTGGTTGATTGTATGCGTAAGGGACAAACAGGTATACGACGCGATCCACGGTTTCAACATTTCGGAAATCTTCGGAAATTCGTAAGCGTGACCGGCAGGAAGCTGCGTGATGCGCAGCTAACAAGGGTGCCAGCTTTCTACGTCACGCAGGCACGGTCGGATCCCCGATCGAAGTCTCTTCCAGGTCCGATGGCCGGTTCCGAAGTTCGCCAACGATTTCCGAAACAATCGTTTCACGGTCCATCGTCAGATCATGGGCCATGCGGCGAATGGCTATTCCGACGACATCGCGATGATGGAATTTGGAGCCCAGATCCTCACTCAAATCCAGCCAGAGGTTGTGAACCACATCGATATCTTCCGGCCAGAGTCTCGGCGGATGGGGTCCAAGATTAACGAAAGAGGAAGTTCGCCGGGGAGATACGATTTCAAGCGAAAGCGAGTGACGCGGTTCGGGGAGATCCTCCCAGGCCTTTCCAATTCGTCTTGCCAGTTCTTCTGAATCCATCTTCGCGGAAACTCCCGTGACAAGGCGTGCTGCTTTTATATTCGCGGCGGTCTGGACCATCGTGAAGAACGGATCCACTCCGGGAACGACCAGCAGTTCAACTTTTTTCCCCTCTTTCTCAGCGATAGTGACGACGTGCGTGAACAACTCCCGTTCCTGGTTCGTAAACAACTGGTCTTCGCGTAACTCCAATTCCTCGGACCCCGTGATTCCGCGAATGCTCATCACGACAACATCCTGCTTTTCGGTGTTGGTTTTCTGCAGTACCTGGCGCAAATGGTCGAGCCGATCCGGATTCCGAACAGCGACAATCACATTACCGGGACGCACGTGAACGCTTTCCGAAGTGAGCTGTTCGGACATGGACAAGTTGAACTTTTCCATATCCGCTGCATGGACTGCATGACGTTTCCGGTTGTATCGTTCCGACAATTGGAACGCGATAAAGAATGCGACGGTAAACGTCATTCCGGAAATCGTTGCGGTCTTTTTCGTCAAGACATTGATGGTGGCGAACGCGATCAGTGTCAGCGTGATTAATCCAAGTCCAATGGGAATTTCAACGCCGCCCACCTGGAAGTTCAGTGGCACCTTCCATTCGCGCTTCCCGGGGATTTTGTATCGGAGGACCAGAACCGAGAGTGCCTTCATGGCGAAGCTCCACATGACACCAAAGGCATATGCTTCACCGAGCATATACACGTCGCCCCGACTTATGAGAATCGTGGCGATCTGGAGTAGTGCGACTCCATTGATGATGCGATGCGTTGTGCCGTATTTCCGGTGGGGATGCCGAAACCAGTCGGTGAGAATGCCGTCCTCTGCAACGCGGTTCAGCACGCCATTGGAGCCGATGAGCGACGTGTTGATTGCTCCTGCAAGGATAAGGGTGCCAACGATGACAACGAACGCGTGAAACAGAAGGCGTAAGGCGAGCGGTCCCACCAGGAACATCGAAAGGCCGCCGATCAGATTGTCCAGATAGGTTTGTCGCGCGGCATCGGGAATAAGCATGACGGCGAGGAACGACACCCCTGCGGTGAAAACCAGACTGTAGATGAATATGACGAAGCCGGCTCGTTCCAGGTTCTTTAATTTGGGAGCGGCGATTTCGCGATAGACCTGCGCCATGCTTTCTTCGCCGCTCATTGCCAGCAGCGAGTGTCCGAGTCCAATGAGTATGGCGATGGCGGTGAACGTCGGTGCAATTGTTCCTGACAGCCAGCCCAGGGCGTTGCCGCTGAAATGAATGTTTGTCATTGTGGGGAGCGGTACAGGTTGATAACCCACCTTCATAATGGTGAGGACACACCACGCCAGCAACATCACAACCATGATTGTCGTGACTTGCATAATTCGAAGCGCCTTGTGGCTGGATTCGGGGATGCCGACGATGTTTTTCTGCCAGAAATACGCCGTTGCAAGAACTGCGAACAGAACTGCGAATTCTCCAGGAGGAACGTGGATCGCAGAAATCCTGAAATACGCCGCCGTATCGTTGATCAATCCCGCCAGATACAGGCCCGCACTGACTCCGCTGATCGGGCCGGTCAGGACATAGTCGAACATGAGCGCGGAGACGGAAAACTTCGCAAGTGTGCCTCCGAGGGCTTCATGGACGACCTTGTAAACGCCGCCGCGTACAAACATGCTGCAGCTTTCGATATACAGCGCGCGTACGGCATAGGAAAAAAGCATAATTCCGAGAATGAACCATGGCGCGGATTTCCCCACGGCTTGCTCCGAAATGCCTCCGATATAGTAGGCCGTCGAACCCAGGTCATTGAGGACGATAGCCGCCGCACGCCAGAACGAAATAAAGGACAGCATGACCGTGCTTGCCAACACGATCTTGGTGGTGGTGGATCGAGCCTGAATAGACATTCGTCAATCCTATGGGTGCAGGCATGAGGAAGGCATAAGCGAGCCATAAGGGAATCGTCAGGAAGCAAGTGCGCCACCCGTTCATAAGGAAATCCTTATGGCGCTTTAACGACTTCTTAGCGCCGTTCCATATAAGCTCCTGCCCGGAGACAAGTCATGGAAAGGGAACTGGCGACAACGAATCGCCAAACGTCTTCTCGACCGGTGATTCTGACGCGGTCGGGTCCACTCGACATTGTCATCCCATATAAAACGCACAAGCTGACGCAGGCTGCACTGGAATGCGCCATTTCCCTCGGCCAGGGATTGGACATTCGGTTCCGGCTCATCCATGTGCACGTCGTTCCATATGCTCTGCCGCTCGACAGGCCCGATGTTTGCCCGGATCATCTGAAAGACAGCCTGCGAAGAATCGCAAAGAAATGTACGGCGCCGATTTCTCCGGAACTTGTGTTTGCTCGCGACTGGGAAACTGGTTTTCGCCGCACCCTTCGACCCCACTCGGTCGTTCTGATTCCGATTCGGAAAGGGTGGTGGCGATCTCATGACAAACGAATGGCCGAGCGTATTCGAAGACACGGTCACCAGGTCATCTGGATGGAGTACGAATGAAACTCGTTATTGCTGTGATTGCGCCGGATACTCTGGAACTGGTTCGCAGCGCATTGCCCGAACCGGATGCATACCTCTTCTATGTAAGTCTTGTGGGAGATGTTCGGAACCCGGTCCACGGTTCATATCGCGGAGGCTCTTTTCAGGAGCCGCGAAGCCGCCTGCGAGTCGAGATCATTGTCGTGAATGAAATGCTCCTGGATGAGGTTGTCCAGGCCGTAATGCAGGCGGCATTGGCAGGGAGCGACGATCGCGGTAGCCGCGGAAATATCTTTGTATTGCCCCTCGAGAATTGGATTCGAATTCCGGACTGGAATTCCAATTCTGCCCTTCAACTCGAATTGAAGGATCGCGTGGGATAGGTCCGAGACGTCGATCGGCACCTGGATATAACGAAATCCTGACGTGTCCTTTATGCCGTCCTTATGGATTCTCCACTAGGATGAACCCGACAATTTTGGTTCTTTTTCCGACACAATGGCGTGGCGGGTGGTTGGACAACGAAGTCTTCAGATTCCTCTTTTTTGGAGCAATCTGAAGGCTTTTTGTTTTTGCGGGATGAATTGATTTCACACATTCAATTAAGAGGAGGAATGGAATGTTGCTATCCGCTATTACGCGCCGCGTGCGGCTCTCATATGGGAGCAGCCTTGCGGTTCTTTTAACTCTCGGTGTCATGCTGCTTGGTCCCCTGGGGGCAGCAGCTCAGGATCCTGCCGGTATCATGACCGGAGACAAGAGCAATGTTGTCGATGCGGGAGGTAATTCTTTCGTCGTTGCGGAGCCAATGGACAAGTCCGCGCCAGATTACGCGGAAAAGAAGAAGGCATTTGACGAGTACAAAGCGCAAACAGATAAGGAGCCGCTGGCGGTAAAGCTGGCGGATTCGGTGGGACATGTTCGTGTCGCAACGAATTTCGCGTGGACCTTGAATACGGGGTACCTCGTTCTGTTCATGCAGGCCGGATTCGCTCTGCTGACCTGCGGCCTGGTGCGTAAGAAGAACGCCGGGCATCTCATGATGCTGAACTTCGCGGCATACGTGTTTGCATTCATCGCGTACTGGGCCGTTGGATATGCATTTCAGTTCGGTGCGGCGGCAGTCAATGCGGCACCCGCGAATTTGGG
>Ga0070664_100002578_pt1 | contig 14611 bp, 6 predicted proteins | sample KBSC73metaG_FD_65863 | JGI IMG/M metagenome (GOLD analysis project Ga0070664, IMG submission 65863) | Corn rhizosphere microbial communities from Kellogg Biological Station, Michigan, USA - KBS C7-3 metaG | ecosystem: Host-associated > Plants > Roots > Rhizosphere > Soil ... | reverse complement strand
GAACAGGCTCGCGGGAGAAAGACCGACGCGCGGACCGACATCTGGAGCCTCGGCGTCGTGCTTTACGAAATGTTGACCGGGCAGACGCCGTTTTCCGGTGAGACGAAAAGCGATCTGCTGGTTGGAATTCTAAAGGGCGAACCGGAGCTTTTGTCCGAAACAGGCTCGGAGCCGATCCACGAACTCAACAACGTCCTCAAAAAAGCTCTGACAAAGGACAAGGACGAACGGTACCAGAACGTAAAAGACCTGCTGCTGGACCTGAAGATAATTCAGAACGAACTGTCGAGCGGCGACCATAAGACCGAGATCCTCCGCCTTACAACCCGCGAAGAAGCGGCGATGACGACCGACGCAACCGAGCCGGCAAAAAGCGTCGCGCTCGCGCCGGCACGGAACTCGTTGTGGCCGTTGATACCGGTTGCGGTGCTCGTTGCTATTTTTGGATTTTGGTATCTGTGGCAGCGCCGGCCGCCGGATGTAACTCCGCTTTCGTCTCTTTCGACATCTCAGGTCACAAGCTGGAAAAGTGAACCGGGTGACAATGTCTCCAGCGATCCCAGGATGTCACCTGATGGAAAGCTGATCGCGTTCGTCGCGAATAAGAATGGGCGAAGCTCGATCTGGATCAAGCAGATTGGCGGTGGCGATGCTTTTACACGAAAGCAGGACGATTCGAGTGATATGAGTCCGGTGTGGTCGCCTGATGGAGAAAAAATCGCATATTATTCTGACCGTAGCGGAATGAAAGGGATTTGGGCGTTCCCTGCGCTCGGCGGAGCCCCGAAACTGCTGTCGGCAATAGACCCAAAGGCAATAAATACTTCCGCCCGTTTGATCCAGTGGCGAAAAGACAGCCCGATTATCTTCTTTGAAGCAAACCAGAACTTATATTCGCTTAATGTTGAAACCGCACAGTCATCGAGAGTTACAAATTTTGACGAAACCCGCTTTATGGATTACGGGTTCAGCATCTCACCTGACGGGCATCATATCGCTTATACAAATGCGTCCGATGGACAACGCGATATCTGGGTTGCAGATTTGAATGGACAATATCCTAAGCGGATCACGAATGATGCGGCTGCCGACGGCAATCCGCTCTGGCTTCCTGACGGAAATCGGATTATTTATAACTCGAAACGTGATGGCGTCCAACAGATTTGCCTTGCATATACTGATGGCAGAGCTCCGCAGCAAATTACACTGAACGATAGCGACATTACTTTGTCCGATATCTCTTCGGACGGAAGTAAGATACTTTACTTTTCGACTAAAGATGATTCTGACCTATGGAGTATCGGTACGAGCGGGGGGCGAGAGACTCAGATCACCTCCGACATCGGTGTTGAGTTCTGGCCGGACGCATCGCCGGACGGAAATTCTTTGGCCTACCAGGCAATAAAACGAATAAGCGTGAGCGGCCAGACTCTGAGTTCCGGTGCATACATTCGACAGCTATCTGGTGACGGGGCGACGACCGAGATCGCCGAGAATGCCTTTGATCTAAAATGGGCACCTGACGGAAAAAAAATTGCTTTTTTGCGTTCACAACCAACAGGCTCTAGTTTATGGATGGTCTCGCCAGGTGGAGGCGATCCACGTGCCTTAACGAAAGACAATGTACTTTTCGGCGGATATTTCGAATTACCCTACACGCGCTCGCAAACGCAGGATTATCAGTGGTCGCCGGACTCACGCAGTATAGTTTTCAGTGCAATTCGTGACGGGGTTTCTAACATTTGGGAAATAAATGTTGATACTCAGGAACAAACGCAGCTTACCTCAAACACAAATGAAAAGAACCTTTATTTTAATCCGACTTTTTCGCGAGACGGAAAAACAGTTGCATGGATGTCCAGGGACGCTTCGGAACCAAAATCGGTGAGTTGGAATGTTTGGTGTCTCGAAAATGGAAAGAGCGTTCAGGTCTTTAATTCTGAGGATCAATTACGACTGTTAGGATGGTCGGAATCTGGCCGGGAGTTGATAGTAAAATCGATAGTTGGTTTTCGCGGAGAGAGCGTGAGACCGGCCGCTGAGGTTAAAATAACGGCAATATCGACAACCGGAGCAGAGCCGCGTGTTCTGCAAACGATCAAGGATATATATTTTCAGGGGATGAAACTTTCGCCGGACGGCCGTATTGCAGGATTTGTCTCGCGCACGAACGACAGCGACGAAATTCAAACCCTTGATCTAACCGACAGGACGCCCAAAGCGATCTTGACAAGCAACGACACACGGGTTTATTTTTCGAGTCTTGCATTTTCGGGTGACGGGAAAACTCTTTTTTACGGAAAGCAGGCTAAATGGCAGATAATTTCGGTGATCGATAATTTCAAATAGGAGAAACAAATAATTATGAAAGAAAGCAATCGACCCCCCGGTGCAGAAATGATCGAATCCTCAGCTTTCGATAAGGATTACGTTGAGTTGCGCTGCGTGCTGGACGCGTTGCAAATTTGGGCGTTAAATTACTGCCTGAAGAATAAGAAATTGAAAGTAAGGCAGAAACGCAAAAAAGAGATAACCTCACAACTCGTGCCGCTTATAAAAAAATGGGGCGGTGAGCCGATCGAGGCTCTTCCCGGACAATGTCCGCAGGGATACAACAACTGCGGCGGGGTTTGTGTGCCATACGGCTGCCCCGAATCATCGGAGAACTAGATCGATGACGCTTTGCAGATGAGGCCATCATGGATTACAGAAACAGTTATCTTGTTTCAGCCGATGGCCAGAGGTTTCTCATTAATCAATTGACCGACGAATTCGCCTCACGGCCCATTACTGTTGTGCTTAATTGGTAATAACAACCCGGCCCTTCTGATCTGCGATTCATGCAAATCCAGCCATGCCGCGCAAGTGTTGCATCAACAGTATCTGTTGCAATGCTTGCAACAATCCGCTAAAATAAGCTGGGCGTTTATCGCCCGCGGATCAGGATCTTTGAAAATTAATGTCCATATATAGGCCCGGTCGCCTTGCGGGTGTTTCCCAGGCCGAGGCCTGAGAAACAAAAATCAAATTGAAAAAAGAAGGACGTGTAAATCCATTCCAGGACTAATGACGAAACGTAAACATATAGGAGGATTAACCACTTAAAAGTGTCAACTTTTTTCAGGACGACACACATCGCCCTGACCCGTAGCCGCGAAAAAACCGTGGGACAGTGGGACACTTGGGACAGTACGCTTAATCCTTTGATATCAATGAGTTGTCTGTCCCAGCACTGTCCCAAACTGTCCCAACTTGGGACAGTTTGCGACAAAAAACGAACGTGAATAAGTTTTTACCGGCGGGCAGAAAAATTTTTCTACCCGGTTTTTAGCTAGCGGTGATATAATGCCCGGCACACTCTATCGAAATGCTCACGGCCGGTGAAAACTTTTTGCACTACGACATCATTTCCGCTATCGGGGAGGGCGGAATGGGCGAGGTTTACCTTGCAAAGGACCGCCACCTTGAACGAAAGGTCGCCATCAAGCTCCTGCGGAAAAAATTTGTCAACAATGAAGCAGGCCTTCGCCGGTTCGTTCTTGAGGCCAAAGCCGCGTCGGCGCTCAACCATCCGAACATCATAACTATTTATGAGATCGGCCGTTCGGACGATTCGCAGTACATAGCGACCGAATATATCGAAGGCCACACGCTCCACAAGCTGCTTGCATCTGATTCTCTCGATCTCGAAGAAATTCTCAACATCACCGTCCAGGTTGCTGAAGCTCTGAATGCCGCGCACAACGCGGGTATCGTTCATCGCGACATCAAGCCGGAAAATATAATGGTCCGCAAGGACGGGTATGTTAAGGTACTCGATTTCGGCCTGGCCAAACTGCTCGATCAAGAGGATGTCCCGATCGATGTAACCGCAAAAACGCAGAAGATGTTCGAAACCAACCCCGGCGTGATAATGGGAACGGTTTCGTACATGTCGCCTGAACAGGCACGCGGAACGGCCGTCGATACGCGAAGCGACATCTGGAGCCTCGGCGTAGTGCTTTTCCAGATGCTGACCGGCAAACTGCCGTTTACAGGTGAAACGACCAGCGACGTGATCGCGGCTCTTCTTAAGGCACCGATTCCAAAACTCGGCGATTTTGCGCCTGATAGCCCAAAAGAACTCGAACATGTGATCGACAAGGCTCTCCGCCGAAACCGGGAAGATCGGTATCAGAACATCAAGGATTTCCTGATCGATCTAAAGGATCTAAAGCAGGAATTGAACCTCAGCGGAAGCAACGGCCACCGCACTGAGCGACGAACCGATTTTTTTGAGCGTCCCGCAACAACCGGAAACGGTCACGTGGAGATCTCGACCCTGGAACCAGGCCATAGGCGGACGCATTCGCTGAGCGGGGTCTTTCTAAGCCAATTCAAACTGCACCCGGTCATGATGGCGGTCGCGCTATTGGTGCTTACGCCTCTTATCGTCGCGGGTGTTATTTACGGACTGAAACGTTTGTCCGACACACCGACGAACCGTGAATCGTTCGAGAAAATGCGGCTTTCGAAATTAACGAATATTGCCAGGGCTGACGGCGGCCAGATAGCAATATCGCCCGACGGAAAATACATTGCGTATGTCGTTCAGGCCGATGCTATGCGGAGCCTTTGGATGCGTCAGGTTTCCGCGTCCGGCGGGGCACAGATAACCGCGCCGGCAAATGCAAATTTTAAGGGGCTTACTTTTTCAAAGGACGGAAATTATATTTATTATTCCGTTTCGCAGGGGGCGGGTCCGTACGAGATATTCAAGATATCGGCGTTGGGCGGTGACATGCGCAAGATCACCGAAGGCGAAGGGCCAATCTATTTTTCACCTGATGGCAAATGGTTCTCGTTTATTCGAGAAAAAACGCTGATGATCGCCGACACTGACGGCAATAGTGTGCGGACCCTTGCACAGGTGAACGACGGTTCGGTCTGGTGGATGCCCGCCTGGTCTCCTGATGGCAAAAATATCATCTGTTCCGTGTTTTCGTCGAGCGACACGATGGTTCATTTCGTCGATGTGTCTGTTGACGACGGCTCCCAGACGGAATTTTCGCAAACCAGGTGGCTGCGGATAAACGGCATCTCGTGGATGCCGGACGGAAAAAGCCTGACGTTCATCGGCCGCGATCCCGAGACGCAGCTTTCGCAGCTCTGGCAGATCACGTATCCCGAAGGAAATGTAAGCCGTATAACGAACGATCTGAGCAGCTATCAGGGCCTGAGTCTGACGTCGGACGGATCGGCGGCCGTAACGATACAAGAAAACCGCCTGTCGAATATATGGGTTGCGAGCGAGGCGAATCCGGATTCTCCGCAAAAGATCACGTCCGAAACCGGCCGCGACGACGGGCTGTCGGGCGTGGCGTGGGCGCCGGACGGACGTATCGTTTACACGACGAGGCTGACTGGTTCGCCGGACCTGTGGATGGTCAACAGGGACGGAACCAATAACCGCCAGCTTACCTTCAACGCAAAAGCCAATTTTTCGCCGGTCGTTACTCCAGACGGGCGGTTTATCATATTCGTGTCTACCCGAACGGGCCAGTTTGACCTTTGGCGGATAAATGTTGACGGCTCAAATCCGACGCAACTGACAAACGACGCCCCGATCGAAGCGTTTCCCGATGTTACCCCGGACGGCAAATGGATCCTATATCAATTAGAGGACATCGAAGGTAGATCTACGATTTGGAAAATGCCCGTGGAAGGCGGAAATGCGGTGCAGCTTACAAAGATCGACAGCGGTCGTCCGCTCGTCTCTCCGGACGGCAAATCTATAGCGTGCGCGTACGGGCGGAGCGGCGAGCCGACAAAAGCGGTACATGCGGCGATCATTCGCATGGACAACGGCCAGCCGATCAAGCAGTTCGATATCCCATCGGCAAATTTTCGCTGGGCAACCGACGGAAAATCCTTGATCTATATTTATTCGGATGGCCAGACGTTTGGCCTGCACAGCGTGCCGGTCAACGGCAGTTCGCAGGACAAAAAAATATTGAGATCAGATCGAGTTTTTCGATTCGATTTGTCACGATACGGAAGCGGTTTTGCCTTGGCGATCGGCCGCGAAAATTCTGATGTAGTCATGATCCGCGATTTTAAGTAAAGTTCGCTCGGCCTGAATTCAATGGCGCGAGCCAAAATTAGCAGGAGAGGAGGAACTAGGTATGATTTGCTTGGACAGTCTTTGTGATTACAACGCGGCGGTCGGACGGGTCGCGTGTGTTGGCGGCGGTGGCGGCTATGCGCGGGCGATAGCTCGCGACGCGAGCTTGTCTGATTTTTACGACGTAAACCTACGCGATGCGACTTATGCAATGCGGGAAATCCTGGGGAGGATTCCTCAAGACGAGCGTGGACGAGTGTTGGCGTTATTAAATACGAGAAACGGCTTTTTGCTGGCTTGGGTCGAACACAGCGACGAAGAACCCGAACCAGGTGTCACGGTTTCGAACAGCGAAGAGGAAATTGCCCGGGCCCTCGGGTTGGTACCTCTCGAAAACGCAGAATAATTTAACCGAACAGCCGCGGCAGTCGTCGCTGTAGATTTTTTGGGAGTAGGATTTCCATCGCATCATCGACGGTGACAATTCCCGCAATGTCGCCGTCGTCGTCAACGACCGGGAGCGCAAGCAGGTTGTATTCCGATATCGTTTGCGCCACCTCTTCGGCCGAATCGTTCGGATGAGCAAAGCGAAATTCGCTCCGCATCACATCCGCTAGTGTTCGCGTCGGATCTGCCAGGATCAGGCTTCGGAGGCTGATCAGGCCGGCAAGCTTCCACGAATTTTCTTCTTCGACGACGTACAGATAGTAGATCATGTTCGGCGTCTCGGCCATTTCGCGGAGCCTGGCGATCGCCTGTCCCACCGTCAGATGTTTTGGAAAAACGATGAACTCGGTCGTCATCAGCCCGCCGGCTGTGTCGTGCTCGTACGGCATCAACTCGGCCACATCTGCTTTTTCGTCCTCCTCCATCAGATTGAAAAGCTCTTCTGCCTTTTCGTCCGACAGTTCGCCGAGCACGTCAACTGCGTCGTCCGGCGACATTTCTTCGAGAATGTCGGCGGCGCGCTCCTGGTCCATGTCTTCGAGAATGCGTGCTTGCGCCTCGGTTGACATTTCTTCGAGCGTATCGGCAGCGACCTCGTTATCGAGACTCTCAACGATTCCCGTTCTATGGATCGGCGAAAGCGTTTCGGCGAGCTGAGCGATCTCGACCGGATGCAGCCGCGAAAGCTTGTCCTTTGAAGATTTTAGCTGCACGGTAACGGTTGTCGTGTCGGTCGCGAGATAGCCGACGTCCGCCCAGTCGATAACCTCAACCGGACGGTCGCTGCCATAAAACCCCTTCGGCATTAAGCGCCGCAAAAAACCCTGCAGACTGACATCCGCACCGGTTACCCGCCATAGATTGCCTACATCGATAAGCTGAACGTCGTTCACACGGACAACACGCTTTCCGTCAACATCGATAAGCTGGTTATCCAAAACGTCCTTGCCTAACAGCACTTCGCCCTCGCGGCGTATGAACGGGCTGAGATCTAGGATCGCCGAACGCATCTTTGCGCCGTGCGGCCCTAGCTCAGCAATATCGCGCTGCGGCATAAAAAAATTTCGCCGCCTGTACCGCGCCACCAACCCGATCACCGGCGGATACTCCTCTTTGCCGTACCGGACGATCACATCGCTTATCTCCGCGATCTTATCGTTTCGTGCGTCAAAGATCGGTCGGGTCAATATTTGCGAGACGTACAACATTCAATTAAAGATAACCTAACTTAACGGATGTTTGAAACCAAAACTTTCGGTACGGCGTCTTTTATAAGCAAGACAGATTGACTAAATGACTAACAGCGTTTAAACTGATTAAAGCTTTTTGGAACAAGTTTCCTTTTAGCTGTTTCTTTATATTGAGGCGGTTGTGTTTTTGTCGCCAAACGCGAGAAATATCCCTCGCTGTTTCTTCTCCGCAAACTGTTCGACCCGAATTTTAAGACAAATTAACTCAGCAAGGTTCGCCAAATGAAATTGTCTCCGATTCTCATTACGATCTGTTGTCTAACAGCCTCGGCGGCTGCCCAAAACGCTCCGAGGGTTTTCGATAATTTCGACACTTTAACGGGTGTTCAGGTCATCAAACCGCCCGCGCCGGTAGCAAAAAATACGAAGATGCGCAAGAATTCGCGCGGCAAATGGGTCGTCGATGTTAAGGATCCGCTTGTCAAAAAAACAGTAAGCTCAAAATCGGTCATGTCGGTTGAGGACAGTCTTGCTCTGCGAACAGCTCCGACGAGAAGGCTGGTTATGGGCACATCGACGAATCTTGGCGGATTTACTACGGGCAGCCCGATCGTTGATTCGTATATTCTTGATTCCAGCCGTAGATATGGTATCGATCCGCTTTTGATCTATTCGCAAATGCACCAGGAATCGACCTTCAAACCAACCGCGACATCGTATAAAGGAGCAAGCGGGCTCATGCAGTTAATGCCCGGCACGGCGCGTCGGTTCGGGGTCTCGAAGATCTACGACCCGAAGCAAAATATCGAGGGCGGCGTGAAATATATGCGCTGGCTGCTTGATACGTTTAACGGCGATGTGACGCTGGCCTTGGCAGGCTATAACGCCGGCGAAGGCGCGGTGATGAAATATGGCTGGCAGGTTCCGCCGTACCGTGAAACACAGGAATATGTCCGCCGGATCGCGGCTCGATATAATATGATCTCCGACCCGAGATATGTGAATTCTGCACGCAGGGTAACGAGCGAACAAGCGGCAAAGCTTGAGAAAAAGGAATCGGCTCCGTTGTATGTTCTTGAGGCCGATGCACGGACGATCAAGCTGCCCGACGGGAAGATGATACTTGTAAATCAGTAACGGTTCTGTTGATCTTCTTTCTTCTCGATTGATCCGAAAAAGATATACGGCTGGACGCGCGTTCGGCCGTTTTTCTTTGCTCACACCGAAAAATTCGTAGTTTTTGCCTGCGCCAATTTTGAAATAAGCTCTGAAAGCTCATTAAAATCGATAGGCTTTGCGATGTGATATTGGAACCCCGCGGAAAGCGCCTTTTGCGTATCCTCCGGCCTTGCCATTGCGGTAACGGCAATCGCAGGGATTTCAGGCTGGCTCGAAAACGGCTCGTTTCTTAATTTTGCCAAAAACGTATATCCATCGGTTTCCGGCATATTTATATCAGTTAGCAACACGTCTGGTCGCCACTCCGAGATGATCGAAAATGCTTCGTTAACGGATCTTCCGGATCTGATCTCTGCCCCGAGACGCTCGAGCGCAAAACCGATCAGTTCGCAAGTGTCTGCATCGTCGTCGACGACCATGATACGAATGCCGTCGAGACTCTCGCCCGAATTTACCGGAGCAGCTTTGCCGTTCAGTTTTGCGGGTTGAGGCGTTACCGGCAGCGCAGCGGCAGTAGTCGAAACCGGAAGCGAAATCGAAAACGTCGAGCCTTTTCCGACGCCCTTGCTCTCCACACTGACCGATCCGCCGTGAAGCTCAGCCAAATGCCGCACGATCGCGAGCCCGAGCCCGAGCCCGTCGTGTGCGCGCGTACTTGAACTGTCTGCCTGGCGGAACCGGTCGAACACGAACGGCAAAAAATCGGGCGATATACCGTGTCCCGTGTCGCTTACGGCGATCCTGACGGCTGCGTTTTCCTGTGCGCAGCTAACGGTAATTTCGCCGTTATTCGGCGTAAATTTAACGGCATTTGTGAGCAGGTTCCAAACCATTTGCTGCAGCCGCTGTGCGTCGCAGGTGATGGTGTGGACCGGTGAACTTAGGTCGGTTTTGAACTCGATCTCTTTTGCTTTTGCAGCCGGCCGAACGATGTCGATCGCGGCCTCGATTATCGAAACAACGGAAACAGGCGAAAGATTCAGCCTGAGATTTCCGGTGATCAGCCGCGACGCGTCAAGCAGATCGTCTATGAGCTGCGACTGCATTTTTGCATTTCTATAGATCGTGGCAAGAGCGTCGTCCTTTTTTCCGACGTCTAGTTTTCCGGTGTGAAGCATCTCAGCCCACCCGAGCACGGCGTTCAGCGGAGTGCGAAGCTCATGCGAAACGGTTGCGAGAAACTCATCCTTCATGCGGCTTGCGGTTTCGGCCTGTTCGCGAAGCGATTTTTCGCGATGGAGCAGATTTTCGCGGTCCGTCTCGGCCTGTTTTCGCTGGATGAATTGAGCGATCTCGCTGCCGATCGCTTCGAACATATTGAGGATCTGCTCATCGGACCGGAACGGCTGTGGCGTGAAAAATTCGATCACGCCGTAGAACTGTCTGCCGATCCTAATCGGAAAACCAAGCCCGCTGTGAATTCCGAGCGACGCCGCAAGTTCCGCACGCGGATGGTTCGGGCCGCGAACAGTATTGGGCAGCCATAGCGGAAGTCCTTTTTCCCAAACCTGTCCCGGGATACCAACGCCGCGATGCAATTTTAGTTTGCGCGTTTCGGCAACAAATGCTGAAACGTCGAGCTTGTCTATTCCCACTTCGACAAATGCCGGTGCGAGTTCCGCGCCGGTTTCGTCTAACAACCAAAGGCAGGCGATCATTGCTCCGAGATTTTCACAGAAAATGCGCAATACAGCAGGAAAGGCTACCTCCGCGCTTGGAGCCTCAGCCAATGTCCGCGTTATCGCATGTTCGGTGGCAAGCCGCTCCTCTGACCGCTTTCGCTCTTCGACCTGCCGCTCCAACTCCCGATTTGCCTTTTCGAGTTCAGAGGTGCGATTTGATACTCGAACCTCAAGGTCGGCATTCATCTCGTCGAGTTTTACGTTCGATTCTTCGAGGAGATCCGCTTGTCTCTTAATTTTTCGATTTTGATGAAAGAGTTTGCAAAAGAATCGCACCTTCGAGCGGAGTATTTCAGGCTCGAACGGTTTAGTAAGATAATCGACAGCGCCAAGCGAATACCCCTTAAAAATATACTGTTCGCTGTGACTGATAGCCGAGACGAAAATGATCGGCGTATGCTGCGTTCGCTCGCGTTCACGTATCAGCTCGGCAAGCTCAAATCCGTTAACGCCCGGCATCTGGACGTCCAGAATTATCAGCGCTACGTCCTCCAGCAGCAAATACCGCAAAGCCTCACGTGCCGATACAGCCCGCACGAGATTTTGGTCCAATCCTTCAAGTATGGATTCCATTGCCAGAAGGTTTTCCGGCCTGTCGTCCACTATCAGAATGTTTGCCTTGCCGTCGGACTGTTGTTCCCCTTGTTTGTCTTCTATCATTTATGTTATCTGTCGAGCCAGATGCGCAGCAGGGACAACAGCGTTTCCGTGTCAACCGGCTTTGTAATGTAATCGGACGCACCTGCCTCGATGCACTTTTGACGGTCGCCCTTCATCGCCTTTGCCGTAACGGCGATGATCGGGATCGACCTGAATTTAGCGATCTGACGTATCTCTCGCATCGCCTCGTAACCGTCCATTTCGGGCATCATTATGTCCATCAGAACGCCGTCTATGCCTGGCGTTTTCTTGAGCATTTCGATGCCGTCGCGGCCATTTTCTGCATACACAACTTCCATTTGCTGGCGTTCGAGAACGCTCGTGAGTGCAAATATATTGCGTATATCGTCATCAACAACGAGCACCTTTTTGCCCTCTAGCCGAGGGTCAGTAACGTTGACACGCTTGACCATATTTTTTTGCGTATCACTGAGAACCGCAACGTCGCGATGCAGGAACAAGGCGGTTTCGTCAACCAGACGCTCGACAGAGTCGGCATCTTTGATGATGACGGTTTCCGCAAGTTTTTTGATCCGCGAGGTTTCGCGTTTCGTCAGGTCTTTACCTGTATGGACAATGACCGGCAATTCGGGAAAGCCGGTTTTCTGCTTGATCTTGCCGATCAGTTCGCTCCATTCCATATCAGGCAGCATGAGATCGACGATCGCACAGTCGAAATGTTCGGATTGAAGCTTCGCGAGTGCATCTTCGCCCGTCGCAGCGCTTGTTATCGCAATATCATTACCACCGATCAGTTCGAGAATGCTGTTGCGCAGAACCTCGTCATCCTCAACGATAAGGAGTTTTTTAGCGGGGCGTTCGATAAACGATTTCAGGCCCGAAAAGGCTTCGATCAATTTTTCCCTATCGACCGGCTTCGTGATCCGTCCGAATGCTCCAAGTTTTAGCACGCGTTTCATATCGTCGATCACTGATATGATCTGCACCGGAATGTGCCGCGTTGACGGATCGTGCTTCAGCCTGTCGAGAACCGCGTAACCGTGAATGCCGGGCAGCGTAAGGTCGAGCGTGATGGCGTCCGGGCGATATTTTCGCGCGGTCATCAGGGCGTCTTCTCCATGCTGCGAAACAAGACTTTTAAAGCCCTGTTCACGAGCAATGTCGCGCAAAATGCGGGCAAATGTTGCGTCGTCCTCAACGATCAGCGCAACACGGTCACCAGGTTTTATGTCCGCACGGTCATCGCTTACCACAACGTGAATACGAGGCGGTTGCTCCTCATTCGCGTCCGTTGCAAGCGAGATCAACGTTCGCGGGCCGTGGCCGTTGCTTTCCGTCGATTCATCCTCAAAGACGTCGTCCGGCAGGGCAAGAGCCACTGGAACATAGCTCTGCGGCAGGTAAAAGGTGAAGGTACTGCCTTGACCGGGCGTGCTTTCGAGAACGATCTCGCCGCCCAACAGACGCGCGATCTCGCGGCTGATCGACAGGCCGAGACCCGTTCCGCCGTATTTTCGGCTGGTCGTACCGTCTGCCTGCTGGAAGGCCTCGAATATAAGCTGCTGTTTGTCCTCGGCAATGCCGATGCCAGAATCGCTTACCTTGAACGCAATAACGGACGCCGCGCGTTTTAGATTGTGATTATCAAAACTCCAGCCGCCTTTCGCCGCTTCGATCCGCATTTCGACCTTGCCGTGATGTGTAAACTTGAATGCATTCGACAACAGGTTTTTCAGGACCTGACGCAGACGTTTGACGTCCGTTTGCATAAATTCGGGCAGGTCGCCGTCGATCTCGGTCACTAGCTGCAAACCCTTGTCCTCAGCGATCTGGCCGAAGTTTCTATCAATATCCTCTTTAAGCTCGCTGAACCGAATCTCGCCGATCTCGACGCCCATATTGCCCGATTCGATCTTGGAAAGATCGAGTATCTCGTTGATAAGCGCGAGCAGATCGGTTCCGGACGAATGAATGGTTTCGGCAAATTCGACCTGTTTTTCGGTCAGGTTGCTCTCCTCACTTTCAGAAAGCATCTTGGAAAGAATGAGCATCGAGTTGAGCGGTGTCCGCAGCTCGTGCGACATATTTGCAAGAAATTCCGACTTGTATTTCGAGCTTAAGGCAAGCTGTTTCGCCTTATCTTCGAGAGCCGTTCGCGCAAATTCGATCTGTTGATTCTTTTGCTCGACCTCGGTCTTTTGCTCGGAAAGCATTTGCGCCTTTTCTTCGAGCTCCTGGTTGGTTTGCTGCAGTTCTTCCTGCTGCTGTTTCAGCAGTTCTTCTGAGGTTTGCAGCGATTGTGCCTGCAGCTCAAGGCGTCGGTTCGTCTCCTGCAATTCTGCCTGGCCAAGCTGAAGTTCCTGAGCCAGTGATTGCGATTGTTTCAGCAACTCCTCGGTTCTCATATTCGCTTCGATCGTGTTGATGACGATACCGATCGACTCGGTAAGCTGGTCGAGAAATGCGAAATGAATCTCATTAAACGGGGAGAACGACGCAAGCTCAACGACCGCCTTGACCTGTCCCTCGAACAACACCGGCAGAACAACGATATTTGTCGGCGGCGCTTCGCCGAGACCCGAATTGATCCTCACGTATTCGGGTGGAACATTGTTCAGAATGATGCGTTCCTTTTCAAGAGCACATTGTCCGACGATGCTCTCGCCGAATTTAAATTCGTTCGAGACGGATTTTCGTTCGCGGTACGCGTACGACGCGAGCAGTTTCAACACCGGTTCGTCCTCGACGGTGTCGGTTATGTAAAACACGCCGTGCTGCATTTCGACGAGCGGCGCCATCTCGGAAAGGATAAGTCGTGCGACGGTCAACAGATCGCGTTGGCCTTGCAGCAAACGCGTAAATTTCGCAAGGTTGGTTTTCAGCCAGTCCTGCTCGGTGTTTTTCTGCGTTGTTTCGCGCAGGTTGCGGATCATCTCATTTACGTTGTCCTTAAGAAACGCAACTTCGCCGGAGGCGTCCACCGTGATCGATCGCGTTAGGTCGCCCTTGGTAACAGCCGTTGCCACGTCCGCCATGGCGCGCACCTGGTTTGTGAGATTTGCCGCAAGCTGGTTCACGTTATCCGTAAGGTCGCGCCACGTCCCCGATGCGCCGGGCACATTTGCCTGTCCGCCGAGTTCGCCTTCGATACCCACCTCTCGCGCCACCGTCGTAACCTGATCGGCAAAAGTCGCGAGCGTGTCGGTCATGGCATTGATGGTGTCCGCGAGTTCGGCGATCTCACCGAGCGCTTCTACCTCAAGTTTGCGGTTAAGGTTGCCGTTAGCAACGGCCGTCACAACGCGTGCAATGCCGCGTACCTGCGTCGTAAGGTTCGACGCCATAAAGTTCACGTTATCGGTCAGGTCCTTCCACACGCCGGCGACGCC
>Ga0070664_100002573_pt1 | contig 14627 bp, 8 predicted proteins | sample KBSC73metaG_FD_65863 | JGI IMG/M metagenome (GOLD analysis project Ga0070664, IMG submission 65863) | Corn rhizosphere microbial communities from Kellogg Biological Station, Michigan, USA - KBS C7-3 metaG | ecosystem: Host-associated > Plants > Roots > Rhizosphere > Soil ... | reverse complement strand
GGTGTAGGTGCGCACCGAGAGCTGCAGTCGCACTTCATCGGGGATCACGTTGCCCTGCGTCCCGCCATGAATCGAGCCGACGGTAATGACGACCGGATCGATTGGATTGTTCTCGCGCGAGACGATTGTTTGCAGCGACAACACGATCCGCGATGCGAGGACGATCGGATCGATCGTGTTGTGCGGCATCGCGCCATGACCGCCGCGGCCGTAGACGGTGATCGTTACGCTGTCGGACATTGCCCTGAAGAAGCCAGGGTGGTAGCCAATCGTTCCGGCCGGCATCGTGTCGTCGTCATGCATCGACAAGGCGAAATCCGGTCGCGGGAATCGCGTGAATAACCCATCGCTCAACATTTGCCGCGCGCCACCGAGCCCTTCTTCGGCCGGCTGTCCGACCATCACGAGCGTGCCGCTCCAGCGGTCGCGATGAGTTGCCATCAGCTGCGCCGTGCCGGTCCACGCGGCCATGTGGAGGTCGTGACCACACGCGTGCATGACCGGAGTAGACTGCCCTGCGGCGTTCTTGACGACGACGGTGCTGGCAAAGGGAAGTCCGGTCTTCTCTTCCACAGGGAGCGCATCGAGCTCGGTGCGCAGCATCACCGTCGGCCCGGTCCCGTTCCGAAGCACCGCGACAATGCCAGTCTTACCGACACCAGTCGTGACGTCGAATCCCAACGCTTTCACGCGTGCAGCCAGCTTGGCGCTGGTCTGCAGCTCCTGAAACGCCAGTTCGGGATTGCGATGGAGATCGATGTAGAGCGAGTCGATGTCCGGAAAAATCGCATCGACTTCGGCCGTCGTCGGCGTCGTCCAACTCGTCGTATTGGACTGCGCAGCGACTGTGCACGTCGCCGCGAGTGCGACGGCAAGACAATGCGTCGTCATTTTGGGACGAAAGGTCAGCCCTGTCATCAAAGCGGTGCTATTGTGGCATACCGGTCCTCGGTCCCTACCGCGCTGGAGAAAGACGATGACACGCAGACTTGCCACGCTGATCATGGTGTGCGTGATCGGCCCGCCGGTTGCCGCCCAGTGGCTGAAAGAACCCACCAAAGGCATTCCACGCACGGCTGACGGCAAGCCGAGCCTGTCAGCACCGGCGCCGCGCGGGCCGGACGGCAGGCCGGACTTGGCCGGCCTGTGGCGCCTCGATGCGGGCCCGTATGGCGGCAACGTCCTCGCCGACTTGAAACCGGCCGACATTCAACCCTGGGCCGATGCGCTCTATAAACAGCGGATGGAGGATCTCGGCAAGGACGATCCGGCGACGTTCAGGTGCCTCCCGCAAGGCCATCGCGTCATGTTTGGCGCGGGAGGTTGGGCCAGGATCATTCAGACGCCGCAGGTGATCGCTATCCTCTACGAGAACCTGAGTCATCGTCAGATCTTCCTCGACGGCCGCGCTCTGCCGAGCGATCCGCATCCCAGCTTCATGGGCTACTCGGTTGGCCGATGGGAGAAGGACACGCTGGTCGTCGAGAGCATCGGGTTCAAGGACACGACGTGGCTCGATTTTGGCGGTCACCCGCACACTGAGGAGCTCCGCATAGTCGAACGGTATCGGCGGCCGGACTTCGGTCACATCGAGCTGAAGCAGACATTCGAGGATCCCAAGGTGTTCAACAAGCCGGTGACGTTCGACGTCAAAGTGGACTTCGTCGCCGACACCGAGATGCTCGAATACGTCTGTAACGAGAACGAGAAGGATCACGCGCGGCTCGTCGGCAAAGCGTCCGACGACAAGAAGAACGCCGTGAAGGTCGCTCGCGATGTGCTCGCGAAATACGTCGGCGCGTACGAGTTTCGAATACCCGAGGACCCGGGCCAGGTGATCACGATTAACGTCACCTTGTCGGGTGACGAAGCGTTTCTCGATGTCGGTGGTAAAGATCCGCAGCCAATGATTCCGCTCTCGGACACACTGTTTTCAACGAGCGGCGGAAGGATGGAATTCGTTCCGGACGCTGACGGCAAGGTCACGCACGCCATCTTCCGGATTGTCGAGGGGGACCTGAAGGGCGTGCGCAAGTGAAACGTCGTAGTGTCCGGCTTTAGCCGGACCTCTCATTCAACGGCCGACGATGACGGACCATGTCCGATCGGCCTGCTGCACGACACCCTCGACATCGTCCGGGAGCACGAACCGTTCGCGCACGAGATCGGCGGCCGCGCGCCGCACCCGTTGCAGGTAGTCCTGGCGGCTCGAATAGCGTTCTTCAATCGACGGACGCGAATCACCCGATTGCTCACGCTCGGCTTTGGTTTTCGCGAAGGGCTGGAACGAGCCGACGAGACCCGCGAGGTAGCGCAGCCCGCTCAACTGAAAAGTCGAGATATTCCATCCCGTATGCGTGCCAAGCGGGACCGCGACTTCAGGAAGCGGAATGCCACCTTCGTCGTTGCCGTCGGCGTTCACCTGGGGCACGAGCACGGGATATGGCTCGCCGAGCGACGGCGGCTCCTTTGTGATGACCCTCGTGGTCGTGTAATCGACTCCGTAATCCATGCGCCACACGCCTGGCATGTAGTCGGCGAATGGCAACGATGTCACCTTCGGGAAGCGGACGGCCTCGCGGGCCACGAGTTGACGACGGGCGATGGTCGGATAGCGGGAGGGCGGCGGCTCTGTACCGGCGGTGATCCACTTGTCGAGATCGATGAGCAATGCGCGCAGCACCCATCGCTGTTGCGCGAAGTTGAGCGCGTAGCGCGTCTGCTGTGGCGATGGCGGCAGTCCTCCCGACGCGTGCGGTGTTCCACTCAGAAAATACAGTCGTGAGGTCGATGCCAGCGGCATATCCGCCGTGCCGCTCTCATTGGTGTGCGTCAGCGATCCGGCGCGCGCCCAATACTCAGTCGAAGAAAACGTGTAGAACATGCGCGGGACGACAGATGCGGCGGTCGCTTTGGCCAGCAGTCCGTCATCGGTGAACGGAGGAAGGTCGACTGGGCGAAAAATGGAGAGTACCGAGTTGCCCGCCTGACCAGGGCTGGCGAAGCGGTGATTGAAGCTGCCGCCGCCGGCTCCGGCGGATGCGATCATCAGCCCATCGAACGCCGCACGTCCGCGCTCGTCCTGGTTGAAGCCGTCGCGCACGAACTCGCGCAGAAATCGCCCACTCTGCGAATAACCGAAGCCGATCACGCGCCGCATCAACGCCGCGTTCTCTCGCAAGGTCGCCACGGCGCTTCCATGTTTGAGGTACGACGCGAAGTCGCGTACGGCGGCGAGCCCGAGACCGGCCACTGGCGATCCTGTGGCGCGGTAGATCACTTCGTTGAGGCCGGCTTCGAACCCTGCGGGCCGTCGTACTGAGCAGCCGTCAGGCGCGAACTGCCAGCTGTCGCGCGCCAAGACAGTGGGCGGTCCAGCGATGGCCGAGCGAAACGTGAGCAAGGCATCCGGCTGTGATGGATCAGCCGCACAGTAGGTGAGGCCAATCGCTCCGCCCGGGCCGCTTCGACTTACCGTCACCGCGCTTGCCCGGACGACGCCATTGACTGGCGCTGTCGGGACGGTGAGCGCCAGACCTTCGCTCGGGGATACGTCGAACTGCCATCCGAGGAACGCGACGGTGAATCCCTGTTCCAGGAGAAAGCGGTCGCCGAGGTTCCAATTCTCCGGTGCGAGATCGCGCTGCCGCGCTTCGCTCATCAAGCCGAGCGACTGATCGCGGCCGCGGTTGACGACCTCCAGAAACACCGTGCCGCGCGCCGACGAGCCCCCCTTCGGGAGAAAGAGCAACAGGTCGCCGGCGAATTCGACCTTTCCCGCGGCGTTCCTGGGGGCGGAGGTGATGTCGGCAATGCGCTGATTCGCGGGAAGCGCCGGGTCGACCGCGTAGTGCACCCGCGCGATCACCCGTTCGTGTGTGCGGAAATCGTCACGGCTGCGCACGTCAATCCGGACGACCTCCGCCGATGCAACGCGGGCGATCACCAGCAGTGTGAAGACAGCGCGCAGCAAGGTGGCTGACACTGCACACACTATAGGCCCCTCACCCGTCGGAGACGCAAGCGATACTTCAACTCACCAACGCCGCGTGCGCTCGCTTCGTGCTCTGGAGTCGCAGATTCGGCTGCTCCAGCCACCGCTTCAGGTCGTCCTGCCTGACGGTCGTGCCCGTCAGCCCGATATGGCCGTCGGGCCGCAGGAGGAAGTAGGCAGGACCGCTGATCGACACCGTTGCCAACGCGGCATCGTTCTCTGGATCCGAGGGCACGGTGTGCACCTGCAGCATGTCGCCGAGGCCAAGACCGTCGAGCGACGGCGCAGGTTGCCCGATTACGAGCAGGTTGAACCGCGTGTCATCGAGCCTCTGAAACAGATCCTCGCGCTGCCCCTTCGATGTGAACCTCAAACGAAGCCACGGAAACCGATCGCCGGCATGCGGCGCGCTCTCGGCCGGTGTCACGAGGTTCTGCGAGAGGGCGCTCTCGCGGTAGCGAATTCCAATCTGCGACAGCGTCAGGAACGCCGCTTTCCGCACCCGCTGGCGTGACATCGCGATCGCCGCCACGCGCGGGACGATATGCGTGCGGAGCATGCCGGCAAACCAGTTCTCGGAAACGACGACCCTGAACGCGCGATCGGTTGTCGCGAGCAGTTGCTGCGCGAAGGGACGACGCTCGGCCTCGTAGGTGTCGAGTAGCGACTCGTCCGCTTGTTTCCTGAGAACGAGATCCAGCTTCCACGCCAGATTGTAGGCGTCCTGAAGCCCCGTGTTCATCCCCTGCCCGCCCATCGGGCTGTGGATGTGCGCGGCGTCGCCAAGCAGGAAGCAGCGGCGGTAGCGGAAGTGCTCGACGCAGCGGTGTTGAATGCGGTAGGTCGAGAACCACAGACACTTCGTGAACGACAGCCCCGATCCCCCAACGTGCTGCAGCGTCGGAATCAGCTCTTCGAACGTGACGTTCTCTTTGCCAAACAGCTCGTTCGGCAGGATGCCGATCACGCGCCAGCGATTGATCCCCTTCATCGGGAAGTACAAGTGGAAGCCACTACCCCAGAGAAAGACATTGAGCTCATTGGGGATCATCGGCCCGGTCGCCTCGGTGTCTGCCACGAAGAAGGAGTGTTCGTACGGGGCCCCCGGGAATTCGATGCCGCTGATCGTACGAACGGCGCTACGCGAGCCGTCGCAACCGGCAACATAGGCCGCGGTGATCGTCCGGGTACGGCCGTCAGGATCCTTGACCGTGGCGTTCACGTGGTCCGCCTGTTGGTCGAGAGCCATGAGCTCGGTGTTCCACTGAACGGAGAGGCCCCACCGGCGCAGGTGCTCGCCCATGATGCGCTCGTTGTCGTCCTGCCCCAGCATCAGGACGTACGGGAAGGGACTCAGGTCCTTTCCCATGTCCGTGAACGGAATGCGCGCCTTCCGGTGGCCCCCGGCCCACATGTTTGCGCCGTTACCGGGGGTGCCCAGCTCGAGTGCGCGGTCCGAGAGACCGAGCTTGGAATAGATCTCGAGCGTGCGCGCGTGCACCGCCATCGCTCTGGACTCCTGGGCCGGCCCGCTATGCCGGTCGATGATGGTGACGCGAACGCCACGCCGGCCAAGCTGGTTAGCCAGCATCAGTCCAGTCGGGCCGGCTCCAACGACAAGAACATCGGTCATCACCTGAACCTCCTTCGACGCACTCTGCATCGACCAAAGCGCAAGGTCCGGGCCATCCTCGCGCGCTGGTATCATCTCGCGGAAATCTGGCCACATTCAGGCGATCTGAAGCCTCTCCCGCCCTTGGGGCCATCGTACCGGCGCGCGCTCCAGGCGCGGGATGTGCCGATCGGTACATATTGTGCGGGGCAGATCGTTCCGTATTGTTGCGACCTCGTTCGCTAAGACAGAGAATGTCTTGCGTGGCTCTCAGTGTGCGAACCTGTTTCGCGCTCCTTGCCGCCGGCGCCTTAGTGACTGGCCTGGATGCGCAATCGACCGACGTGGAAACCTTGCCCGTCCGTGGCCAGGTCTCGATGATCAGCGCGGGCGCCGTCAATGCGCTCGTCCAAGTCGGGCCGCAAGGGGTGCTCGTCGTCGATACGCTGTCGGAATCGCAGTCAGACGGGCTGCTCGCAGCGGTTCGCGCGCTGGCGGGGTCACGTCCAATCCGCTATGTCGTCAACACGCATGCAGACCCCGCCTTTTACGGAGGCAACCAGAAAGTGGCTGCCGCCGGCGCGCAACTCGTCGCCGGCAACTTCGCGGGACAAGTGGGCCAACAGGCCGTGGAGGGCGTCGTGCCCCAGGCGTTCGTTGTCGCCCACGAGAATGTGCTGAAGGCGATGAGTGCGCCGACCGGGAATCAGCCACCGACCCCCTTTGCGGCGTGGCCCACGGAGACGTTCTTCCAGAGCGAGAAGTCGATGTATTTCAACGGCGAGGGGATTGAGTTGGTGCACGTGGATGCCGCCGCAACCGATGGGGACATCCTGGTGTTCTTTCGCAGCTCGGACGTGATCGCGGCCGGCGACATCTACAACACGCTCGAGTACCCGCGCATCGACGTGAAGCGGGGAGGCAGCGTCAACGGTGTCATCGAAGGGCTGAATCGTGTCGTGGACATGGCGATTTCGGAGCAGTTCACCGAGGGCGGCACGCGCGTCGTGCCTGGTCGCGGTCGCATCAGCGATGAGTTCGACGTCGTCGAGTATCGCGACATGGTCACCATCGTCAGGGATCGCGTCCAGGCGATGATCAAGAAGGGGCGCACGCTGGAGCAGGTCAAGGCCGCGCGCCCGACGATCGACTGGGAACCGCGTTACGGATCGACAACCGGTCCGTGGACCACGGCAATGTTCGTCGAAGCTGTCTATCGCAGCCTCTCAGCCAATGCGAAATAGTGAGAAGGGGTCTGACCCTATCGCCGTCTTCACGCTGGTGATGGCGGTGCTGCTGCCGTCGCCGGCGGCCGCCCAATTCGACATCACCGGCAGCTACAACGCGATCTTCCACGAAGATCAACCGGAGCGCATTCCGGGACCATCGCTGGGCGACTACCTGGGACTGCCGATCAACGAAAGTGCCCGGGCGTTCGCCGAGGCCTGGGACGCCTCGCGCCTGACCGTACCTGAACACCAGTGCCGCGCTCACTCAGCGCCGTACATCCTGCGTGGCCCACTGAACATGCGCATCTGGGAGGAGCGCGACCGCGAGACGCAACAAGTGATGGCGATGCACATCGACATCAGCAACTTCCAGCAGCGGCGCACCGTGTGGATGGATGGAAGGGCTCACCCATCGAAGAACGCCGAGCACACGTGGATGGGTTTTTCCACCGGCAAATGGGATGGCGATGTTCTCGTCGTGACGACGACGCACATCAAGCAGATGTGGCACCGGCGCAATGGCCTGCCACAGAGTGATCTGGTCACACTGACCGAACGCTTCGCGCTGCACGGCACGGTGATGACGTACGTCACGATCACGGAGGACCCGGTTTACCTGACCGAACCGCTCGTGAAGACGACGAATATGCTCAAGAACCCCCGGCCGCTGCCGCCGCAGCAGCTGCTGTATCCGTGTTCTGCGGTCGTGGAGATCGCCGATCAGCCACGCGGCGCCGTGCCGCACTATCTTCCTGGGGAGAATCCGTTCCTGAAGGAGTTTGCCTCGTCGCACAAGCTGCCCGAGGTCGCGACACGCGGCGGCGCGGCGACGATGTATCCTGAGTTCGCCTCGGTTCTCGCCGGGCGATGAGGCTGCGACTCGGCAGTCTGACGCTGGATACCGCAACGCGCCAGCTTCTGCGTGGAACTTCTGAAGTTCACTTGTCGCCCAAGGCGTTCGATCTGCTGACGTTACTGGTCGAAACACGGCCGCGGGCCGTAGCCAAAGCGGAATTGCAGAACGAATTGTGGCCGGACGTCTTCGTCTCCGAGACCAACCTCGCGGGGCTCGTCGCCGAAATACGCAAGGCGCTCGACGACGATGCACAGCAGCCACGGTTCGTGCGGACCGCGCATCGCTTCGGTTACGCGTTCTGCGGGAGCGCGCAGCCGACGTCACCCGGCGTCGCAGTCGATCCCGCATTGGTTTGCTGGCTGCTGAAGGATGGCCGGCGTGTGCCGCTTCAGCCAGGTGAAAACGTGCTCGGCCGGAAGCCGGGTCGTGGCATCTCGCTCGATTCGCATACCGTCTCGCGTCAGCATGCTCGAATTACCGTCGCCGCGAGCGGCGCCGTGCTCGAGGACCTGCGCAGCAAGAACGGAACGTTCGTGGGAAAGCTGCGAGTAAATGGACCTACCACGCTTGCCGACGGCGATCGGATTCGTCTCGGCTCCGTTGTCATGTACTTTCGGACGGCGTCCCGTTCGACGACGGCGACATGGACCGAGCCTACCCGTAGCGGACGACGCGCAGGGTCAGCGTCGCAGTAAAGCACGCCAGTTGAGCACCACCGCGATCTGGGACGATGCCGGCTGCCCAATGGGTACGCTGACGAGAAACCTCTGGCCGTCCCCTGACACATCGAAAATCGTGTTGCGTGCCCGTGTGCGCGCGACGGCCGAATCGATTCCGAGCGTGAACAGCCGGGCGGGTACGCCTGCGCGAAATGGGGTGAGTGACTCGATCGGCACCGCCATGATCGTACGTCCGTCGGTCGCCGCATAGAACAACTCCTTGCCGTCACGCCGCCAGCGCGGGCCGGTACCGCCGCCGCTCGAAATGCGCACTCGCTCGCCGGGCTCGTCCACACGCGCGACGTAGATTTCCGGAGTAGAGCTGGTCTCGTTGGAAGAGAACGCCAGCCAGCGCGAATCCGGCGAGAACCGGGCACTCTCCTCGTCGAATCGTGTATTCAAGAAGACGCGCTCCTTGCGATCACCCGAGAGCGGTTTCAGCCACAGGTCCTGACCCGACTTCGCCGTCGTCGCCGTGTACGCAATCCACTGCCCGTCGGGCGACCAATCGTCCGCGAATACCGGTCCCGGATTGACGACGATCGGCTCGAGCTCGCCGCTGCCTTCGAAGCTTCTGAAGAAGATATTGGGCGATCCACCTTGTTCGGTGGAATAGAGAAGGCCGCGGCCGTCAGGGGACCAGACCGCGTTCTTGTCGGTCGGCGATTCAGAGGTAAATCGCGTCGGTGCGTTGCGCAGGAGATCGTAGATCCAGAGATCGGCGGTTCCGCTGCGAGGGTCGTAGACGTCGATAACCGCGCGTCCCCCATCGGGGGACAGCCGCGGCTCGCCGTACCACTGCTTCGGCCATCCCGGAGCTGTAGGACTGCCGCGACGATCGAACCATACCATCTCAAAGGTGTCGCCGCTGCCCAGGTAGGCGAGCACGTTGTTCGACACGCTGAAATGCGCTGTGCCGAGCGTGCGCGTTGTCGCGATGGCATCGGCGATGGCCACAGGTTGACCGGTAAGACGCCGGCCCTCGAGGTCGAACTGCTGCGCGAACAGCGTTCCTTGATCTTCGAAAAGCAGATACGCCGGCGAGGCGAACATCACACGTGAGTGAATGCGATCGAGTCGTGTGCGCTCGGTTCCATCGATGGAGGCAACGTACACGCTCGGCACCGCCTTCGTGGTGTCCGATGCGTTTGCGGTGGCGAGGTACAAGAAGTGCTCGCCGTCGGGGAGCCAGGTTGGCCAGTAGTGATTGATCTCCCGGCCCGCCTTGTCGAGCGACGTGACGCGCGTTGGCGTGCCGCCGTCTCCGGACACGCGAAAGATGCCGCTTCGGAAAATCGAAAACAGGATGGTGTTGTCCGCACCCCAGTCGGCAACGCCCTCCGCGGCGGCACTACAAATCGTCTGCGCCGTCCCGCCGGACAGCTCGACGCGTTTCAACTCTCCAGTCGCTGGCATGAAGAAGCCGAGGTACTTGCTGTCCGGAGACCAGAACGGCGATACCGCTCCTTCCGTGCCCGGCACTGGCCGAGCCATGAGCGAATCGAGCGGTTGCACCCAAAGTTGGAGGTGCCCTTCGTTGAACGCGACGAATGCGACCGTCCGCCCGTCTGGCGAGATCGCGAGCCGGGTCCGCTGCTCACCAAAGGGAATGATGGACCCGGGCGGCGGACCGACGATGAATCGTGTGACCTGGTTGGCGGCACCGGAGGAATTTCGGAGAAGAAGCGCAACGAGGACAGCGACGGCGAGTATGAGCACGACCAGAAGCGAAGTGAGGAGCAGCCAGGAGCGGCGCCACGATCGCGGACCACGGCTCACCGGTTGGAGCGCCAGGCCGACGCCGCCGATCCATTCCAGTTCACGCTGCAGGTCACGAGCGGTCTGCCACCGTTCATCTGCATTCTTCGCCAGGCATCGTTCGATGACGTGATCGAGGCCTGGAGGCAGATCTCCGCCCGCTCGCATGTCGGCAATCGGCGGCGGCTGCTCCGTAAGAATCGAGGCGATCAGCGCGGTCTGCGAGACCGCGTCGAACGCCTTGCGACCGGTGGCCATTTCGTACAGCAGACTGCCGAACGCAAAGATGTCGGTTCGCGCGTCCGTGTCCTTGCCGTGCAGTTGCTCCGGCGCCATGTACTGAAGTGTGCCGACGATGGTGCCTTCGTCGGTGAGTGTGCGGCCCTCGAAAGAGATGGTGGATGTGCCCAGCGGACCGGCGTCGATGGTGTCGTACCTCGCCAGGCCGAAATCGAGGATCTTCGCACCCGCCGCAGTCAACATCACGTTGCCGGGCTTCAAATCGCGGTGGACGACGTGCGCCCGATGCGCGTGCGCCAGCGCATCGGCGATCTGAACGGCGTACTTAAGCACGTCGGCGGCCGGCAATGGGCCGCGTGTCAGACGATCGTCGAGTGTCTCACCCTCGAGGTACTCCATGACGAGAAACGGGCGGCCCTCGTCGCTGCCGATGTCGTACAAGGTGCAGATGTGCGGATGACTCAGAGAGGAGATCGCGCGCGCCTCGTTTTCAAAGCGGGCACGCCGATCCGGTTGTCCCGCGGCCTCGGCGCGGAGGAATTTGATCGCGACGATACGAGCGAGGCGGCGGTCGCGAGCCTTGTAGACCTCTCCCATCCCGCCGATGCCTTCGAGCGACAGAATCTCGTGCGGACCAACGCGCGCGCCGGCGGTCAATGCCATGTGCCTGTCGGCCGTCATGTGTATCACGACATGCCGTGAGGCGGTACCTCCTGATGGAAACCGCATGGAATTCCCACACTGTTCCCAAGACTCCGCCGTCCACTGTCCTCCAAGCTGGTGCCGGTTGCATCAAGGAGGACACATGCGAAGTCTGTCCTGTGCGTTGGCGCTTGTCGCCGTGTGCGCAACGGCCGCGCCGTTTGTGATCCATTCCGTTGAGGCCCAGAGTCCAACCTGCCTGGTATCGACGAGCGTGGGGGATATTCAGGGTCTGGACCGCGGCACATCGTGCGCGTTTCTCGGAATCCCCTTTGCGGCTGCCCCGGTTGGCGCTCTTCGCTGGAAAGCACCGCAGCCCGTCACTCCTTGGGCTCCTGCGGTGATGTATGCCACGTCACCGCCTGCTACGTGCGCGCAACTCAGTGTCGCGAACGGCCAGCCAACGGGTAGCGAGGACTGCCTCAAGTTGAATATCTGGACGCCGAGCCCGACGCCATCGTCAGGCGCGCCGGTGATCGTATGGCTGCATCCAGGCGCTTTTGCGAATGCGTCGGCGAACTTCGCGCCACAGAACGGGCAGACGCTCGCTGCTCTGACCGAAGCCATCATCGTGGAGCCCAACTATCGACTGGGGCCGTTTGGATTCCTCGGCCATGGAGCGCTGCTGACGGAAGGCGGAGGCGCGGGCAATTACGGCTTCCTCGATCAACGCGCGGCCCTGTTCTGGGTCCGTGAACACATCGCTGCGTTTGGCGGAGACCCGGCCAACGTGACCCTCGCTGGCCAGTCTGCGGGCGCTCACAGCGTCGGTCTCCATCTGGTCTCGCCAGGAAGCGGGGGGCTGTTTCATCGCGCAATCATGCAGAGTGGTTACGCGTCGGTACGCTGGAGGGACACCATCGATGCCCAGTCGCAGGGTGATCACCTCGCGTCAGCGCTCGGCTGCTCGGGCGGCGAGCCCGCATCGTTGCTAGCGTGCCTACGGTCGAAGAGCCGCGACCAGGTCCTTCTGGCAGACCCGCCGAACCTGTTCGAATCGGTGCTCGAAACAGGACGGACGCAGTGGACGCCAATCGTCGACGGCGTCGAGATTCCAGACCAGCCGCGCAACCTGTTCGAGCGCGACGCGTTCACGCATGTTCCCGTATTGCTCGGTGCCAACAGGGACGAGGGATGGACGTTCGTCCAGCGCAGTTTCCCGGCGAACGTGAACCTGGATCAGTACGAGGCGACGCTCGAGTCGGAGTTCGGCAGCGACGCTCGATCGATTGGCGAAGCATACCCCACGGAAAACTTCCGCTCGCCGAAGGACGCCCTTGCGGCGCTGATCGGAGACGTCGAATACATCTGCGAAGCGCGTCGCGTCGCTCGGATGATCGAGCGAAGCGGAATGCCAGTCTTCCTGTACCTCTTCGGCCATGAGGTCGACCCCGTGTCTCCCGATCGCGTCGTTCACGGCCTCGAAGTGAATTTCGTGTTTGGAAACAGCTACTCCCCGCCGCTCTTCCCGGCGTACGTCCTGGGGGAACACGATCTCCCCTTGTTCATGAGCTTGGCGGGGTATTGGACTCGTTTCGCGAGAACTGGTTCTCCCAACACCGACGACCCGGACGTGGTGCACTGGCCGGCCTTTTCACGGCCAGAGGGGCACGGACGGGGAGTCGATAAGTACGTCGCTCTCGACCTTCCCATTCAGCAGGGTGTGCGGCTTCAGGAGTCGGTGTGTGATTTATGGGAGCCGCGCTTCTATCGATCGACAACTGGCGCCATACCGGCCATGGCGCCGTAGGGCAGTTCCAGTGCCTCGACCGCAACCGCTGATTCGGCGACGATTACTCCTGAGGTGTTCCGAGGGTTTGGCTCGTGACATACGATCCCGCACACCTCGGCTCGTCGTCAGGAATAAGTGGTATGACGGTGCCCTACGCGCCTAGCGCGCGCGAGCGAGTCCTTCCGTCCAGTTGACGACGATCGAATACGGCGTCGGGGCACCGGTCGCGCCAGGAACCACCATCAGAAAGCGGCCGTCGGGAGCGACGTCATAGCGGCGGTCTCGTGTGGGTTGCGCGAGATTCACTGTCAACGGCGTCTGGAACAGTTCCACGGGACGGCCGGCCGTGAACGGTGGGCCGCTGATGGCGACAGACATCAGCTTTCCATCCGTGCCCAGGTAGTACAGCTCGCGGCCATCGCGGCGCCACTTGGGTTCGACGCCACCGGTGGCACTGATCTGCCATTTGCCGCCGCTCGCGTCGGGAAACGTCTGGACGACGACCTGATAGGTACCGGATTCATTGGTCGAATACGCGACGAAGTTGCTGTTGGGCGACACGCGCGCCTGGAACTTGTCGAAGCCGGTCTCGAGCAGCGGAACTGGTTTGCGATCTCCGAAGAGCGGCAGCAGCCACGTGTCGTAGCTCGACGTGTTCCTGAGCTGCCGCTGACGCGAGAAGAGGATGTACTTCCCGTCTGAGCTCCAATGGACCGGGATCGATGACACGTCGCCCGAGGGCAGAACGGTTTCAGTGCCCGCGCCCGTCGAAGACTTCTCATAGATCTTCGTGGTCCCATCGCTGTTCGATCGGCTCGATCCAAATACGAGCCGGCTTCCATCCGGCGACCACGACGCCGTCCAGTCGCTGCCGGGGTCGAACGTGACGGGCTGCGCAACGGCTCGGCCGAGATCAACGACCCAGATATCCCGGTTGCCATTCGTCACGATATCCACGGCCGCGCGATCACCTTGAGGTGAGAGGTCGACGTTACCGTAGTTGGCCTCGGCGCCAACCGACCCAAGCTGTTTGCCATCCCGGGTAAACCAGAGAAGTTGCTTCCCGACTCTCGGTGCCGCCTTGTGGTACAGCAGCAGCCCTGTATCCGTCGCCGTGAAGCCGCCGTCAAGGTTGTCGGCCACGAGAACGGGATCGCCTTGCGGATTGCCCATCGCATCGACGCGTTGCGCGCTCAGTTTCCCTTCGTTCGAGTACAGGAGATGTCCGGAAGGGACATACGACATCCCATTGAAATTGTTTGGCGCAAGGGCGATCAGACGCGTTGGCGCGTCAGTGTTGTCCAGCGACGCGCGGTAGATTCCCAAGTCGGTTCCGGCAACGACCAGATAGAGGAAGTGGTTGCCATCCGGGAGAAACACCGGTATGGCATGGAGCACCTCCTTGCGGTCGGCGTCGAGTTTGGTGACCGGCGTCACCTCTCCACCGGAGTCCGCGGTCCGCACGATGATGTTGTCAGGGACTCGTCCCAAGATGAGCACACCATCGCGATTCCAGCTTCCGCCCCTCAGTGCACCTACCTGACCGAGCGCGCGCGATGAACCACTCGCCAGGTCGAAGATGCGCAGGATTCCGTCGGAGAGCGTCGCGAGCCGTCGGCTGTCGGGTGACCAGAGGGCGCCGTTGATGTTCTCGGTACCGGGAATCTGCTGCGCGGTGTCCGAGCCGATCGGCCTCAGCCACGCCACGCGCTTTCCGTCCGCGGGTTGCGTGGCGTACAGGATCCATTTGCCATCGGGCGACGGAATCGGTGTTCCAATCAGACC
>Ga0070664_100002571_pt1 | contig 14640 bp, 9 predicted proteins | sample KBSC73metaG_FD_65863 | JGI IMG/M metagenome (GOLD analysis project Ga0070664, IMG submission 65863) | Corn rhizosphere microbial communities from Kellogg Biological Station, Michigan, USA - KBS C7-3 metaG | ecosystem: Host-associated > Plants > Roots > Rhizosphere > Soil ... | reverse complement strand
GACATCGAGAATGTGCCGATACCTCGACTCCAGGCCTTTTACAGAAACTACTACCAGCCCGACAATGCGACGCTTGTCGTTGCAGGGAAGTTCGATCCTGAGAAGACGCTGGCGTGGATTCAGGAGTTTTTTGGGAAAGTCGCGAAACCCACAAGACAACTGATTCCAACATACACCGCTGAACCTGCGCAGGACGGCGAACGCGTTGTGGAACTGCGTCGCGTTGGTGACACGAAGTCTGTGATGATGGCCTACCACATCCCTGCCGTCACCCATCCGGATTCTGCGGCATTCGATGTCCTTACTTTTGTGCTGGGAGATGAACCAACCGGGCGTCTTTACAAAGCTCTGGTCGAAACGAAGAAGGCAACGTCGGCAGACGCTGGAGAACTCGAACTCCACGATCCCGGTATGTTCATCGTGAGTGCGGATCTGCTCAAGGACGGCTCAATTGAAGACGTCGAAGCCACCATGAAGAAAGTGATCGACGATGTCATCGCCAATCCGCCCACCGCGGAAGAGGTCGACCGCGCCAAGACCCGGATCCTCAAGAGCCTCGAGCTCGCTCTGACAAACTCTGCTCGCGTGGGTCTTACGCTTAGCGAGTCTATCTCCGCAGGCGACTGGAGACTGCTCTTCCTGGGCCGCGACGAACTCGAGAAGATTGAACCTGCAGAGGTGCTGCGAGTTGCAAAAACCTACCTGAAGTCCACGAATCGCACAATTGGAAGATTCATTCCTGAAACCGCAACGGATCGCGTGGACGTTCCGCAAAGTCCGCCTGTTGCCGAACTGTTGAAGGACTTCAAGGGGAAGGCGGAGATTGAGGCGGGAGAGGCTTTCGATCCGTCCCCGGCAAACATCGAATCTCGGGTAACGCGCGTCACTCTTCCGAGCGGCATCAAGCTGGTACTGCTGCCTAAGAAAACACGAGGTGGAACGGTCGTCGCAACTCTCAACCTGCACTTCGGCACAGTCGACGGCCTCCGCGGACGCGCCATGGCCGCACAAATGGCCGGATCAATGCTGATGCGTGGGACAACGCAACATTCTCGCGCCGAACTGCAGGACGAATTCGACAAGCTGAAATCGCGAGTCGGGGTTAATGGCGGGATCAGCGCTGCAAGCGCATCGATCAATACAGTGCGCGCGGGCCTCATCGGTTCTCTTCGTCTCGTTGGCGAGATTCTGAAGAGTCCTTCATTCCCTGAGGCGGAGTTTGAACAGATCCGCCAGCAATCCATCGCGGATCAGGAAGCGGGCCGCAGTGAACCCCAGACCATCGCCGGATTGGCACGCAGCCGTCACGTGAATCCTTATCCCGCAGACGACCCCAGGGCCGTGCTCTCGATTAACGAAACGATCGCTGCCTTGAAGAAGGTCACTCTGAATGAGGCGAAGTCGTTCTATTCCGATTTTTATGGGGCGTCGAATGTCGAACTTGCCGTGGTCGGAGATTTTGATCCTGCGGAGGTTCGCGCCGTAACCGAAGAACTCTTCGGTGCCTGGAAAAGTCCGAAACCCTACGCCGTGATCAGACGTGATTGGCAAAAGCTTCCAGTCGCCAATGAAACGTTCGAAACCCCGGACAAGACGAATGCCTTCTTCACCGCCGCGACGACAATCGCGATGGACCAACAGGACCCCGACTATCCGTTAGTGTTTCTCGGCAACATCATTTTTGGCGGAGACACAAAGAGCCGCGTGTGGAAACGCATACGGGAAAAAGACGGGCTTAGCTATGGCATCAATACGGGATTCTCCGCCGGAGCGCAGGAGAAGTTCGCCCAATTCGCGGTTGCCGGAATCGCCAATCCGGAAAACACCCCCAAGGTCGAAGCCGCATACAAAGAGGAACTCGAGAGATTGCTGAAGGACGGATTCACAGCCGAAGAAGTTGCGGTTGCAAAATCTGCTTACCTTCAGGATGCGCAGGTCAACCGATCGCAGGACAATTCTCTGGCCGGACTTCTCGCGCGCCAGGCCGAACTCGGGCGAACAATGCAGCGGGAGATCGACGTCGAGAAGAAGATTGCAGACGCTACGCCGGAACAGCTCACAGCTGTCTTTCGGAAGTGGATCGATCCGTCAACCATTTCCTACTTCAAGGCCGGAGATTTTAAGAAATAGGAATGAGGGGACGGGAGATCTCCCGTCCCCTCATTCCCTCTCTATATGAAAGGCAAAGTAGTCGTTATTACCGGCGCGACCTCCGGCATTGGTCAGGTCGCCGCTGAAAAGCTGGCAGCGATGGGCGCTCGCATTGTTTTCGTCGCGCGCGATAAAGCCAGAGGCGAAGCCACCCTGGCTCGTTTGAGCAAACAGAATTCGGGCGTTAAGCATGGCGTGCACTACGCGGACCTGTCGCGCGTCCCGGAAATGAAACGCGTTGCTGCGGAAATTGCGGGGGCGGAGCCTCGTATCGATGTCCTCATGAATAACGCCGGAGCCATGTTCAGCCGGCGTCACATCACGGAAGACGGCCTCGAGCGCACGTTCGCGTTGAACCACATGTCGTACTTCGTCGTCACGCAGCTCCTGCGGGAGCGACTACTGGCGACTCCGAATGCGCGCATTGTAAACACATCATCGAATGCTCATCGGGGCGCGCATGTCAATTACAACGATCTTCAGATGATGAATGGCTATCGGATGTTCAAGGCTTACTGCCTGTCGAAGCTCTACAACATTCTGTTCACGCGTGAACTCTCCCGCCAGCTTCAGGGAACGGGAGTCACAGCCAATTGTCTTCACCCCGGTTTTGTAGCATCACGATTTGGCGATAACACTTCAGGGGCGGGAGGAGTGTTGTTTCAAGTGGTCAAACGATTTGCCATCACGCCCGAGAAGGGCGCGGAGACTCCGGTATTCCTTGCATCCGCCGAAAAGGTGAAAGGCGTAACGGGCGAATACTTCTACAAGTGCGCACCCACCTCCCCCACAAAGGATGCCCTGGACGATGCAGCTGCGCGCTGGCTGTGGGCTGAATCCGAGAAAATTTCACAGGGTTGATGGATCGCTGAACCGAAAGTGGGCAATCTGCCGTCGTCTTGTGTAACATCCTCGCGACGACACGAAAGTGAGGTCTCAATGAGTAAGAACAATTCATCATCTCTTGCGCGGCGTTTCTTCTTAACGCAAGTAAGTACAGGAATGACCGTGCTTGGTGCGGCCGCCGCCGCTGGCGTCCCGGCCGCGGTTGCTCAAACACCACAGGCATCGCGATGGCAGGCCCAGCGTCATTCACAGGATGACTGGCTGGAACAGGTTCCGGGCAAACACCGCCTCGTTTTCGATACCACAGAATCCAACGGTATGGCTTCCGCGTTGACCTTCGCCACCAACTATTACTTAGCGAACAGTTCCGGATATGGGCTGCAGAACAACGATCTCGCGGTTGTGATTGTCGCGCGGCATTTCTCCACCGTTTATGCCTTTAGGGATGAGGTGTGGTCCAAGTACGGTGTCCCTATCGCGAACTTTGCGGAGAACGGCAAAGAGCCCACGATGAAGAATGCGCATGCAAGGCAGTTGACCGGCCTGATCGGTCGAGGGACGCAGCTTGCGGTTTGCCAAATGGCAACGCGAGCAGTCGCCGGATCTATTGCAAGGACTGTTAACGGAAACACGGATGACATCTACAACGAAATCGTTGCCAACCTGCTTCCTAACTCTCACATGGTTCCTGCAGGGATTGTCGCGGTCGCGCGTGCGCAGGAACGCGGATACGCTTTCGTCCACGCTGTCTGAGGGATAGTTTAGCCCCGCATTCCACTTCCTGATAGAATCGCGCCACGCATGAACCGAATTGCTGTACTCGTGCTGGTGCTGCTCCTGGCATGCTCAGGACTGCTTACCGCCGTGGTAAGGGAATCCTCATTCGACGGTGCGCCGGAGTTCTACTTCACGAGACTCGCTTATACAGAGGATGGCTCACGCGGATTCGGACGCTCGGTGGGCCCGAACTATCGATGCCCGGAATTCGGCGGCGGCAATTTCTTTCCTCCGCAAGGAACTGGTTGGTCGATGGATTCACCGGGAGCAGACTGCAAGTTCATGGGTGGCGTTCATCGACTGACAGGGCTCAATGTTTACCCCAATCCCAACATGATCGAAGTGCTCGACGAAGCTCTCTTCAAGTTCCCTTATGCCTACATTGTCGAGCCAGGCGGAATGGACCTCACGAAAAACGAAGCCGACCAGCTTCGCGAATACTTGTTACGCGGAGGCTTCATTCACGCAGATGACTTCTGGGGATTGTATGAGCTCCATAACTTTCAGGATCAGATGAAGAAGGTCTTTCCGGAATATACGTTCGAAGTACTCAAACCCTCAGACAAGATCTTCCATACGTTTTTCGACATCGACGAGATCATGCAAATTCCCGGACAGTACGCGGGCTGCGCGGGCGGCCCCACTTACGAGCGACCAGACGACAAGGAGCCACGCGTCTATGGCATGCGCAATGACACCGGACGGCTCATGATCGTTGCAACGTACAACTCGGATTTGGGCGATGCCTGGGAGTACATGGATCTTCCCTGCTACCCCGCAAAGTATTCCGGCCAGGCTTACCGGCTCGGGCTGAATTTCATGATCTACGCGGCGACCCACTAACTGCAGCTCTAAAGCGTCAAACAATCGATTCACCCTAAAGGGACCTCGCCTGTCCTGCACGAGTGCTAAAAAATATTCCGTGATCCGAACTTTTGCATACCCGCAAATATACCCGCAGATACCCAATATGCTTTCGGGTATTTAAGGGTATATTTACGGGTATGCGAGGCGCCGCGCTCAGTCCTTTCAAGTACACGGCATTCACATCCGATCTGCTCCGTCTCATCGGAGAGATCGATGAATTCAAGGGCGCGTGGAAAGCGCTCGGCAATCTTGCTCCCGATCGACTTGCTACGCTGCGGCGCGTGGCGACTGTGGAATCCGTGGGCGCATCGACAAGAATCGAAGGTGCAAAACTCACCGATGCCCAGGTCGACGCGCTTCTTTCTAATTTGGATCTCGGTTCCTTCAAGAGTCGAGACGAGCAGGAAGTCGCCGGATATGCGGAAGCAACCAAGATGGTCTTCGATTCGTGGCCTGACATTCCCCTGTCCGAAAACCACATCAAGCAACTCCACGGGGTGCTTCTGAAATTCTCGACGCGCGACGAACGTCATCGCGGCGAGTACAAGAAGGTGACGAACAACGTTGAAGCATTCGACGAGCATGGCAGGAGTGTCGGCGTCATCTTCGAGACGGCAACGCCGTTCGAGACACCTCGGTTGATGCATGAGCTTGTCGCGTGGACGAAGCGCGAACTGGAAGGAAAGGAGCATCACCCTCTGCTCGTCAACGCCGCGTTCATTGTCCGTTTCCTGGCGATCCATCCCTTCCAGGACGGAAATGGGAGACTGGCGCGGGTCCTCACAAATCTGATTCTTCTCAGGACGGGTTACGGCTACATGCCATACAGTTCTCTCGAACGAGTCATTGAAGACAATCGCGAGCAGTACTACCGCGCGTTGAGAAGCGCGCAGAGCACCCTTGATAAGGACGAATCGCGGCTTTCAGATTGGTTGCGCTTCTTCCTGCTGTGTCTCGTCGAACAGAAAAACAAACTGGCCGATAAAGTTCAGCGCGAGAAGATCATGTCCGCGCTTTCTCCTATCGACGAAAAACTCCTCTCCTTAGCGAAATCACATGGAAGCCTTACGTTGGCCTCTGCGTTGAAATTGACGAAGACGAATCGAAATACCTTGAAGCTTCACTTGCGCCAGCTGGTTGAGGCGGGACGATTGAGGCTACTGGGAAGAGGACGCAGTTCCTGGTACGAAGCCCTGTAGGATTCGCACCAGGAACCAAAAGATCAACGATTACTTTGCGCCTTGCAGCTCCGCGTAGAGCTGGCCGATGAATCGATCACCCGTCGTGCCGACACTCGGAACTTTTGCATCGAAATCGGCGGTGGGCTTTGCAGCGATCACCTGCTCGAGAGTTCTTCCCTGCTTTACCAGGGGAGCGACCTTGTCACGAATTGCAACGATCATGTCGCGATGCGCGACAAGCCCGGCACGATCAACCGTCGTGCCGTGCCCCGGAATAACCTTTGTGTTCGGTCCGCAGAGCGCGATGGTCTGGGCCAGTCCGTCGAGCATCCCTTGAAGCGTCCCGCCATTCGCGCGATCAATGTTTGGATAGCCCAGCGATCTGAAATAATCACCCGTCATCAGAACATCGTTCTTCACGAAGCGAACCAGCGTATCGCCATCGGTGTGGGCGGCACGAACCGGGATGGCTTCGACATCTTCGCCGTTTAGATGGAATGTGATCTTCTGATCGTAGGTGACGATTGGAAGCGCTGCTGCCGGCGCCGGTGTTCCCGGCGCGCCGTTCGCGCCAGGAGCCGGATTAGCAAGACGCTGCCGCAACTGGTCGCGGGAAAAGATCGTCGCGCCGAGCTTTGCAAGGTTCTCGTTACCACCCGTGTGATCGCCGTGAACGTGCGTATTGATCAGGTACCGAATGGGACTCGGCGAAATCTGCTTGATCGCGGCAACGATCTTGTCCGTCAAAGGCGCGAACTGCGAATCGACCATGAGAATACCGTCGGGCCCCGAAAGAACTCCGATCGTTCCACCCTGTCCCTCAAGCGTACTGAAGTTGTTCGAGATCTTTGTCGCCTTGATTTGGACAGCTGAAAAATCCTGATTGTGACCGACGGCAGCAGTTGCGAGCAGAGCCGCGATTACTGCCGTCATAAGAACAAACCGAATTAGATTTCTCATTTCGATTTCACCTCTACCCGTTTAGGGCAACGCAAAAACATAAACGCCATTTGTATTCGGCGGCGGCGGCTGAATGTTGGCCTGAGTGATCAAGCCGCTGGTTATGCCGCCTCGTCCTGTCAACACCGCAACGTATTGCTTCCCATTGACGGAATAAGTAATGGTGCTGTTCTGAATGCTTCCAGGCAACACGGTTTGCCACAGAACCTTTCCGTTGTCCGCATCGATCGCCCGGAAGTTGCGAGCAAGATCTCCCCAGAAAACGAGGTCCCCGGCAGTTGTCAGCGTCGCGCCATTTCCAGGAGAGCAGGTTTCGAACAAGCGCGTGATTTCACCTGTCGTCATGTTGACTTTGGCGACGCCGGCAAACTTCTGAGGATCGGAACCCTCACGACGGATCGCGGTGCGGCTTTCCGGATTTCCGCCACCACCGCCGCCACGTCCACCGCCAGCCGCAGCACCGCCGGCCGCACCTCCTGCAGCACCACCACCCCGGCCCTGGCCCCCACCGGCAGCTCCTCCACCTGCAGCCCCTCCGCCCCGCGCTCCTCCGCCAGCCGCTCCGGCTCCGCCGCCTGTTCCGCGACCTGCGGCAGCTGCCGCAACAGGAGTGGCTTCCGCGGGAACCGGCGGACCCTGGCATGTTGACGCACTGACTTCATAAGGCGCTGGAGGTATCGGACCACCGGCGGGATTTGCGGATCGCATATCGAGACAGTTGTCCACATACGGGATGTAGAGAGAGTTCTTTCCGGGATGGTACGACATCGGCCAGTAACTCTTGGTGTTGTACGCGCAGATAATGTGACGTTCGCCGGGGATGTCGACAATCAGATCTTCGTTGATCCAGGTCTTTCCATCAGGATCGATTCTGGAAATCAGGAATCGCGGCGTGTCATAGGGAAAGGGCATCGCCCACAGGAATTTTCCATCGCTTCGATCAAGGGCAAACAGACCGCCGCCTTCGCCGACAGAAACGGAAATGTCATGTTGCGAGTTCTTGGCGATTGAGGGATTGATCCACTTCACCGATTTCGAGTCCGGATTAACGGACGTGCGAAGGAGAATTCGTTCGTTAGTGTAGTCCTGATCCCAGTCATCGCCCGGAAGATGCTGATAGTACCAAAGGAGTTTGCCTGTTTCCGCATTCAGCGCGACAGTCGAGTTGCTGTACAGATCCGCGGGCGCCGACATGCCGATCGCATTCGAGTTTCCGCCGTGGCGAGCAGCGCGTGTGTTGGGTGTGGGGTTGGCAACGCCCCAATAGATAACCTTCTTGACCGGATCGTAGCTGCCCGTCAGTCCCCAGGTTGAAGCGGAACGACCCTCCACCGGTGCGCCTCCCCACGACTTGTCGCCGATAGGGTCATCCGCCCCTGCTGCGGTGTAGAACTTCCAGAGTTCCTTCCCCGTACGCGCATCGTGCGCCGCAATGTAGCAACTGGCCTGGCGGGGATTGCCGCCGCAGGTCCGTCCGGAAATGATCTTGTCGCCGGCCACCATGAGTCCAGAACTCAGGCGCCCACCCTGAGCCGCGACCGTCTCCCAACGGACAGTGCCGGTGCGCGCATCCAGGGCGACGATCGTGTCTCCCGCCGGGTAGTAAATCATGTCCTCGAACATGGCGAACGCCTTGCTGTTGTTAGCACCGCCAGTAGGTCGCTTATATTCCCAAAGGAGATTTCCGTTAACCGCATCCAGCGCCCAGACGTAAGATCCGGCCGGGCCGCCCGCCGGGCCGGTGCTGAGGGTATAGAGAACGCCGTCGTGCACCAGGGGGATGCTTTCCTGGGAGCCGGTCGCCATATCCTTGGACCACACGAGCTTCAACTGGCCCACGTTGCTCTTTTTGATCTGGTCCAACGGACTGAAGCGCTGTGCATCGTAGGTTCGGCTGAACATCAGCCAATCGTTAGGACTTGGCTTTTCCAGCATTTGCGTTGTCACGGGGGTCAGCTTCGGACCCTGTGACAGCGTCGCCGGGGCGATCGCTACGCTCAAAAGCAGCGTGATGAACAGTGCTTTCCGTACCATCGTCGTTCTCCTCCTGTCTGTGGAACGCGGATATTCATGACACAGCAGAGCGGAAGTGTCAAAGAATCTTCAGGAAAGCTCAATTACGGGATCTCTGTGTTTTCGCGATTAATCACTAGCGGCAGCCAAGCCTGAGAAGGTATAAATAAGGTTAATCCTTTTTCGGCCAGACCGGTCAAAGTACAACAGGATGAGGTGTTGGCCTGAAGGTTTGGATAGACAACCCCTCTGGAGACGATCCATGAGACACGGACTAAGGCTGATGATTGCTTTGCTGGCGGTTTCGCTTCTAGTCACTTTACCCGCCTTCGCTCAAACTACCACGGAACAGACCAGCGTCGACCCAAAGGCTCAGGCCAAGGCGGACGCTGAGGCCAAGAAACAGGCCGACAAGGAAGCGAAGGAAGCCGAAAAGAAGCGCAAGGAAGAAGAAAAGGCTGCCAGGGAAGCGGAGAAGAAAAACCCCACCAAAAGAAACTCCGACATCGAGAATATCGGCAACCGAGATATCAACAAAGGCCCTGGTCTTCGCGTCATGACGCCGAACCTGGAGACCGAAATCGCGATGGGACGGCAGTTATCCAAAGAGCTCGAATCGCAGGTCACGCTTGTTCAGGACCCGACGATCAACGAATACGTCAATCGCGTCGGTCAAAACATCGTCAAGAACTCCGATTCCAAGATTCCCTTCACGATTAAGGTTATCGACTCCGACGAAATTAACGCGATGTCTCTGCCCGGCGGCTTTTTCTACGTCAACACGGGACTGATTCTAGCGGCAGACGAAGAGGCGGAGCTCGCAGGGGTGATGGCCCATGAGATCGCCCATGTGACGGCTCGGCATGCCGCGGAGCAACAGGGACGCGCCAACGCCTTCAACCTGGCATCGATTCCACTTTCGATCTTCACCGGTGGACTCGTTGGTGCCGCAATTCAGCAGGCGTCAAGCATCCTGATTCCGATGACCTTCCTCAAGTTCGATCGCAGCGCTGAGGAAGAAGCGGATTGGCTCGGGCTGCAATATCTCTATACCGCCGGATACGATCCAGGGGCATTCGTAAGCTTCTTTGAAAAGCTGCAAGCCCGAGAAAGCGCCAAGAAGAAGATGTCGTCTCTGTTCTCGACGCATCCGCCAACGGAATCTCGCGTCGCCAAGACCAAGGCGAACATCGAGAACTTCCTGAAGCCTAAAGAACGCTATCTGGTTACGACTTCGGAATTCGACACGGTAAAAGCCCGGCTTGCTCAGCTGCAGGATCAGAAAACGCCATCCCAGAAGGAACAGGCGCCGAGCTTGAGGCGTCGGACACCAGGCAGCCGACCAAATCCGAACGATGATCCCGGCGCAAGCAGCAGAGAACCCTCGACGAGTCCTGCGGATCGCGAACCCGACACCGATGCGCCGCCTGTCCTGAAGCGACCTCAAGACCGTCAGCAGTAAGTCTCACACCAACGCGAATAAAAACGATCGGGGCCAGGCAATCTGGCCCCGATTCGCTTTTTGCGCGATATAATCGCCGCGCCCCCACGACAAAAATGAAAGGACACCTTGATGACAACGATTGAAGTGGGCCCTCTGCTCGATAAGTCGAAATGGAGCGGCTATCAGAAACTCCTTATCTTCGGGACAGCGCTCACGATCATTCTCGACGGTGTAGACAACCAGCTGATGGGACCGACAATTCCCTCGCTGATGCAGGCGTGGAGTCTTCCGCGCGGCGCCTTTGCGAACGTGCTGACTGCAGGACCACTGGGCATGATGTTCGGAGGCCTTTTCGGTGGATGGTTCGGTGACAAGGTGGGCCGCCGGACAGCACTCCTGAGCAGCGTGCTGGCGTTTTCGCTGGTGACCCTCGCGATCTCCTTCGTTGGCGATACAACGACACTGATGATTCTGCGTTTTCTGGCGGGTCTCGGCCTTGGCGGCGCAATGCCGAATGCCGCGGTGCTTGCCTCAGAATATGTTCCTCAGAACCGGCGTGCTCTCGCTGTAACGGCGACGATCGTCTGCGTCCCGCTCGGCGGATTTATCGCAGCTGACGCCGCTTCACGAATCATCCCAAGATTTGGATGGGAGAGGCTGTGGCAGTTGGGTGGACTGCTCCCCATCGTTCTCGGAATCGTGTTGTTCAAGATTCTGCCGGAATCTCCAAAGTATCTGGCCAAACATAAGGAACGCTGGCCCGAACTCCGGCAATTGCTAGCCAAGATGGGTCACAACATTCCGGCGGATGCCGCATTCGTCCCAGACAAAGTACCGGCTCAGGCTGCACAGGCACAGGGATCTTTTGCTGATGTGTTTGCGGGGCACCGCCTGCGCGACACAATCGGCCTGTGGTTCGCGTTCTTTTTTTGCCTGATGGGAAATTACCTGTGCATCCAGTGGTTACCGGCCATGCTGACAGGCCCTGAAGTGGGAATTGATCAGTCTACGGCTAACCGCATCCTCTCGTACTTCAATCTTGGAGGAGTTGCCGGGGCGTTGCTTGCCGGGGTTGTCATTCTCCGCTTCGGATCTCGCTTATCGATGTTGACGTTGACGGTGCTGTCGATTGTCGGAGCCGTTATCCTCTCGATGATGAAAGTGGATGCAATGGCCACGCTGCCGCTCTACGTTCTCATTACCTACACTGGCGGCCTCATGAATGCCGTGCAGACCACGATGTACGCTCTCGCCGCTCATGTGTACCCGACAGAAATTCGAGGCAGAGGCGTGGGGACAGCCGTTGCGGTCGGACGCGTTGGTCATGCCCTTACGGGCAAGCTGGGCCCCTGGGCAATGGCCGGCGGGACGCCGCACTATTTCATGACTTGGGCCTACGCAATGGGGATCGTGTTTTTCGGATTAGCCGTTGTGAAACGTCACATCGAGAAGAACAAAGCCGTCGTCGCAGGACACTGACTCAGGCTATGTGGGCACCTGTGGTGCCCACATAGATCGCATACAGCGACTGGCTCGCCGTCATAAACAAACGATTCCGCTTCGGCCCTCCGAAACACACGTTCGCGCAATTCTCGGGCAAACGAATCATTCCAATGCGCTCGCCGCTCGGCGCGATAACTTGCACTCCTGGCCGCGCTCCTGCCCAGATGTTTCCATCCGCATCGCAACGAATTCCGTCGGCGGCCGCGGGTCCGCCGGATCCGGGAATGTCCAACTGAACGAAACGTTTTCCATTACGAAGAGCAGCGCCATCGAGATCCCAGACTTTAATCTCTCGTGGCGCGCCGGTGTCGGCAACGTAAAGCTTCTTGTAGTCGGTTGAGAAACAGATGCCGTTCGGGCTGCCCACTTCTTCCGTGACTTTCGTAATCTGTTTGGTCTTGCCATCGACACGGTACACGGCCTCTTTCAGTTCACGCTGGGCCTGAAAGCCCTCGTAGTTTCCATTGATCCCGTATGCCGGATCGGTAAACCAGATGCTGCCGTCCGGATGAACCACAAGATCATTCGGAGAGTTAAGCGGTTTGCCCTCGAACTTGTCCGCAATGACTGTCACTGCGCCATTCGTTTCGTAACGGACAACCCGCCGTCCGCCGTGCTCACTGGAAAGCTGACGCCCTTCGTAATCGAACGTATTGCCATTGCTATAGCCTGATGGATTTCGGAATGTCGTCACCCGCCCATCGTCCTCGATCCAACGCAGCTGAACGTTGTTGGGAATGTCGCTCCACATGAGAAAGCGCCCCGCTCCGTTCCACGCCGGGCCTTCAGCCCACTGCGTTCCGGTGTACAGCCGCTTCATCGCGGTATTCCCGATGATGTAGCGGCGAAAGCGATTGTCGAGCGCGATGATGTCGGGATCGGGATAGCGGACAGGTTCCAGCCCCGTCCAGTCGCGCCGCGCGGGTTCCGGAGAAATAGCCTGTTGCTGCGGAGCCTGCGCAAATGCGGACGCCACGACCATTCCCGGCACAGCAGCAACGAGAAAGCTTCGTCGGTCGAATGTTGGTTTCGGCATAGGTCGTGTGTATTCTACTCCAACCGATTCCGGCCGGAGGATTCCATGCCACTCAAACTCTCCGCGGTCTGCGCCACTTACCAGATCTCGAGTTGCGGCATGGCTGTGAAGAGCAGTAGGGAAGTGTGCAGGTCGGGGGAGGCAGAAATCTGAAATTGAAAAGTCCGGGGATCTCAAAACCGAGATTACAAGATCTCAAATTGGACCCCAAACACAGGAGCGGCCGTCCAATCTACCCTCTTGTAATTTCGATTTTGAGATCCCAGGACTTTCCAATCTCAGATTCCCCGACTCCCTCTTTGGGTAGTCCCCCAGTCCTAATCTTCAATTGACCCCTGCCGACCTCATTGATAAGCTTTTGGTAGCATTTTTTCGCTCTGACAGCAGTGATAAGTTTCTTTATTTAGAGGAAGATAGTGGTATTTCGAAAGCGTGCATTTGTCGGGACTTTCCTACTGGTTCTGGCGACGGCGATGGTGGGGGTTCCCCGTGCCTCGCAACCAGTCCAAACGGGTTCCGCAAACCCCACCGCGGCCCAGCGCGCGCTGCTCGATCAATACTGCATCAGCTGTCACAACCAGCAGGTCAAAACAGCGGGCCTGATGCTCGACAAAGCCGATCTGAACGATATTCCTGGAGGCGCGGCGACCTGGGAGAAGGTCGTGATGAAACTCCGAGCCGGGATGATGCCACCCCTGGGTCGACCGAAGCCCGATCAGGCTTCGGTCGATGCGATGGTTTCCATGCTGGAAAGCGGGCTCGACAAAGCTTCGGCGGCGCACCCGGAACCAGGCCGCGCATCGCTCCACCGTTTGAATCGCACGGAATACGGAAACGCGATTCGCGATCTCCTGAACCTTGACATCGATGTCAAAGAACTCTTGCCGCCGGACGATGAGAGCAATGGCTTCGACAATATTGCGGATGTCCTGAAGGTTTCTCCATCGCTGCTCGAGCAGTACCTCGTCGCCGCGCGTAAGATCAGCGCGATCGCGGTAGGCGACCCGACTCTTCTTCCTGTCACAACGATCTATCGGGTGCCGCCCGATCGCGCTCAGGACCGGCATATTGAAGGTCTGGCTCTCGGCACTCGCGGCGGCCTTCTCATCAAAGACAACTTCCCGCTCGACGCCGAGTACCAGATCAACGTCGTCATGCTACGGAATGTTCTCGGTTACATGAAGGGCCTGGAATGGCCTCACCAGATCGAGATCACAGTTGACGGTGAACGTGTGTTCCTGAGACCTATCGGTGGCGATGACGACAACCGCGACTCCGATGCCAACTTCGCTATGGCTGCTGACATGATCGATGCACGCATGCGGGCGCGCATTCCGATCAAAGCCGGTCCGCACGAGATCGGTGTCGCGTTCCTGCGAAAGAATTCTTCGGAAACTGCGGAACCGCTGGAGCTGCATTCCTACGACCACGACCTGCAAAACATGAATGGAAATCCTCAGGTCGACCACGTGGATATCACGGGACCGATCCAGGCTACGGGCTCTGGCGATACGCCGAGCCGTCAGCGGATCTTTACCTGCCGTCCTTCGGCGGCAGCCGAGCAGGCGGCCTGCGCGCGAAAGATTCTCTCGACGCTCGGGCGTCGCGCGTATCGTGGGCCGGTTGCAGCGGAAGATCTCAACGCGCTGATGGGCTTCTACGAAACCGGCGCGAAGAAAGGCGGCTTCGAAGCCGGAGTGGAGAATGCCCTGCACGTCATGCTGGCGACGCCAAAGTTCCTGTTCCGAAGCGAACCCGATCCTGCCGGCGTTACCAAGGGTCAGATCTACCGACTCGGGGATTTCGAATTGGCGTCGAGACTCTCGTTCTTCCTCTGGAGCAGCATTCCGGACGAGGAGTTG
>Ga0070664_100002569_pt1 | contig 14642 bp, 16 predicted proteins | sample KBSC73metaG_FD_65863 | JGI IMG/M metagenome (GOLD analysis project Ga0070664, IMG submission 65863) | Corn rhizosphere microbial communities from Kellogg Biological Station, Michigan, USA - KBS C7-3 metaG | ecosystem: Host-associated > Plants > Roots > Rhizosphere > Soil ... | reverse complement strand
CTCGCCGGCATCGGCATCATCGTCCTCGGCGCGTTTCTGTTGTCGAAGACTGGATCGTGGAGCAACCTGCACAAACCTGTAACGGAAACGATCGCGCCGTCGGGCGCCGGTGCGTTCGGCGCGGCGATGATCGCCGCACTGTGGGCCTACCAGGGTTGGTCGAACCTGCCGATGGTCGCCGGCGAGATGGAGAAGCCGGAGCGGAACGTCCCGCGCGCTCTGATCTACGGTATGCTGCTGGTGATCCTCGTTTACCTGCTCACCAACATCGGCTACTTCTACGCGCTGCCGTTCGGCGAGATACTGACCTCGAATTCAACGGCTTATCGCGACGCACTGCCGGTTGCAGCGAAAGCGGCGCAGACTTTCTCGCGCTACGGCGCGCAGCTGGTGTCGATCGCATTCATCATCGCCGCCATCGGCGCGCTCAACGGCATCACTCTTATGAATGCCCGGGTACCGTTCGCGATGGCGCGCGACGGCCTCTTCTTCGGTGCCCTCGCCGACCTCACTGAAGACTCCCGCGCGCCGGCAAAGGCGATCTGGTTCCAGGGCATCTGGGCGTGCCTGCTCGCGCTCTCCGGCACCTTCGATCAGATCACGACGTCGGTGATCTTCGCGGTCTGGCTGTTCACGGCACTGGTGGGCTCGTCGCTGTTCGTGCTGCGCCGCAAGCTCCCGGTCGCACCGCGTCGCTACCGCGCAATCGGCTATCCTGTCGTGCCGGCGCTGTTCGTTCTCGTCGCTGCCTGGCTGGTGATCAACAGCCTGTCGGCGACGCCGGTGGAATCCGTCGCCGGACTCGTCCTGATGGCGCTCGGCCTGCCGTTCTACTTCTTTTTCCGACGCTCCGGCTGGCTCACCCGCGCGCGAGCGCGCGAACGCCCACACTAAACGACGCTGGCATGACCCTTTCCTTGTGAATGGGCATGCCAAACACTGCCAAGAACTCGGATCTACACGGTAACGTGCCCGATCAGTGCAGCGTCGCGCTGATCCTCATCGACGTCATCAACGACATGGAGTTCGAGGGTGGGGAGGCGCTGTTCGAGTACGCGCTTCCGGCCGCGAAAAAGCTGGCCAAGCTGCGGCGCCGCGCGAAGGACGCCGGCGTGCCGGTGATCTACGTCAACGACAACTTCGGCAAGTGGCGGTCCGATTTCCGGCAGCAGCTCGGACACGTGCTGGAAGATGGCGTGCGCGGTGAGCCGATCGCGAAGCTGCTGCGGCCGGATGAAGAAGACTACTTCGTCCTCAAGGCGAAGCATTCCGGCTTCTATCACACCCAGCTCGATCTGCTGATCGAATATCTCCAGGTCCGCACCGTCATACTCGCCGGGTTCGCCAGCGACATGTGCGTGCTCTTCACCGCATCCGACGCTTACCTCCGTGACCTCGACATAATCGTGCCCGCCGATTGTTCGGCGGCCGCGTCTGTCGAGCAGCACGAGAGTGCGCTCGAGCACATGATGCGAGTGCTTCACGTCGAGACTACCCCATCCGACGAATTGGATTTTGCCGAGCTCATCGCGGATGCCGATTCGGCGCGGGAAACCGCCGGCTCGGCAAAGTCCGGCCGCGATTAGTTTTGCCCGCGGCTAGACCGTACCCGCGAGGTAGCGCCTTCTAACCGACTCGGGATGCCGCTCGATCGAGTAGCGAAGCATCGTGCGCGGCATCTTGCGATAGTGCGTCTTCAGAAATCGGTCCAGCACCGCACGATCGCGTTTCCCGACTTCGCGCAGCATCCACCCGGCGGCCTTGTGAATGAGATCGTGCGAATCACCGAGCAGCAGAGCAGAGATCCTCAGCGTCGGCCCGAATTCGTTCGCCCTGATGAACGCCAGCGTCGCCACGATCGCAATCCGTCGTTCCCAGAGGTCGCTCGACTTCGCGAGGCGTTCAAGCAAGGAAATATCCGCCGCGTCGAGATGACCGCCGACGATGTACCCGGCCGACAGATCGACGAGATCCCAGTTGTTGATGTGCCGCGCATTGGCGAGATATGCGCGGTGGATTCGCTTCCTGCGAGCGGCATCACCGTGCTCGAACGCGTGAACCAGCAGCAGTAGCGCGACGAGTCGGTCTTCGTGCCAGGGCGACGCCAGCAGCCTCAGCGCGTCGTCGTCGGTCAGATCGCGATACTTGCGCGCGAGTCCGCGCATCTCGGGAACCGTCAGTCCGAGGAACTTGTCTCCTTCGCCGTACTGGCCTGGCCCCGTCTTGAAGAACCGCAGCGAATGCTCCGCGCGCTCGGGCGAGCCGAGTGCATGCAGCTCGGCGCGCAGGCCTGCCACGGTCGGGGTGAAGCGTTGTTGCGGCTTTTTTGTCTTCACCGTTCTCGGAGTCACTGCTTGTCTGGCGGTGACGAAGCAGCGGTTGCGGCGCCCGCGACGATCGCGCGCGCGACACCCTGCTGCAGCGGTGCGACGTCCGGAAAGTACCCGCGCTCGTCGGTCCCCATGTTCTGCCGGTCGGTCAGCAGCACGATCGCCAGGTTGTACTTGGGCACTCCCGCGACGTACGTCCCCGTAAATCCGTTGTGCCAGAAACTTCCCGGTGGGAGATAACTCGCCGCCTGCCAGCCGAGGTAGTTCCTGTATTTGTCGAGCGTCAGAAACGTATCAACGGTCTCACGACCGATGTACTGGCGCCCATTGTAGCTGCCGCGGTTCAGCAGCAGCTCTAGCAGCACATCGACATCACCGGCCGTCGAGAACAGTCCCGCGTGCCCCGCTACTCCGCCATTCGCGTAGTACGAATTTCCGTCGTCGACTTCACCGATCAACACCCGCTGCCGCCAGCCGTTCCACGCTGTCGGATCTCCAAGATAGCGATAGCCGAAGTTCGAGTCGTAGACCATGTGCCGCTCGTAGACGTTGCCCTGCTCGGTTGCCGCAAACCGCGTCAAGCCGTGCTGGCGCGGATTGAATGCAGTCGATCGCAATCCGAGCGGACCGTAGAGATTGCCCTCGAGAAACTGGTCGAGTCGTTGCCCACTCACTCTTTCGACGATAAATCCGAGCAGCATGAAGCCGAGGTCGCTGTAGTGCCGCGCTTCGCCGACGCCCCAGCCGAGTGGCATGCCGCGGATGACGTCGTAGGTCTGCGCGCTGTTCGACGCGTGGTAGTAGAGCGGCTGCCACTGCACCAGTCCCGAAGCATGCTGCAGCAGCTGCCGCACCGTGATGCTGTCGAGATGCGGGCCGCGAAAATCCGGCAGGTAGCGGTGCACCGGCGCGTCGAGCTCGATCCTTCCGCGATCCACCAGCATCATCATCGCCATCGTCGTCGCCATGACCTTGGTCACCGAGGCCATATCGAACACGGTGGCCACGGTCATCGTGGGCGGATCCGGAATGGGCCGCCCCTCGTAGTCGCGGAGCTGCTCGTATCCGAATGCTCGCGAATGAACGTCGCGTCCGTTCTGGGACACCACGAGCACCGCGCCCGGCGTCAGCTTCCCGATTGATGCCGCGATTAGAGAGTCGGCGCGCGCGATTCCAGTCGCGAGGGCAGGACTCACCGGAGCTTCTGGCCGCGCACGGCCGGCGCAAGCGAGACCGCAGAATATGAACGGCGCAACGAGTACCCCTTGAAATCCGGTCATAGGTTACGGGTTATGAGTAACAGCTTTGTAAGTCGGCGTCTGGAGCTCCGCGCTTAGCCACGCACCCCTAGTCCCAAAGCCGGCAGTCTGGAGACTGGACAGTTCGGAGTGTTTCAGTCTGTCGTGCTTCGCATCCAAAGGAAACGCGAGGCTATCAGTCTCCAGTATGACAGCTGTGAGACTACCAGCTGTCCACGTCTCCAATTTGCCGGCTTTGGGACTAGGGGTGCCAGATCGCGGAGAGTTTTCTGCCCCACGACGCTCGAAATTTGGTATAATCTCTTCCCATGAGCGCCGCCGATACCGCCTGGATGCTCGTCGCCACTGCGATGGTGCTGGTGATGACACCCGCCCTCGGCTTCTTCTATGGCGGCATGGTCAGAGCGAAAAATGCGCTCAATACCATGATGATGAGCTACGTCGCGCTCGGCTTCGTCGGGATTGCGTGGGCGCTCATCGGCTACTCGCTCGCCTTCGATAGTAACGGCGGACTCCTTGGCGGCCTCGACTACGCGTTCTTCCGCGGCGTCGGCCTCGAGGCGAAGGGGTCGATCCCGCACGTCCTCTTCGCCTCGTACCAGGGCACCTTCGCCGTCATCACCGCCGCCCTCATTTCCGGCGCGATCGTCGAGCGAATGCGGTTCGGTCCGTACCTCACCTTCGTCGCGCTCTGGTCGATCGGCGTCTACGCGCCGATCGCGCACTGGGTGTGGGGCGGGGGATGGCTCGGTAAGCTGGGCGCGCTCGATTTCGCGGGCGGCACTGTCGTGCACATCAACGCTGCCGCTGCCGCGCTCGTCATCGCCGTCGTCCTAGGCGCGCGCAAGGATTACGCGCGCCAGGCGATCATTCCGCAGAACGTGCCGTTCACTTTGCTCGGCACCGGCATTCTATGGTTCGGATGGTTCGGCTTCAACGGCGGCAGCGCGCTCGGCGCCAACACATCGGCTGCGCTCGCTTTCACCAACACGATGTTCGCCCCGATGGCAACACTGGTCGTCTGGAGCCTGCTCGATCTGATGCGCACCCGGAAGACGACAGCTATCGGCGCCGCGACGGCAATCGTGGTCGGACTCGTCGCCGTCACTCCCGCCGCCGGCTTCGTCAGCCCCGTCTCCGCCATCGCGCTCGGCGGCATCGCCGCGCCGGCCAGCTACTTCGCGCTGCTCTACCGCGCGCGGACCAGACTCGATGACTCGCTCGACGTCGTGTCGGCGCACGGTGTCGGCGGCATCGTCGGCGCCCTGCTGACGGGCATCCTCGCCCAGAAGAGCTGGAACGGCGTGGCCGACGGGGCGCTGTTCGGAAATCCGCGGCAGCTGCTGATCCAGCTCGCCGCCGTCGTTGCAACGATCGTCTATAGCGCTGTCGCGACTTTCGTGATCCTCAAGCTGATCGCGCTCGGCTTCAGGTTGCGCGCGAGCGCCCAGGAAGAAGGAATCGGCCTCGACGTCACTCAGCACGGCGAAGAGGCGTACAGCAGGGGCGAGGGCGCGATCCTCGTCCACGCGGAGCGTGGCTGACATGAAGCTCGTCGTTGCGATCGTTCGCCCGGAAAAACTGAACGACGTCCTCGAAGCGCTCTACCGCGCCGAGGTCACCGGACTCACCATCAGCCGCGTGCGGGGCCACGGCGGTGAGACCGAGCAGGTCGAGACCTATCGCGGCACGACAGTGAAGGTCGAGCTGCACGACAAAGTGCGGCTCGAGATCGGCGTGTCTGATTCTTTCGTCGAGCCGACAGTGCGCGCCATCATCAGCGGGGGCCGAACCGGCGATGTCGGCGACGGTAAGATTTTCGTGCTGCCGGTTGAGAAGGTCTATCGGATTCGAACTGGCGAAGAGGATCGCTCCGCGGTCACGCCGGTGAGCGCCGAGGAGAGCGGGGTTTAATTCGGCGGCAGGCGGAACACGCAGACGCTCCGCCCCGCGATCGAGCTGACCTCAGACGAGTCGTCGTCCATCATCGGGATCCCGTCGCAAGCACCCTGCGGATCCATGTAGGCGCGCTCGGGCGCGACCGCGTTGGTAGGCAGGATCCCGCGCAGACCCGGAAGCGGAACTCGAGTCCGACGATCGCCAAAGTTGACTACGATCAGAAAAGCTTCGCCCTTCGACCTTCGGAGCCAGGCTGCGATCGTGCCAGTGGTGTCGCCGGTGGGGACCATTGTAAGATCGCCGCTCCTGAGCGCGGGATGTGAATTCCGCAGCTGAATCAGCCGTCGGTAATGATTCAGAAGCGATGACCCGTCCGCGTTCTGCGCTGCCACGTTCTTTGCGCGCCAGTCCGGCTGCAGTGGTTCCCACGGCCTCCCGCTCGTAAATCCACCGTTCGGCGCCGAGCTCCATTGCATTGGGTTGCGGATCGTCTCATCGGGCTTGACGCCGAGCATGCCGATCTCTTCGCCGTAGTACACGAACGGCATGCCCGGCAGCATCAGCATGGCACCCGCCGCCACTCGTTCGCGCGCGACATCGCCACCCAGCTGGCTCATCACCCGCACGTGATCGTGATTGCTGAGAAACGGTGACCAGCGCCCGGCCGGCAATAATCTGTTCGCGTCCGACACCGCTTTTATGAAGTCCGTTGCCTTGCCGGTGCGTGCGGCGTTGACCGTGGCGAAGGCGACACCGAACGCGAAGTACGCGTCGAGCTGGTCGGGATAGTACGTCGCGAGAATTTGTGGATCCTCGTCCGACATCTCTCCGATCGTAAACGAGCCAGGTGATGTTGCCCGAATCGTTTCGCGGAACTTCCGCAGCACTTCATGAGTTCCGCGAGTGTGCTGGATGCGACCATCGTCTTCGACGAGGTACGGAATCGCGTCGAACCGAAACCCGTCGGCGTGCATGTCGGTGAGCCAGTACTGCGTCACCTTCAGCATTTCCGCCAACAGTGCGGGGGTCTCATAGTTCAGATCCGGCATCCCGCCCCAGAACAAGCCGTAGTAGTACTCGTCGCGCAGCGGTGATTTATGCCAGAGCTCCTGGCCCCACGGTCCCTTCTCGCTGCGTGGGGTGCTCGACCACCGGTACCAGTCGCGGTATGGATTCCCCGGTCCGCGCAGCGCTGACTCGAACCACGGGTTCTGGTTCGATGAATGATTGGGAACGAAATCGACGATGACGTGGATTCCGCGACGATGCGCTTCCGCGACCAGGTTCCGGAAATCGTCGTCGCTGCCGTACCTGGGATCGACGTGGTAATAGTCGGTCACATCGTATCCGTGATAACTCACTGCCTTGTCGATCGGCATCAGCCATATGCAGCTGGCGCCCAGACTTTTCGTGCTGGCCGGATTCCCATCGTTGATGTAATCGAGCCGCGCGGTCAGTCCCTTCAGATCTCCGATCCCATCGCCGTCGGAATCGTAGAAGGATCGCACGAATACCTCGTAGCAGACGCCCTCCTGCCACCAGGTGTCCGCTGCAACCGGCGACGCCGACACAGTCGATGTCCGCGACACGCCGGCGCACGCCGCTGCGACTACAACCGTCACCGCAGTTGCAATCACTGCGCGGTGCGCGGACCGTGACGAAAGCACCGTCAACTTATTTGGACGCGAGCCGCCATCCGCTGCTGCGTTTGACGCTCGCGCACACCGGTCCCCCGTCGTCACCGGTTCCTTCGATCTCGATCTCCAGAATGGTCCCCGGCGTTCCCCGCGCCGCCCGGATCAGATCCGCGTCAATGCTGGTAAGAGAGATCTTCGCGCGCCGATCCCAGGCAGTCCCGGGCTGGCCAGCGCGTTTGCCCGAGTTCACGTAGATGAATCTTTCCGAGACCGGACCCTGCGCGAAGTCCCCAAGAAAGCGTGGCGCCTTTGGCTTCGAGAGATCGATGCGTACCGAAAGCTCGAATACGATCGAGTCTGCCGTCGTCCGAATGGGTGGAACGAGCTCAAAGTCGCCCGCAGCGTTCGATTTGCCCTTCTGGACGACGAACTTTACACCGGCGGGCGGACGGCGCAGCACGAGCCGGAGCGGCAGCTCGATTTGCGCGGCGCTCAATGCTTTCCGGGATCCCATACCGCCACTCCCACGCGTGAATCAGCCGTTCCATAGTAGAGAAACCACCTGCCGTTGAATGGGATCAGCGCTTCGGTGAAGGTGGTGCCTTCCTTGTACTGTCCGGTCCTCTCGTACGCTTCGGTTGGTTTGATGAAGGGCTCGTCGGACCGCGCGATCAGCTTGATCGGATTGTGCGGATCGAAGAGAGCCTGGCCCCCGGTGTAAACCCGCGCCGGCAATCCGGGCGCGCCGAACTCCCGGCTGTTGCCGGCATTGTAGATGAGAAGGATTCCGCGGTCAGTCATGATCGCCGGCGGTCCCGCCTCGACGAGCCACGAATCGAAGTAGCCGGCGCGCGGCGACAGAACCTTGAGCACCTTGCCATCGCTGTCGGCGAGAGGCTTCCAGTCGATCAGGTTGTCCGACGTGGCGATCAGAATGTCCGGGACATTGAAGTACATCCAGTACCTGCCGTTGACCCTGGTTGCGACGAGCCGGTTGCCGACCGGGCGCGTCAGGATCGCGCCCGATTTGGTCTCGGTCTTCAGGTATCTGCCGTCTGCCGCTGCCGCGAACGCAGGGCCGTGTTTGTTCCAGTGGATCAGATCCTTTGACGTCGCGACGGCGAGATGCGGCACGTCGCGATTCCACTGGGTATAGGTCATGACATAGGTGCCATCTTCGGTCTCGACGACGCGCGGATCCTCGACTCCGCCCGTCCACTCGTACCGCGCCTGGGCGTCCTTGTCCGGAAAAAGAACCGGCGTCAATCGCCTCGTGAAGTGAAGTCCGTCGGCGCTCTCCGCCAATCCAATCCGCGACGTGTGGAAGCCGATGTCTCTCTTTCCGCTCGCATCTTCGGCGCGGTAGAGCAAATAGACTTTGCCGTCCTTCACCACTGCCGCGGGATTGAACGTCGCCAGCTCCTCCCACCTCACCACGCTGTCGTTCATCGGCGATAGAAAAGTCGCGCTGGCGCTCGGCGCGATGACCGGATTCACCCCCGGCTTCTCGAACGGCCCAAACCTCCAGTCTCTCGTCTGTCCCTGGAGGGAGCTTGCGGCCACGGTGGACAGCGCGAGGGTGGCCAGGAGATGTCGCCGATTCATGCGCAGAATCTGTCCACGAGTCGCCTCGTCCGTTAGCCGGGTCCGGTCCCCCTCCGCTTCCCCGTTGCGTGTCCCGCCCACGACACGTCATTCACTGGGACACTACCATAAACTGCGGTTGCCGGCGCCTCACCCTCGCGCTCCCGCCGCGTGCATCGACGAGGATTTCTTTCGTGCGCTCCTGGGTTATTTCTCTGACGGCAGTCGCCGTCGGCACCGCGTGCTCTCCGAGCAAGCCCGCACCGCCACCGACTCCGACCAAAGTCGTCGTCCACGACACCGTTACCGTCCGCGATCCCGAGCTCGACAAACGCGCCACCCGCCTCGAGATCCAGCTGCTGGCGCGCGACGCCCAGATCGAAGATCTGCAGAGCCGGCTCGAGGACACCCGCGCCGAAGTCGTGCGCGCGATGGCCAAGCTCCAAAGCGTCGCCAGTCGGGCCCAGGCGGCATCGGCGATGGCCGAAGCGGAAGTTGCGCTCCAGACGATGAAAGCATCTTCTTCCGGCGAGCCCGTCGAAGCGACCCAGGTCACCCGTCTCGTTCGCCAGAGCGCAACCGAGTTCGACAAGCAGAACTACGGCGGCGCACTCTATCTCGCCAACCAGGCCAAGACCGTCGCCTCATCGTACCGCGGCAGACTCGGCGTCAGCAGGGAAGGAACGCGGCCGGGTGAGACTCTTTTCGCCGTGCCGATTCAGCTCAAGACCACCAGTCGCGGCAACGTTCGTGAAGGGCCGGGGACCAACTTCAACGTCACCTACACGGCCGATTCCGGCAGCACCATCACCGCGTATTCCTACGCCGATGAGTGGATTCGGATTACCGATGATGCGGGGCACAACGGCTGGATCCACCAATCGCTGGTGTCGCGGCCGTAGTAATCAGCCGGTCTTCTTGAGTCTCCGGGCGCGAACCGTACGGTCGCGCCCTTCTCTTTTCGCCTGGTAGAGGGCCTCGTCGGCCACGGCGATGATCGCTTCGGCGTCGTCCGCATCCTCTGGATAGCTGGCAACGCCGATGCTCAGGGTCATCTTGCGGCCGTTGAATTTCTTGGCTGCTACTCTAGCGCGAATGTGCTCGGCCGTATCCAGAGCGTCGGCGATCGCGGTGTCCGGCAGCACGATCACGAACTCTTCACCGCCGTAGCGCGCGCAGCAGTCGTTCTTGCGCGTCGAGTCGCGCATGATCTCGGCGATCCGCTGCAGCACTTCGTCGCCGGCCGGGTGGCCGAAGGCGTCGTTGTACTGCTTGAAGTGGTCGACGTCGCCGACGAGCACCGAGAAGCCGCGCTTGTCCTTCTTGAAGCGCGCAACCTCGAAGTCCAGGCGGTTCATCAGCGAACGATGGTTCGACAGACCGGTTAGACTGTCGGTCGTCGAGAGCAGCTCCAGCTCCTCGTTCTTCTTCCGCAGTGTCTCGTTGATTCGATCGAGCTCGGCGCGTCCGTCGCGCAGACGGTACACCATGTGATTGAACACGTCGGTGAGGTACCCGACTTCTCCACCGCCCGGCGCCGCCGGAAGGTCGACTGTCAGATCGCCCGCCGCGACTTCGCTCGCGGCCTTCGTGAGTCGATCGAGCGGGCGCGCAATCAGCCGGCCCAGTCTGTACGCCGAGAGTGTCACCGCGACGAGCAGAAACGCGATCACCGCGAGGGCTACATCGCGGAAGCGGCGCACCTGCAGGTACGCTGCCTCCGATGAGATCTCAGCGATCACCGCCCAGTTCACCTGCGGTACGTACTCGAGGGTGCCGATCACATCGCGGCCGCGGAAGCTCGTGTACGAGAACGGCGCTCGCGCCCGCTCACGCAGCTTCTTCATGGTAGCGGCCGGCATCGGATTCTTGACCAGATCCTCGGTGACTCCGTCAGAGCTCGCGATCGCCGCGCCCTTGATGTTGACGAGATGGATCCGACCCGTGCTGTCCGCCGCAAACGACCTGAGTAAGAGCTGCACCGGCGCCAGATTGAGCTCGGCGGCGAATGCGCCCAGCAGTCGCCCGTCAGCACGCTGTGCCGGAACCGCGACGATGAGCTTCGCCCGCTTTGCCTTGGGATCCCAATATGCGTCGCCGACGATCTGATTGTCGGACCGCAGCGCCGACTGCCAGTCGGGCGGCAGTGAGACCTTCGAGACTTCATTCGCGCTGGTAGCGACGACGTTGCCATCGAGATCGAGCACCATCAAACGCTCGAAGTCGCTGAATCTCTCGTGCAACGAGACGAGGTAGTCGCGCAGCCTGCCTTCGGTCGGAGTGTTCGGAGCAGCATGGTTGCCGTGCTCCAGTGTAACGACGACTTCGTCCGATCCGGCAAAGACGCGCAGATCATACAGCCGCTCTCTCAGCCACACGCCCGATGCGCGCGCGCTCTGCGCGCTGCCGGAGAGCAGGTCCTCGTTGATTTTCTTTTCCAGGGCGCGGCGGTTCTGGGTGTAGAAGACGCCGAGCATGGTGCCCGCCGGGAGAAGCGCAGCTGCGACGGCGAATGCGAGAATTCTGCTGCGCAGACTCTCGAGCCGGGGGAAGGGCAGGGGAAATTTTGCCCTCGCGCGCGGGGTGGTCTGCGTCGCGGGGGCGGCAGCGTTAATCGTTCCGGGTTCGGATGTCGTGACGGGCATCGTTTATAGACGATTCACGTCACGCTGAGCTACCGCGCCAAAACGAAAAAACGAAGTTACCTTCTCAGCTCAGCCGCAGAAACGTTTGTCGTTCAAACGATCACAAAGCTGATACCAATTCGCGTCAGTCGTCCGCCCCGATATGCTCTTGCGGAATAACGGTTTACGCGTTCGCTCGACGCTATTGCCAGTCGGAGAGACGGCGCAGCGCTTTCAGTCGGTCGGTATGTCCGATCCGCGCCTTGTTGACCGCTTCGCGCAGCCAGTCCACCGATTGATCGTACACGACGCGGTTGACCGGATATGGATGTCCGTCCTTGCCGCCGTGCGCGAAGCTGAATCGCGCCGGGTCGCGCATGCTCGCTGGAGATCCGTACACGACATCCGCGACAAGCGCCAGCGCGCGCACAGATTTCGGCCCCACTCCGGGAATCGCCAACAACTGCTCGAAGTTCTGGGGACTCGCCTCGTAGGTCGAGAGCAGCACCTTGCGCAGGTGCGCGGGATTTATGTCCTGCTTGATGTCCACCCAGTGCCTCGTCGGGAGCGCCATCGTGATCACCTTCGCGATCTCCCGATCGATCACCCTCGGCTCTTGCCGCGCAAACTCGGTGGAGACGCTGCGCGCAGTGGAGGATTCGGTCGCCACCATGTTGAGCACCGTTTCTCCCGCGGTTTCGCTGGCAATTGCCGCGTGCGGCTCATTCACGAAATCGCGCACCTGCGAGCCAAGCCAGTGATAGCGTCGCGCCGTGCCTTCGTTGCCGCGCATTCCCTGCTGCACCACCGCCCATTCGCCCTCGCTGCTGACGAAGAAGCTGTGATGATAGATCCCAAAGCCGTCCTGGATCGCGGCGGAATCGACCTTGGCGGCCATCCGGCTGTTGTAGGCGAGTCGCGCGCCGTCGACCCCGGTGCGGATGCCGTACTCGATCAGCTCACTGGGCGTTCGACGGGAGACTTTGCCTTTCCCACCCGCGACGAAGATTCCAAGCTCGCCGCTGTGTCGCGCCAATCCTTCCTTGAGAGCGCCGCAGACCGTAGTGGTGACCCCGCTGGAATGCCAATCGAAGCCGAGGACACAACCAAAGGCCTGAAACCAATACGGATCGGAGAGCCGCTTCAGAAATTCCCCGCGACCGTGCTCCAGCACCATGACTTCGGCGATTGCCGGCGCCAGCTGCACCATTCGATCGAACAGCCAGCGCGGCGCTTTGCCGCCGTGGAGTGGGAGGGTGGCGCTACCGGTGCGCTGGGGCATCCTGAAAAATAGCGCGCGGTTAGAACCACCGAGGTTAGTGACGCTAACCGCGGCGGTTCTCCGACCGGACAATCCTGCGTCAGATCTATTGCGCGCCGGGTCTCTGAAACGCCCCGCTGCGTGCCGCCAGGAACAGCAGGCCGAGGGCAACTCCAAGCAGCAGCCCTTTGATCATATCAATGCCGTCGGTTCCCAGATTGCCGGTGAGTGGCACCATTCGCGGCCACACTATCGACGCGACGAGAAACATCAGTCCGATCGAGAGTAGCCGTTTTGGGCGCTGCACATCGTTCTTGAAAAGCATTTTCATGATCATGGCTTTTGCTCCAATTCAGTCGGTTAAGAGGTAGTAGGTCAGCAGAGTCAGCTTGACGATGGCAATCGTTGCCGCAACGGCGAAGAGATCCCAGCTCACGACGTGGTTGACGAAGTAGTGGTAGACGAAAAGTCCTACTGCCACCCAGCCCCCCACCACGCTGGCGATACTTGTTGACCGTCGGCGGTGCTGGAGGAACCGCTCATCGATCACGATGCCAAGTACTGGAATTCTCATTTGTTCGTCTCCAGCGTGAAAATCTTTTCGGTCGGACAACCGAACACCCGGGCGAATGTCAGAGCCAGCGGCAGGCTCGGCACGTAACGCTCTCGCTCGATCGAGTTGATGCTTTGGCGCGAGACGCCCACTGCTTCCGCCAACTGCTGCTGGGTCCATCCGCGTTCGCTGCGGAGTTCCTTCACTCGGTTACGGACGTTCGAGGTCATGTCAAGTCAGCTTTCCACCGAAGGATATAAGCATCCCTGGAGTATGTCAAGCATGCTTTACGCGGCGCCGACTCGCTTTCTCACCGCGCCGATATCACGGACCGGACGAACTTCGATCGAGCCGACTTTTGCCCAGGGGAATTCGGCCGCCATGCGAACGGCGTCATCGATATCGTCGGCTTCGATAAGATTGAACCCCGCAAGAAATTCCTTCGTCTCGGTGAACGGACCATCGGTGACGGTCATCCTGTTCTTGCGGCTGCGGAGGGTCTTCGCCGTTGTGGGCCGTTCAAGCATCTGTGAATCGAACAGCCGGCCTTCATCGCGCAATTCATCGGCGTGGGCAAGGCAGCCCCGCATCTCCTCGTTGAAGGTCTCTTGCGGCATCGCATCGAGCAGATCGCCGTCGTTGTAAATCAGAACCATGAACTTCATTCGCTAGCCTCGTAAGTGAGCAGCACGTTGCCGTTCCCGAACCGCCGCTCGTTGGTCAGTTTGAGATTCACGTTACGCTTGACGCCCTCGAACATCGTCCGGCCCTTGCCGATCACGATCGGGCTGACGACCACCTGATACTCGTCGATCAGACCTTCCTGGGTCAACTGCGCGATGATGGTTCCACTCCCGAGGATCACGATGCCCGGACCGTCCTGCAGCTTCATCCGGCGGACCTCGCCCGCGAGGTCGGTCTTCACCAGTCTGGTGTTGCTCCAGCTCACTTTGTCGAGGGTCCTCGAGAATACGACCTTGGAGTGCCGATTCATTCCGTCGGCGACTTTCGGAAATTGCTGCTTCGCCTGCGGCGTCGGCCAGAACGACGCCATCATCTCGTAGGTGACGCGCCCAAAAAGAAGGGTACCGTTGCCGCCCGCATTGCCAGCGGTGAACTCCCTCCACTCCGGGTCATCCTTGTGGGCCCAGCTCAGATCACCGTTCGGGCCGGTGAAATAGCCGTCGAGCGTTACCGAGTTAAAGGCCATCAATTTTTGCATAACGACATCCTCATCGGAACGATCACTAAGACTACGAGTCGGCCGGGGTCGGCCAACGTCAACGGACTCCGGACCAACGGCTGCGGAATCACGGACCAACTGCCAGTCCGAAATGCTGACTGAATGCGAATTGGGAAACTAATTGCGAATTGAGGTTAGCCCGAGCGTGCCCGCAACCCGCACTTAGTGTCCCAATCCGCAATCAGTCAGCTACCCGCAATGGCAGTTGGTCCGTGATTCCGCAGCCCCTAGTCAGCAGTCGTTAGTCAGCAG
>Ga0070664_100002566_pt1 | contig 14651 bp, 10 predicted proteins | sample KBSC73metaG_FD_65863 | JGI IMG/M metagenome (GOLD analysis project Ga0070664, IMG submission 65863) | Corn rhizosphere microbial communities from Kellogg Biological Station, Michigan, USA - KBS C7-3 metaG | ecosystem: Host-associated > Plants > Roots > Rhizosphere > Soil ... | reverse complement strand
GCTACGGCTTCATCTCGTGAAGCCGTCCACATGAGCCCGCTGTCGAATCGCTTTCGACAGGACCTGGCGCGAGATCTTTTTTTGTCCCGCCACTACGAAGATGCGGAGCGAGAGCTGCACCAGGCTCTCACTGCGGATTCCACGAACGGCCGAGCGATGATGATTCTGGGGGATCTTCTGCTCGCGGAAGGAAAACCGGAGGCGGCAGCAACCGAGCTGGAGCGAGCCCAGCGGCTGGTGCCGGCGACGCGAGTAGCGGCCTTTCGAGTCGCGGCTTATGCGGGAGCCGGCCGATCCCGCGAGGCGCGAGCACTCGTCGATTCGCTGATGCAGCTTTCCGATCACGCTTTCGTGCCGGCGCTCGATCTCGCCATTGCGTGGGCGGGTCTGCGTGACAAGGACCAGGCACTAACATGGCTGGGACGCGCGTACGACGATCGCACCCTTCGGCCTTTTATCCGTGAACCCGTCTTCGACTTCCTGAATGGTGAGCCGGGCTATCGCGCGCTCTTCAAGCGACTCGGCCTGCCGTTTAAAGAATGACGCCGAAGCTGCGACGCCCCTCGCGAACGTCCGCCATTCACCGTAGACTCCGGTGATTCAAATTCGAACAGGCAGTCGTTCCCCGGAGCACAGACGTTGGCATACGACGCGGAAAAGTATTGGGCCGAGCGCTACAACACGATCGACATCACGAAGTCCGGGCACATCGATTTGCCCGCGGACTACAACAAGTGGCTGTATGAGCGCAAGAAAGAGCTCCTTTTTGAGGGGCTGAACGCAGCCCACTTCAATCCGGTCGATGCGTCGGTGCTGGAGATTGCCACGGGCACCGGAGTGTACGTGGAGGCCTGGCAAAAGCGGGGTGTATCGCGCCTGGTCGGAATCGATATCAGCGCGGCCGCCGTCGCTGACGTGCAGCGCCGGTTCCCGAATTACAGGTTCTACAAGCGTGATTTGGCGGAGCCGGGCCTGGTTGATCTCGTCGGCAGTGGATTCGACCTCGTCACCGCCATCGACATGCTCTATCACATCGTTCGAGACTCGGACTTCCCCATCGCATTGCGGAATATCGCTGAGACGGTGAAACCCGGTGGGCTGCTCGCCATTCACGATCTATTCCTGCGCACCGGCGAGTACGACGGCGGCTACATCAAGCTGCGCACGCTCGATACGTATCGCGCCGCTCTGGACGCTGCCGGTTTCGAAATCGTCTGGCGTAAACCGAGCTTTTTTTTCGCGGTGCAGCCGCGCGCCGTATCATCGCGGCGAACACTGCGCCTGATGCAGGAGATCTGGGAGCGGTTCACCTGTCCCCTGATCGAGCGACTCCCGAATCTGGCCGGACGTTCGACCTACTGGACCGACAAAATCATCGGTGCGGTGATGAAAGAGGGCCCGTCGTTCGGAATGATGATCTGCCGGCGACGGACGTAGATAGAACCTCTCCTGGTCACGCCTTGGCCGTTCGCCGTGGAGTAGTTACCGGATAGGCCACGTACCCCCGACCGCCTTGTACGCCGCTACGAGCGCGGTCGCCGCAGCCGTGCGACCAAACGCCAGCTGGTTCTCCGCATCGAGCACGGTCCGCTGCGCATCGAGCACCTGCAGGAAATCCGTCAGACCCGCCTCGAACCGTTGCTGCGCCAGGTCCGCGGCTCTTTCGCTGGACCGTACCGCGTTTTCCAGGATCGTCAGTCGCGCGTGCGCTCGATCGTACGCGACTAGTGCCGCCTGACTCTCGGCGAGTGCACCCAGCACCGTCGCGTTGTACTGCGCCTGCGCTTCCTCCTGACCGGCGGTCGCAATCTCCACGCGCTCGCGCACCCGTCCGATGTCGAACAGCGGAAAGCTCACGATCGGGCCGAACAGCAGCCGCGAGTTGCCGCGCTTGAACAGCGAATCCACGGTCGTCGACGTGTAGCCCATCCGCGCGCCAAGCGTTACTCGCGGCAGGTATTCCGCCCGTGCCGCGCCGACGAACAGCGAGCGCGCCGCATACAAACGCTCTGCCTGCAATACATCGGGGCGCCGGCGAACGAGCTGCTCCGGTGACCCGACGTAGAGAGTATCCGGCAACCGCGGCAGTGGCGCCGAATCGAGCAGCGTCGCCGGCAATCCGTCAGGCGATTTTCCAAGCAGCACAGCCAGCTGATTGCGATCCGCCGCAATCTCCGCCTCGAGCGACGGCGTCGCCGAGAGCGTGAGATAGAGAACGGACTTCGCGCGCTCGGTATCGAACGCCGTTCCACTCCCGGCCGCCAGTCGATCTTCGGTGAGCCGCACGATCTTTTGCTGATTGGTCGCGTTGCGCTCGGCGACCGCTAGCCGACGCTGCGCGCCGCGCAGCTCGAAGTACGTGCGCGCTACCTCGGAAGCAACGCTGATCTGGACATCCTCGAGCCCATGTTGCGTCGACTCGACCAGCGCGCCCTGCGCCTGGACGTTGCGGTTCACGCGTCCGAAGAAGTCGACCTCCCACGATGCGTCGAACCCGACATCATAAAGGTTGTACGCAGGCAGCTGACTCGAGAGCCCCGGGGTCTGCGCCAGAGAATTCTGGAGCCGCGAGCTGCTGCCGGTTCCGGTAATCGTCGGGACGCGATCCAGACGACTCAGACGCCGACTGGCGCGAGCACCACTGAGCCGCGACTCGGCGACGCGCACATCGAGGTTCGCGCGCTGCGCCTCGCCGAGCAGCTCGGTTAGAACTGTGTCGCCGAGCGAGGTCCAGAACGGCGTGGCCGCGAGCGATTCGCTGATGTGAACCGCGCCTGCCGGGACATCGTACCCACGCGTGTCCGTCGTCGACGCTGGGGTGGAGATGGCCGTCGGACGATTGATGTCGTATGCCGCAGGCACCGGAACTTCCGGCGCGCGATAAGCAGGCGCCGCGCAGGCGAACGCCGAGATTGAAATCATGAATGCTGCTCTACGCATGCGAACCACCCTCTTGCTCCACCGCCAGCGCCGGGCGCCACGTGTGGATTGGTTGAACATCACCTGGAATTGCAACGGGCTTGTCGGCCGGGTGCTTTCTACCCCTCTCGACGAGTCCGCGAATGAGCGTGTAGAAGAGCGGCGTGAAAACGAGGCCCAGGAAAGTCACGCCCAGCATTCCCGAGAACACCGCGATGCCCATCACGCGCCGCATCTCCGCGCCGGCGCCGCTGGCGATGATGAGCGGCACCACACCGGCGATGAAAGCGAAGGAAGTCATCAGAATCGGACGCAGTCTGATGCGCGCGGCTTCCAGCGCGGCGGTGACGGGATCTCGACCCTGACGCTCGAGATCGCGCGCGAATTCCACGATCAGAATTGCGTTCTTGCACGCAAGTCCGACCAGCACCAGCAATCCGATCTGGGTGAAAACATTGTTGTCACCGCGCGTCAGCCACACGCCGGCGATTGCCGACACCAGACACATCGGCACGATCAGCACGATGACGAGCGGCAATGACCAGCTCTCGTAGAGCGCGGCCAGAACGAGGAACACCAGCGCGATGCAAAGCGGGAACACGAAAACCGCGGTGTTGCCGGCGAGCTTCTGCTGGTAGGTGAGCTCGGTCCACTCGTATCCCATTCCGTTGGGCAGGGTCTCGTTGGCGAGCTGTTCCATGACCGCCACCGACGCGCCGGCACTGACGCCGGGCGCGGCGCTGCCGCTGATGTCGGCGGCGGGATAGCCGTTGTAATGCGTGATCTGATCGGGACCGTACGACTGCTTCACGGTCAGCAACGACCCGAGCGGCACCATGTCGCCGCGAACATTGCGAACCTTGAGCTGGGTGATGTCGTCTGCCGTCGATCTATACGGAGCATCGGCCTGCGCGATCACCTGGTAGGTGCGGCCGAACTTGTTGAAGTCGTTGACGTACTGTGAGCCGAGGTAGATCTGTAGCGTCGAGAACAGATCGGTCAGCCTGACGCCGAGTTGCTTGGCCTTGTCGCGATCGACGTCGGCGAAGAGCTGCGGGACGTTGATCTGGAAGCTCGAGAACTGACCGCCCAGCTTCGGACTCTGGTACGTCCGGCCGACGAGCTGCTGGGTCACGGCGTAGAGAGTCGAATCGCCGAGCCCTGCCTTGTCTTCGACCATCAGCTTGAATCCGCCGATGGCGCCGAGTCCGTTCACCGCCGGCGGCGGAAAGACCGCGGTGAAGCCTTCCTGGATCGTGGAGAACTTCTGATTCAGCGCCGCCAGGATTGCGCCGCTCTTTAGATCCTTGCTCCTCCTTTCCTCGAACGGCTTGAGACCGAAGAAGATGATGCCCGCGTTGGGCTTGGGCCCGAACGAGCTGATCGAAAGTCCGGGGAATTCCACCGCGTGCTCGACACCGGGCTGCTTGAGTGCGATGTCCGTCATCCGCCGAATCACTGCTTCGGTGCGATCGAGCGATGCCGCGTCGGGTAGCTGTGCAATCGCGACGAGGAAGCGCTTGTCCTGACTGGGAACGAATCCCTTGGGCACCCGCGCGAATCCGAGAATGCCGATCAGAACCAGCGCTCCATAGACGGCGAGCGCCGCCATCTTGCGCCGACTTATGGTCTGAACCGCGTTTCCATACGCCGCCGACCCACGCCCGAACAGGCGATTGAACGGCCCGAATGCCCAACCCAGCAAACGATTCATGATGCGGGTCGGCGCGTCCGGCGCGACGCCGCGCGGCCGGAGCAGCAATGCGGCGAGGGCGGGTGAGAGCGTCAGGGAGTTGAACGCCGAGATGAGCGTCGAGAACGCGATCGTGAGTGCGAACTGGCGGTAGAACTGTCCCGTCAATCCGCTGATGAACGCGACGGGGACGAACACGGCGCACAACACCAGGGCGATGGCGATGATCGGTCCGCTCACTTCTTCCATGGCGCGGTGACTGGCGTCGAGCGGCGTTAGTCCTTCCTCGATGTGCCGCTCCACATTTTCGACCACCACGATCGCGTCATCGACGACAATACCGATGGCGAGCACGAGTCCAAAGAGCGACAGGGTGTTGATCGAAAAACCGGTCGCCAACATTACCGCGAAGGTGCCGACGATCGAGATCGGTACCGCGGCCAGCGGGATGATCGATGCGCGCCACGTCTGCAGGAACAGCACGACGACGATTACCACCATCAGCGTCGCCAGCAGCAGGGTGTAGATGACCTCCTGGATGGAATCGCGGACGAAGAGAGTAGGGTCGTACACCGACGACCAGCTCACTCCCTCCGGGAAGCGCGTCTGGAGCTCGGCCATCTTGGCGCGAATGCCGCTCGAGAGCGCCAGCGCGTTGGAGCCCGGCGCCTGGAAGACGATGATCGCGACCGCTGACTTGTTGTCGAGCAGCGCGCGCAATCCGTAAGTGCCGGGTCCGAGCTCGATACGCGCGACGTCGCGCAGTCGGGTGACCGCGCCGTCGGCGCCCGTCTTGACGATGATGTTTCCGAATTCGTTCTCGTCGGCGAGACGTCCGTGCGCGTTCACCGTCAGCTGATACGCGACGGGATCGTTCATCGGCGGCGCGCCGACGGTTCCCGCGGCGACCTGGACGTTCTGCTCGCGAATCGCCTGGACCACATCGCCCGCCGACAGTCCGTGCGACGCGACCTTGTTTGGATCCATCCAGATGCGCATCGCGTAATCGCCGGCGCCGAACACGAATACCTGCCCAGCGCCCGGGATGCGCGACAGCTCGTTCCTGACGTTGAGCAGCGCGTAGTTGCGCAGGTACACGGGATCGTAGCGCCCGTCCGGCGAGAACAGGTGCACTACCATAGTGATGTCGGGCGACCGCTTCTGGGTGACGACGCCGATCTGCCGCACTTCGTCCGGCAGTCTCGCCTGCGCCTGCGCGACGCGATTCTGAACCTGGACCTGCGCCAGATCGACGTTGGTGCCGATCTCGAAGGTCACCGTGAGATTGACGGTGCCGTCGGCGGTCGAAGACGACGTCATGTACAGCATGTGCTCGACGCCGTTGATTGCATCTTCCAGAGGCGTAGCGACCGTCCGCGCGAGCACGGTCGGATTCGCGCCGGGATAAACCGCGGTAACGGTGATCGTCGGCGGAGTGACTTCAGGATACTCGCTGACTGCCAGACTCCGCACCGCCAGCAATCCGCCGGCGAGAATGACCAGCGAGATTACGATCGCGAAGATCGGCCGATCTATGAAGAAACGTGAAAAGCGCACGGGATTATTCCGAAAAGAGTCTGATTAACGAGCGACAGGTGCAGCTGCAGGAGTCTCGGCGACCATCGCGGCGTTTGTTGCGGCGACCTTCATTCCCGGCCGCACGCGCATCATGCCGTTGATGACGACACGCTCGCCGGGCTTGAGACCGCTGTCGACGATGCGAAGGCCCTCGAAGACGCGACCGGTCGTAATCGGCCGGTACTCGACGGTGTTGTCGCCCTTGAGAACGAGCACGAACTTGCGGTCCTGATCAGTCCCTACCGCCTGATCCTGCACCAGCGTCGCGGTGTGACGATCGTTGCCGAGCAGCTTGACGCGCGCGAAGAGTCCGGGCGTGAAGACGTGATTCGGGTTGGAGAGAACCGCGCGCGCGCGAATCGTTCCTGCCGTTCCATCGACACGGTTGTCGATGAAGTTCAGTCTGCCCTCGTGCGGATAGCCGGTTTCGTTGGCGAGTCCGATCTGCACCTCGCGCCCATTCGGTCCGCCGAACGCGCCGGCGTACTTCAGGTATGCCTGTTCGTCGGTGTCGAAGTACACGTAGATCGGATCGAGCGACACAATCGTCGTGAGCAGCGTCGGCGACCCGGCGCCTCCCTGCACGACGTTGCCGGCGGTGATCTCGGCGCGTCCGACGCGCCCGCTGATGGGAGCGCGCACCACCGTCCAGTCGAGATTGAGGCGCGCGACCTGGAGCGCTGCCTCGGCAACATGGATTGCGGCGTCACTCTCGGCGCGACTGCTGGTGCGCGAATCGAGCTCTTCGCGCGAGATCGCCTGGGTGCTCACCAGCTTCTGCGCGCGCTCGGCTTCCATGTCCGCGAGCTGCTTGCGCGTTCTCGCCTGGGCGACCACCGCCTCCGCTCTGGCGACCTCGGCCTGATACGGCCTCCGATCGATCACGAACAGGACGTCGCCCTGGTGGACCGTAGCGCCTTCGGTAAACGCGACGCGCTCGATGAATCCGCCGACGCGCGGGCGCACCTCGACGGAATTCACGGCCTCGAAGTGTCCGGTGAACTCGTCCCAGTCGGTGACGACTCGCTCGATGGCGGGCGCGACCGTCACCTGGGGCGTCTGCATCTGCGGCGCATCCTTGTGACAGGCCGCGGTGGCGAGAATGAAGACAGCGCCGGCAGTCCATCCGCCGGGATAGAATCTGAGTGAGGCCGAATCGGCGCGAGAGATGGTGGAACTCATGTTGCAAGACTCCGTGGCAGTGAACGGCGACTGGTGGTGGCGGTGAGCCGGGGCCGGTGGTATGTTACCGAGCGGTAACATTCCGCGGGCGCCTCGATGTTACCGACCGGTAACATTTTTGTCAAGCCGGGGTATGACTCGACATGAAAAGCGATCTTCAGAGGAAGCGATCGAAAACAAATGACAACGCCCGGGCGCGACTGCCGATGCGTGATCGCATTCTCTGCGCTGCTGCCGAGCTCTTTCATAAGCAGGGCATTCGCGGCGCGGGGGTAGAAGCGATCGCGGAGGCCGCCGGCACCAACAAGATGACGCTCTACCGGTACTTCGACTCCAAGGAAGAGCTGGTGGCGGAGTGGGTGCGCGGGATGGTTTCGCAGAAGGAGGAGGAATGGCGCGACCTCAGGGCGAAGCACCCCGACGATCCCCAGGCGCTGCTTCAGGACTGGAGCCGCCGCACCGCCGCCAAGCTCAAGGCGCTGGAGGACCGCGGGTCGGCGTTGGTCAACGCCTTCGCCGAGCTTACCGACCCGGACCATCCGGCGCGTCGGGTCATCCAGGAGCATAAGGTTCGGGAGCACAAGCGAGTCGTACGCCTGTGCAAGGAGGCTGGTTTCGAGAATCCGAACCTGGCCGCCAATCTTTTCTCGATGCTGCTCGAGGGAGCCCACTCGTGTGTTTCCTGCGTGGGGATGGGCAGGTTCGGCGAGGATCTCGTGCAGCTCGTCGACCTCATGGTCGAGAACGCGCGCCAGCAACGGCGCTCTGCTCCGTATCCGACCGCCCTCTGATCCAGCTTTCGCTCGCTTCACAACAGAGCGTCGTTCGGCGGGCGCTCAAATCGACAACGGGTTTGTAACGGGTCAGGGCGCCCAGTCTTAAGGCTTACGGGCGTCGGGGGATGCGCGCCGTGTCGCTATTCTCCTTCGAGGCGAAAGTCCATGCTGGTGTGGAGGACGGCGGTGACCGGTTTGCCATTCCGAAGCCCGGGCGCGAAGGTGCACTCCTGAATCCACTCGTAAAGCGCGTCCCGATTCCCGTCGACCGCCGAACCGTGGGCCTGGAAGGTCGACATGTCTGGTGCGCCGGTGCTGTCGATGACGACCTCGATGTCCGCGTGATATTTCTGGAGGGCGCCTCCCGCGCTGCGCCTGAAACCCATGCGTGGCATTGGCCCACGCGAGAGTATTTTCGGTGGGACGATTCGATCGGAGTTACTCGATGATCCGGCGCTCGCGCACGCGACAAGGAACACGCAGGCCGCGGACAAGGATGCGATGGCGCGCAATCGTGTCAGACTCATGATTCGCCTCCATGATCAGATTCGTCCAAACATGCGGCTCGCCCGGAAGCACCGAAATGTCGATTTCATATCATCGCGATGTCGGTTTCATATCACCAAACGTCGTTCCTTCATCTACCTCCGGAGCTTATTTCGCGACGACGTGCAAGGGGATGGCGACCCGAGACTTGAACGGCCCAACGCGCTCGACTTGAAGGCTCAAATCTCCCGGCGCGTCGGGCGTGAACTCGAAGTCCGCCGTTTCGCCGCTCGCGACAAAAGTGCCGCTCGGCCGCACGGTTGCCTGCTGCGGCGGAAGTGTGAACCCGTCTTTGGCGACCGCGCGCCACGTCAACGCCGAAGAGTCTCGAACCAGCCGTACCGGAATGTGTTGATGGTAGATCGCGATGTCCGCCACGCGGATTCTATAGGTAGTCCCGACGTGAAGCACCCTCGGCGGCGGTGATGCCGAGCCATTGACGCGCATGGTCGCGTTCGGTCCGTCGGAGATCATGAACATCACCTCGCGATCCGCGTCCCACCTCTCGCCCGGCTCGAGCACGACGAGCGGACCGACCAGGCCGCCGTACTGCTGCACCATGTCGTTGAAGTGGGTGTGGTACATGAAGGTGCCGGCGCGCTTCGGGGTGATGTGCACGTCGAAGGTCGCGCCGGGGCGGATCGCCGATTCCATCGATCGGCTGCTGCCGCTCCAGCCAGCGACGCCGTCGTAGTAACTCCCGATCTCGATTCCGTGCCAATGCACGCTGGTGGGCTGCGTCGTCCGGTTGGTCACCTCGATGCTCGTCGGCTCACCGCGGGTGAGAAGCAGCAGCGGTCCGGGACTCTCCACCGAGTCACGACTCGGCTCGGCGCCGCGTTGCAGGACGTAGCCCCAACGCCGCGCCGAATCGCCAGCGACTGAATCGGACTGCACGAACAGGTGCAGCCGCTTGCCAGCGTGCCACGCAGCCGTCGGTTTCGCTTTGCCGTCGACGGTGATGCCGAGTATGAGGCCGTTCATGCCGGTGACGGCGTGGTGATCGGGGTCGCCGTGCCCCTGCATGTCCGGATACGCGATGTCGGTCATGTCGTCGACGCGCGGCAGCTTCGCGTTGTGGCTCGCGAGGTGGCAATGGAAGATCCAGTTTCCCGGCCGGTCGGGTGACCAGGTTATCGATCTGGTATCGCCGCCGAACTTCATGGTTTCGGTGACGACCATCCGCTGTTGCAACGGCGTGTAGACCGTATCGACATTCGGATCCGCCGCGCCCGCCGCATCGACTCGGAAGTAGAAGCCATGCAGGTGCATCGGATGCGACTGGAACGTGGTGTTGATCAGGCGCCAGTGGATGGTGTCACCGACGGTGTAGTGCAGGCGCTCCGTATAGGGCCACGACCGTCCATTGATGGCGGTGAACTCCCGGCCCGGCATGCCGCGACGGTCGTCGCGAATGGGCGGTGCCTGATCGACCGTCTCGGTGATGATGAAGATCCGATCCTTCGGAACGGTTCCGGCCGAGTCGACGACGAACGCGCCGGTGAGCTGCGAGTCGAAGCGCGGGCGCATGAGCCCGTGCTTATGCAGAGGAAGAGGAAGGGGCACGTTGCGCTGCCATTGAGCCAGCGTCGCCCAGTACTCGTAGGTCCCGGGCTTCGCGCGCGAGAACGCGACATCGCGTGACGTGCGCGGCAGCAGGATGAGCGAATCGACGGCCGGACTGCGGTCGCTGAATCCGCGGACGATCAGTGTATCGTCGAAGGTGTTCTGGATGAAGACGTGAATCGGCGTTCCTGCGCGTACCCGGAGGAGCGGTGCGGGAATCGTCGGCGTCTTTCCTTCTTCTGCGAACGCCGCGACAGTCAGCGCGGGATCGCCGTCTCCGAGAAAGTGCCAGGCGACGGTGGCGAGGGTGAGCCGAAGGACGAGTGTGTCACCGACGTAAGTGCCGGCGGCGGTCCGGTTGTCATTCGCAATGACCGCTGTCGGGGCGGGCCGTTTTGGGACGTGCGCAGCGGCGTGAGCGGCCGTGAGCGTCAGGGTACATGCAACGACGGCCGTTACTCCCATTGCCAACGACACTATGCGGCGCATCGACCGGTCCGAAAAAGTCGTCCAACTCTATCGCGGGGGAGGCGGAGATACAAGACGGTTCTGCGTCACTTCAGCGCTCGGCCGTTCAGTCGCGGCAGCTTCGTCGGCCCGAACGCGACGTTGTCCTCGCTGTCGATCGACACGGCGTCGCCGCGGAATGAAAAAGTCATCGTCGTATAGAAGGGCGTCTCGGGCGCGACGATCTTTAGCGTGAACACACTGTCCGCCGTCCATGCACCACTCAACGCGACAGCAGGCTGTTGTGGCACGGCGAGAAGACTCTCGAGGCCGTTCGTAAAGCCCGTCGGGCTCCTTTGCCACGTCCCCACGCCGAGTGGCGTGCGCGCTTCGCCTGCTGCCGAGCGTACGAGAATGGCCGGCGCGCGCGGCGTCAAATCGAGTGCGATTGCCTTTAGTCCGCGATCGTTGTTGTCGAGCGTGTACCAGCGGCGCGACACCTTCGCCGCGAGCGGTGACGCAGCGCGGCCGGCAACGGTGCGAACCTGCAAGGCGCCAAGCTTTGCCAGGAGCGCACGCTGGGCTGCAGGATCGGCGGGAAGAGGATCGGCGCGCATGGCGGGCAGCAGTTTGTCCCAGACGATGTTCATCACCGATTGCATGTCCCGGACTCCGCTCGTAATAGCGACGACGGCGTCGTACTCCGGCAGCACCAGCATGTACTGACCGAAGGCACCATCGCCGCGGTAGCCGTGGCGTGAGCGCCAGAACTGGTAGCCGTAACCCTGATCCCAGTCACTCGACGGACTCGAGCCGTTCGATGTCTGGCGCGCGGTTGCTTCGTCGACCCACGCGGCGGGAAGAATTTGTACGCCGTTCCACTTGCCGCGTTGCAGGTATAGAACCCCGAGCCTGGCGATGTCCTCGGTGCGAACGTTGAGACCGTAGGCGCCGGCGTCGATTCCTTCCGAGCTCGTCACCCACGTTGGTCGCTCGATGCCGAGTGGGGCGAAGAGTCGCGGCTGCAGATAGTCGAGCACCGTTTGCCCCGTCACTTTCTGCACGATTGCCGACAGCATGTAGGTCGCCGGCGAATTGTAGAGGAAATGCGTGCCGGGCTTGTACGGCACGGGGTGCGAGAGAAATCGGTGAACCCACGTCCCGCGGACAGCGGGGTCGTCGGTGATGCCGAGAGGCGCTTCTGTGACCTGTCCGGTATTCATGCGCAGCAGGTCACGCACGCGCATCGCGCGCAAGTTGGCCGGTGTCGAATCGCGCACATCGTCGGGGAAGAAACCGAGCACCGGGTCATCGATCGATAGCTTGCCTTCGGCGATCGCGAGTCCGACCGCGGTCGACGTGAAGCTCTTGCTCAGCGAATAAAGCACGTGCGGCGTGCGCGCGTCGTACGGCGCCCACCAGCCCTCGGCGACGACGCGTCCGTGACGCACGATCATGACGCTGTTCATGGCGTCGATTGCCGTATCAGCCGCTTGGACGAACGCGAGAATCGCGGTCGATGAGATTCCTTCGCGCTCCGGGGTGCTGCGCGGCAATGGGGCGCCCGTTTGAGCGACGAGCCGTGAAGCAAGGGTGAGCGAGAGCGCGAACGAAATTCTGCGTAGGTTCATATCGGCGGCGGTTAGCGCTCCCAGGCGGTTGGTGAACATTATGCTATTATGGATGGGCCTACATCAAACGAGACCCGGTCAATGAAGCTTTTTCGCGCTCCTTCCGCCAGTCAGGCGAGTATTGGGCTCGCCGCGCTCAGAATCGCAACAGGCATCGTATTCCTGAACCACGGTTATCAGAAGATGTTCAAGATGGGCATCGGCGGCGTTAGCGGCTTCTTTGGTCATGTAGGTGTGCCAATGCCCACTGTGATGGCGACGCTGATCATGGTGCTCGAAGTCTTCGGCGCAGTTGCCCTGATCGTCGGCTTCCTGACGCGCCCGGTCGCAGTGGCATTCGCGCTCGACATGCTCGGCGCCATTTTCCTCGTGCAGCTGAAAAACGGCTTCTCGAAATTCGAGCTCGAATTCCTGCTCCTCGGTGCGAGTGTCGCTCTGATCTTTGCAGGTGCGGGCAGATATTCTCTCGATGCCATTATTGCCGGGCGGTCCGAGCCCGTTGCAAAAGAGCGGCAGCTCGGCTGAGAGGCGACGTTCAGCGCTGCGACAAGGGAAAACCGGAGGCTAAGAATGATCGGGATATCGCGGGCTTTAACCTCAGCTCTTATCCTTTGCCCAGCTGCTTGCAGAAACGGAGACCGCTCTACGGAGATGCCTTCGACGACCGTGAGCACCGCAGTCGCAAACGTAGAATCCAGATCTGCACCTGCGACTTCCGCGATTGTCAGTAGCGAGACCACGGCGATTTCGCGGAGTAGCGCAAATGCAAGCGAGTCGCGTTTTACCTGCATCCCCGGAACTTTGGGAAGGAACGATACCCTGACGCTCCGGATGCGGACTCCCCATGGTGACTATCTCACCGCTACCCAGCCAGACGGGAGTCTTTTCTTCATCGTGTACCCGCGGCTTGACGATCCATCGCGGAAGTTTTCCCTCATTCCCAGCGAACAATTCAGGAAAATAGCGGTGTTACGACTGGCCGCGAATTTCCGGGCCATACCATGGAAATATGGTCGTGATACAACCGAAGTCTTTTTCAGTCGCCCTGGAAAGTATGTGCTTTGGGTAGGTGAGAACCTGGAAAGCGACATCAATCACCACGCTGTGAAGTGCGACGTCCTCTATCAGCCGTAGGTCGGCCAGGCGACGGCAGACAGAAGACGATCAGATCTTCAATCGCGCCGACGATCGCCCATGGGTGATGATGGTCAGCTCACCTCGCCCGGAGAGCACGTAATAAATCTCGCTCTCGTCATCACTAGACCCTGATTGCGGGTCAGGCGGATTGGAGAACGGTCTTCGGCCCGGACTTGCTTAGCAGCTCACGCACCCGCGGAATGACTTCGCGAGCGTACAACTCGATGCTTCGCATCATCGCCTCGTGACGGAGCGGCCCCGAGCTGTATTTAAGCTGGAAACGTGACAGGCCGAGTGCCTTGACCGTTGCCGCAATCTTGGTCGCGACAACCTCGGGCGAGCCAAGGTACATCGACCCACGCTCGATTTCCGACTCGAATTCCGCGCGGCTCGTCGGAGGCCAGCCACGCTCGGCGCCGATACGATTGCGCATTTCGCGATAGGCCGGCCACACAGTTTCGCGCGCTTCTTCATCCGTGTCGGCGACAAAGCCGGGCGAGTGGACACCGATTGGAAGCTCGGACTTGCCGAGCTCGGCGAGTGAGCGTCGATAGAGATCGATGTATGGAAGGAAGCGAAGCGGGTTGCCGCCAATGATCGCGAGCATCAGCCGCATGCCGTAACGCGCCGCGCGCACGACTGATTCGGGACTGCCGCCGACCCCCACCCAGGTGGTGAGCGCGTGCTCGGTCGATGGAAATACGCGCTGGTTGACGAGTGGCGCGCGCGTTGTGCCGCGCCACGTCACCGGCTCGCCCCTTCGATCTTTTTCGAGGAGCGCGGCGAACAGCTCGAGTCGCTCCTCGAACAGCGTCTCGTAATCGTCGAGCGAATAACCGAAGAGTGGGAACGACTCGGTGAACGAGCCGCGGCCGAGTATGATCTCGGCGCGTCCGTTGGAGATTGCGTTGAGAGTGGAGAAGCGCTCGAACACCCGGACGGGATCGTCGGAGCTGAGCACCGTCACCGAGGTTCCCAGCTTGATGCGGCTGGTCTGACCGGCAATCGCAGCAAGGACGATCTCGGGCGACGATATCGCGAAGTCCGCGCGATGGTGTTCTCCAAGGCCGATGAAATCGACGCCGAGCTGGTCGGCGAGAACTGCTTCGCGTACGACGTTTCGAAGCACCTGTGCCTGTGAGTCGGGAGTGCCATCGGCCGATCGGGTAACGTCGC
>Ga0070664_100002565_pt1 | contig 14655 bp, 11 predicted proteins | sample KBSC73metaG_FD_65863 | JGI IMG/M metagenome (GOLD analysis project Ga0070664, IMG submission 65863) | Corn rhizosphere microbial communities from Kellogg Biological Station, Michigan, USA - KBS C7-3 metaG | ecosystem: Host-associated > Plants > Roots > Rhizosphere > Soil ... | reverse complement strand
CGGAAGACCGGCATTTGATGTGCGCCTTCATATTCTTTCCAATGATGCGTCACTTTGGCCGCCTGAAGACGATCGGCAAAGACGCGGGAACCTCGACACACATATTCCATATTGCCGCAGCCAATCCAAACCAGATCATAGTGCGTTCCGGAACATTAAGACAGCCGCCGTGCCATACCGCCCCGCTACATTTTGCGAGATGCATCGGACAGAACAGGCGATACATTATCGATGTGTTCAACGCGCACTCTTTCAATTCAAGTAATGGTCGGATTCATCGATTTTCTTTTCTTCTTCCTCCCACTTCTTCTCGATCGCGCGATTCTTCATGATGCGGCGGGCAATTGCGAGCAGGGCAAGTCCGGTAATGGCTAGCCACAGCGTCGTCGACGAAGTCAGCAGAGGAAGCCGGGAGACCCACAATCGCTGGCGATTCCAGAAATCCGACTCGGCCTCTTCCGGCGTGCGTCCCACGACAACTTCAAATGCATGCTCGAACGACGCACCATCGCGCATGCGCATGAGAATCGCGGCTCCTGTGTCGTTTCCCTTCTGCTGCAGCAAATCGTGCACGAACGCGCCCGACAGTGCATAAGCGCGAGTCTGATCGGACCGGCTGCCGCCGAACATGCGATCCAGTTCGTTCAGGCTGGGTCGAGCTCCCAGCGCCAGCTGATACACAAACTGTCCTTCGTCGGTGAGCCGCCAGCCGCGCTCCACCGACATCGCCAGACCTTCGTTGAACCATCGCGGTATCGGCCGTTGCGCCGATGCCCGCCCGATCCACACGTGCGCGACTTCGTGCCGCAATACGTCTTCGAGAGAACTATTGGGATAGCTCGGCGTTCTTTCCGGAAACAGAACGACCATTTCGTCGTTTGCTTCTGGGCCTTCTCCATTCGAAGCAAAACCGGCAACCCACGAATCCATTTTGCGAGCAACGTCCGAAGTTTCTGGAGCCAGTACCACTCGTATCGGAGGTCCCTGAACTGTCAACCCGACCGTCTCGGCAATGTCCCGGAATCGCTTCGGATCAATGGCTTCCAGTTTCTTCTGTACTGCAGCGAGTTCTGGAGGCGCCGAGATTCGCAGTTGCGGATCAATGAACAGGAGCAAGAAAACCAGAACGTGCATCTGAAATCCAATCTATGCCAGACGACTTCCCATGTGGATATAGAACCATCGCTTCATGGCTTCCACCACGATCAAATACGTTGCCGCCATTGCCGCGACGGCCCCATAAAACGCCGGAGGCGGCGCAACGAATCCAAAATAAGATCCTATTGCAGTCAGCGGAAGAATTGCAGCAATGAGGACGACGGCAATGGATGTCGTCATCAACCATCCATTCGGCCGGCTGCGAAATGGATTTTTCGTCGTGCGGATGATGAAAATCACCAGGACCTGCGTGGCCATGGACTCGATGAACCATCCGGTCTGAAACATCGATTCTCCGGCGTGAAACACTTTCAACAACACGAAGAACGTCAAGAAATCAAACAGCGAACTGACCGGCCCCATCACCAACATAAAGTTACGAATGGCCTTCATGTCCCACTGACGCGGCTTGCGGACATATTCTTCATCCACCGTATCGAGCGGAATTGCAATTTCCGAAACGTCGTAGAGGAGATTGTTCAACAGAATCTGGACCGGTCGCATCGGAAGAAACGGCAACAGCAGCGCACCGCCCGCCATGCTGAACATGTTGCCGAAATTCGAGCTTGTCCCCATATTGATGTACTTCAGAATATTGCTGAAAGTCCGGCGGCCTTCCAGCACGCCCTGGTGCAGCACACCGAGGTCGTCTTCCAGAAGAATCAGGTCCGCGGCTTCACGCGCAACATCCACTGCGCCCTGAACCGAGATCCCAACATCTGCGGCATGCAATGGCGGCGCATCATTGATTCCGTCTCCCAGATATCCCACCGTGTGTCCCCTGCGCTTCAACGCGAGAATAACGCGTTCTTTCTGCGAGGGGTTCACGCGGCAGAATAACGTTGCTGCCTCCACCCGTGCCTCGAGCGAAGGCTCATCCATCTGCGCAATATCGGATCCTGTAAGAACGCCGGTCACAGGCAACCCCAGTTCGCGACACACGTGCTGCGTCACAAGGTCGTTGTCTCCAGTAACTACTTTTACCGTGACACCGTCCGCGGCGAGCGCCTTCAGCGCCATGGAGGCACTGACCTTCGGTGGATCGAGAAACGCCGCGAAGCCCGCAAACGTCAGCGAGGCTTCGTCGCCGATCACCGCATGCGCCTGGCTCGCCGGTACCTGTCGCCATGCGATCCCAAGAACTCGAAAACCTTCGGCGCTGAGACCATCAAGAAGTTTCTTAAGGGCGATCGATGCCGCATCATCCCTGGCCCGCACGCTGCGATCGGGCCCGTACTCACATCCCGTGCACAATCGCGTGATATCTTCGGGCGCACCTTTCACAACCAGCAGGCGCGACTTGTCATCTTCAACAAGAACAGATACGCGCCTGCGCTCGAAATCAAACGGAACTTCGTCGAGTTTTCGCCAGCGGGTGACATCGATTTCCGAGTGCTGAAGTATCGCGTCATCAAGCGGACTCTTCAAACCGGTTTCAAAGTAGCTGTTGATGTATGCCAGTTCGAGCACCCGCGCGCTGTCGTTTCCTTCCGCATCGACATGGCGCTCCAGGCGGATACGCGCCTCGGTGAGCGTGCCGGTTTTGTCGGTGCACAGCACGTCCATGCTTCCCAGGCCGTGAATTGCTGCAAGCTTTTTCACGATCACATGTTTGTTCGCCATGCGCAGCGCGCCTTTTGCCAGCGTCACAGACACGACCATCGGCAACAGTTCCGGCGTGAGTCCAACGGCAAGCGCAACGGCGAACAGGAAGGACTCGAAGAAGGGCTTGTGGGATATGGCATTCACCAGAACCACAAATAGAACCAGCATCACCGTCAGGCGCATGATCATCATGCCGAACTGGCGCGCGCCCAGCTCGAAGGCCGAAGGCGGTGTGGCTTTATTCAGGGATTTTGCTATCTGGCCCACGGCCGTCGCCGCACCGGTTTTGGAAACAAGGATTCGTGCGCTGCCGCTCATCACGGAGGAGCCCATGGTGGCGAGTTTTTTATCGCCGTCACCGGTGGAACTTTTTTCGACCGGATAGGGCTCACCGGTCAACAACGCCTCGTTGACAAAAAAGTCGCGGCTTTCCACGATCTGGCCGTCGGCGGGAACGAGGTCGCCTGCGCTGAGCAGCACGACGTCGCCCGGAACGATATCTTTTGCGGAAATCAGAGATTCCTTTCCGTCGCGGATGACACGGGACTGGAGCGCGACGGATTCGGAGAGCCTTTCGGCGGCGCGGTTGGCGCGGTGTTCCTGGACGAAGTCGAGGAGCACGCCCGCGAGAACGATCGTGATGATGATGAGGAAGCTGGTGGTATCACCGGTGATCGCGGAAAAGACGCCGGCGACAAGGAGTATGAGGACAAGGGGATTTCTGAAGTGGTAGAGAAACTCGATGATGACGGCCCGACGCTGCTGGCTGCCGATAACGTTGGGGCCGAACTGGGCGAGGCGGCTGGCGGCTTCAGAGGAGGTAAGGCCGGGAGACGGGCGCGGTGTCGAGTTCGAGGTCATTGCTTAACTCCCCTCCTGGAACAGGAGGGGAGTTGCTTCTCCTTCTCCTCCGATTCATGCACGCCTCACACCATCTCGAAATCGATAAATCCTTTTTCCGGGTTCGTGGAAACCAGCTGTACACGCACGCTGTCTCCGACATCCAGATGCCTCGGCGGATCCGCTAGTTTTCCTTCGACCGGAGGTGCCGATAGCCGCACCCAGGTTCCATCTCTCGACACTCCAGACACCACCGCGTTGAATCTCTGTCCGATGCGCGAAGCCAGCAGCGTCGCCGCCGCGCACTTTCTTACGAATCGCTCCACTTTGTTGGCATCGTCTTCCTTCTCGGTGCAGTGACGCGCCAGATCGACAAGTTCGGATGGCGAATACGGATTCTTCTTCCCTTCAATTGCGGCTTTCAGCAGCCGCTGCGTGATGAGATCCGGGTATCGCCGATTGGGCGCGGTGGAATGCGAGTAGTTGTGAACCGCGAGACCGAAGTGACCCGGCGCCAATTCTCCCGGCATCTTCACCACGTATTCGCCGCGGCCCAGCAGTTTGATGATCGCCAGCGAAAGATCCGCGAAATGTTCTGGATTCGATTTCAACTGCGCCTGAAGAAATTCTTCCAGACTCTTTCCGTCGGGTTCGCCGGGCAGGTTGCCTCCCAGAGAAGCCGCCAATGCCACGATCCGCTCCCAACGCGACGGGACCTGCACCACACGTCGAATACTGGGAAATCCTTTGGCATCGAGAAATCCCGCCGTGGCCTGGTTCGACGCAATCATGAAATCTTCAATAATGTAGCTGGCACGATTCTGCTGGCGTGTGGCCAGATCCATTACCGATCCTTCAGGCGACATCACCGGATGCAATTCCGTCGTCTGGAACGAGAGCGCCCCGGCTTCGTGCCGGCGAATACGCAGCGACTGAGCCGTCGCATCCTGCAGCTTCAACTGAGCCTGAAGTTCGGGACTCTTTTCGATCTTTGCGAGCGTTTGACGCCCCGCTTCCGTCGCGCCGATTCCATTGGTTCCGTCAAGCCACGCGGCGACGGCGTTGTAAGTCAATTGCGCTTTGTTCTGCACGATCGCAGGATAAACCGTAGCATCCGTAACGGCACCGTCTTCGGATATCAGCAGCTCGGCAACCATGGCAAGCCGTTTTGCATTTTCATTCAGTGAACTCAGGTCCGTGGACAACGCCGGGGGCAGCATCATAAAGGTTTCGACGCCGGTATAGACGGAAGTGGTGTTCTGCGCGGCTGCCCGATCCAACGGAGAATGAATCGGTACAAACCAGTCCACATCGGCAATGCCGACATAGATACGAGTGCCGCTGCCCTCGCGCACGGCGTACTCGATCTGGTCGAGATCCCTCGAGTCGTCGTTGTCAATGGAGGACCAGAGCCATGAACTCAAATCGCGAATGCGGAGAGTTTCGAACGGTGGTTCGTGCTCTTTCTGAATCTGTTCGTGTACTTCTTCGGGAAATCGAACAAGAAATCCCCGAGCCTTCATCGCCAATTCTGCCGTCGTCTTGAGATCACGTGTCATGAAGCGAAGGTATCATACCGAGAAAGTGGTTGCAGACTTTCAGGGCCACCTTTAGATTGTTGGGGCCGTATGAAACTAACCAGAAACAGCGAGCCTCCGCATCGCGGAATGATCTCGCTGTTCATCGTTCTCGTTACCTTGGGGGTGATCGGTTTAACTTCGGGGCTCCTTTTTGAAAGCAGCATCCTGGAAGGGCAGCCCGTTCCCCAAAATCCCCCGATTGGTTCAACGGATGTTTTTACTCCGTCCCACTCCAGCATTTCGACGGCGATTCGTCATTTCTTTGGACTAAGGCCGGCCGCAATGCAGCCGATTGCCTACAACCACAAGCCTCATCTGGAGCAGGCCCGCATGGAATGCCTGGATTGCCACACCGGCGCACTCACCGGCCCACGCGCCATAATTCCGGGAATCCGGTGGTGTATGACGTGTCACAACACAATCGCCAAAGACAAACCGGCGGTTCAGCAGATTGCCGCATATTTCAATCGCGGAGAAGAAATTCCCTGGCAGCGAGTTTACGGATGGAACGACGAGGCGCATGTTCGGTTCAACCATGCTCCGCATCTCGCGGCTTCGGTATCCTGTGGGAAGTGCCACGGAGATGTCGGGAGCATGGCGGATGCAAAGCGCGTTGTCGATCATTCGATGGGTTTCTGTATCACATGTCATAAGGAGAAAAAGGCGTCCATCGACTGCGTCACCTGTCATTACTAAATGACGGGAACGGATAGCCGGCAGGACAACTTTGAATTCATGGACCGACGCGACTTCCTGAAAATCGGAGCACTGAGCGGAGCCGGCGCAACTCTGACCAGCTGTGGCAATCCGGAACATCAGTTGATTCGATTTATACCCGAAGAAGAAAGCGATGGAGGCGTCGCCACATGGAAGCCAGGCATTTGTCCGCTTTGCCCAACAGGATGTGGAATGCTGGTGCGGGTGATGGACGGCGAGGCTGAAGTGATCCGCAACGGTCAAAAGGGACTCGTGCAAATGGGACTCGCCCGAAAGCTGGAGGGAAATCCCGCACACCCCATCAGTCGCGGCCGGCTATGCGCACGCGGTCAGGCCGCAATTCAGGTGACCTACCATCCGGACCGCATCACGCATCCACTGAAACGCAACGGGGCACGCGGGACCGGACCATTTCAGGAAATTTCGTGGGATGAAGCGATGAGCCTGTTGCTTTCGCAACTCGATGGACTTGCAGCTTCCGGTAATCAGAAGGCTCTCGCGTTCATGACAAAACCCATGCGCGGCCAGAGGCAAACATTGATTTCCCGTTTCATGCAAAGTTATGGCGCCGGGCAACCCGTCAGCTTCGATCCGTTTGACGATAAAGTTCTGCGCCACGCCAACGCACGCAGCTTTGGACACGAACAGCTTCCGACATTCGACATTGCACATTCGCGCTACGTCATTTCATTCGGAGCAGATTTTCTCGGAACATGGAACGCACCGGTCCCGCAGAGCGCGGGCTATGGAGAAATGCGGCAGGGGAAAGCGGGCCAACGCGGAAAATTCGTGCAGGTCGAAGCGCGAATGTCGCAGACGGGAGCGAATGCCGATGAATGGGTTCCGGCAAACCCGGGAACCGAAGGTGTTCTTGCGCTGGGCATGGCTCATGTGATCGTAAAGGCGAAACTGCGACCGGGCGACGCCGTCGCACTGGCGGAATACACGCCGGAGGAAGTTGCAAAACGCACCGGAGTGAGAGCAGAACGCATCGAGCGAATCGCACGGGAGTTCGCGGAACACGCTCCGGCGATCGCGATTATCGGCGGCGCACCGCTGGCACACACGAATGGAATGTTCAACGCCCTTGCCGTGAATGCCCTTAATGCTATCGCCGGCAGTGTCTCCTTCATGCCACAGCCGAAACTTTCCTTACCATCCAGCGCATCGTTTACGAACTTTATCGACGCGCAACTGGCCGGTTCGGAGACTTCCACAAAGGTCTTGCTGCTGCACGAAGCGAATCCCGTCTACGGATCACCGGCAGCGTGGCGGGTGCGCGAAGCACTGACGAAGATTCCCTTCATCGCCAGCTTCGGCAACTTTATCGATGAGACCAGCATTCTTGCAGACCTGATTCTTCCAGATCATTCCTTCCTGGAATCGTGGGTAGACGACATTCCGGAATCCGGCGCAGACGTTGCGGTAGCGAGCGTGGCTCCGCCGGCGATGCGTCCGATTCATCAGACACGTTCGATGCCGGACGTCCTGCTGGATATCCATCATCGACTGGCAAAGCCCGCGGCACCGGCTCTTCCCTGGAAAACCTATGAAGAGATGTTGAAGGAGTCGTTTGAAACTCTTTCATCGGCACCCGATACATGGAAGAACGCAAAACTCAACGGCGGCCTCTGGGAAACTAAGAAATTGGGGGACAGTCCCCACGTTCCCAAATTTCCCAGGAGTGCCGAGGCGGAATTTGATGGGGAGGGTACGCAATTTCCGTTTCATTTCCTGCCGTACAAATCTCAATCGTTTCTGGACGGATCTCTCGCGCATCTTCCGTGGCTGCAGGAATTGCCGGACGTGCTATCGACGGCGATGTGGAGCAGCTGGGTGGAGGTCCACACGGAGACGGCAAAAGGACTTGGTTTGGTGCAGGGCGACGTGGTTGAAATTTCATCGAGGCACGGAAAGATTCAGGCCCCGGTCTTGATTTCACCGGGGATTGCGCCGAATGTCATTGCCATGCCAATGGGCCAGGGCCATGACACGTTCACCCGGTTTGCCAGCGGACGCGGAGCGAATCCGATATCGATTCTCGCTCCGTTGATCGAACCCGAAACCGGCGCACTGGCTTGGGCGGCGACTCGGGTGCGACTTTCCAAAGTGAAGTCGGATTCAAAACTGATTCTGTTCGCTGGAGGGATGCGCGAGCACCCGGACGAACATCGGTAAGGGAAACGGGGTAGTCATGTCACACAATTGGGGAATGGCCGTGGATCTGGATCGCTGCACCGGATGCGAAGCCTGCGTCGTGGCGTGTCATTCGGAAAACAACATCCCCACGGTTGGCGCAACCGAAGCCGCACGTGGACGAGCCATGCACTGGATTCGTATCGAGCGCTACTGGGAAGGAGAATTTCCCGACGTCAAAGTGAAATTCCGTCCCGTGCTCTGTCAGCAATGCGATACAGCCCCGTGTGAACCGGTGTGCCCAACCTATGCCAGCTCGCACTCCGAAGAAGGTCTCAACTCGCAGATCTACAATCGATGCATCGGCACGCGCTATTGCGCGAACGCCTGCGGATACAACGTGCGCTTCTTCAATTTCTTCACGCCGTCGTGGGACAAGCCTTTGCATCTCCAGCTCAATCCGGACGTGTCCGTGCGTGAAGGCGGAGTTATGGAAAAGTGCACGTTCTGCATTCAGCGCATCAACGCCGGAAAAATTGCGGCGGGATTGGCGCAGCGTCCATTGAAGGATGGAGAAATCCAGCCGGCATGTGTTCAGTCCTGCACTGCGAATGCGCTGGTCTTCGGCGATCTTGCCGATCCGGACAGCATGGTATCGAAACTGGCGAAATCCCCTCGAGGCACGAAGCTGCTCGAAGAGCTGGGGACCAAACCGAAGATCACATATCTGCAGCAAGGATCCTGGGATGACGCGCCGAACAAATAATTCGCTCACTGACGATCTGTTGCGCCCGGTGCTGGAGACATCGACGAAGTTCTATGTCACCACAGGCCTGCTCGCGTTGATCGTGGCCACCGGTTTCGGAACGTGGTTTTATCAGATCTATTACGGACTTGGTGTGACGGGTGATAACTGGCCGGTGTTCTGGGGATTTCACGAAACCAATTTCGTGTTCTGGATTGGAATCAGCCACGCGGGCACGCTGATCTCGGCAATTCTCCGAATTGTCAATGCCACATGGCGGCGCCCCGTGACGCGATGTGCGGAAGTCATCACAGCCTTTGCGCTGATGATCGGCGCGCTGTTCCCACTCATTCATCTCGGACGTCCGTGGCTGGCCTGGTGGCTGATTCCCTATCCGAGCGAGCGATTTCTCTGGCCGAATTATCGCTCACCGCTCGTGTGGGATTTTTTTGCGATCAACACATACCTGATTTCCAGCCTTCTTTTTCTGGCACTGCCGGCCATACCGGATTTCGCCCTCATCCGCGACAGAACCACAGGATGGCGAAACTGGTTCTATGGAAAGCTCAGCCTGGGATGGCAGGGCACGCCGAAACAATGGCACCGCCTCGAGTCGGCAATGCATATGATGGCGCTTGCGATTATCCCGATTGCGATTTCCGTTCACACCATCGTGTCGTTCGACTTTTCGATGGCCGTGGTCCCGATGTGGCACTCGACAATCTTCGGGCCCTATTTCGTGGTTGGCGCAATTTTCAGCGGCATCGCGGCGCTCAACATCGTGATGGCCATCGTTCGGAAAACGCTGCATCTGGAAAAATATCTTCAGCCGATTCATTTTCACAATCTCGGCAAGCTCATGCTGGCGATGAGCCTGCTCTGGGGTTACTTCGTATTCAATGAACGACTGGTCACGTGGTATGGAAACACGCCTCATGAAATGGCCGCGCTGTGGTCGACGCAGATGGGACGATACTCGCCGTTGTTCTGGACAATGATTTTCTTCAACTTCGTTCTTCCCTTCCCCTTGCTCGCGATCCGGAAGGTGCGATCGATAACCGCGACAGTGATTGCGTCCTGCGCTGTGGTTGTGGGGATGTGGCTTGAACGATTTCTGATTATCGTTCCGTCGCTGTCTTATAAGGGAACTCCGTACTCCTGGGGAGCTTACCTGCCTCGATGGCCGGAGATCGTTATTTTCAGTTCTTCGTTTGCGGCGATGGCACTGCTTTACCTGCTGTTCTCGAAATTCATTCCGATCATATCCATCTGGGAAATGAAAGTCGGCGAGCATCCCCATATCAAGGTTGCGGCTGAGGTTCAGGAAGCAGAAGCGGCAGGAGAACTCGTATGACCGGTATGTACGGATTGTTCTCCACTCCGGAACTGGCGCAGCAGGCGGTCGATGGACTGCGGGCTTCCGGTGTGCCGGAACACGAAATCACCATTCAATCTTCCGAACCGCTGGAGGAGTACAGGTTTGGTTCCAGGGACCGCGATACGGTGATGCCGTGGATCTCGGTTCTGGGAGCTGCCATAGGAATGGCTACGGGATACTTTCTGACATCGGTCACTCAGCAGGCCTGGCCCATCTCCACTGGCGGCATGCCGATTGTGACGAACTGGACGAATCTGATTATCATCTTCGAACTGACGATGCTGGGAGCGGTGTTTGCATCCGTGATCACGTTGATGTTTGCGGCAAGGCTTCCGAGGCCGTTGCCGAAGTTTTACGATCGGGAAATATCCAATGGAAAAATTCTGATTGGAGTCGCGAATCCGAGGGACATCGAACGAGTGGAACGCGCGCTTCGGGCAAGCAGCGGGGAAGTCCGCATGATGGGAACTGAATTGTGAAATCGGACGAATCCCGGTTGTAAGAGAGGTCTATGATCGCCGACAATTCTTCATCCTGAAGGTTTATTGACGGCGTGGCGATTCCGAAAACGAAAAAGGGGTGGTTCCTTTTGGAACCACCCCACGCGAAATCCGCTTCGCTTACGAAGCTTTCTTCACTGTAAACGTTACAGGAGCAGGAGCCGCAGGTGCTCCGCCGGCAGCTGGAGGTGCTCCACCCGCCGGAGGTGCTCCGCCTGCCGGGGGTGCTCCACCGGCTGGGGGCGCTCCGCCACCAGGGGCTGCGCCACCGCCACCACCTCGACCGCCACCGCCGCCGGCACCACCGGTGCGTGTGAACGCGATTTCGGTGCCGGTAACTTTACCGGTGTATGTGGCCAGACCGCCACCACCGCCACCACCTCGACCGCCACCGCCGCCGGCACCGCCCTGACCACCGCCGCCGCCACCTGCAGCTGGAGGTGCTCCACCGGCTGGAGGTGCTCCACCGGCTGGAGGCGCTCCACCAGCTGGAGGCGCTCCGGCACCGGGAGCTCCACCACCGCCACCACCTCGGCCGCCACCGCCACCACCAGCAGGGGCCTGGAATGTGATCGTGTCGCCCATGATGGTTCCAGCCGTGATTGGCGTGGGCATACCCGCGCCCACTGTAATTGTTCCGTTGAGGGTTGTTCCGGCAACAGTAAATTCAAAAGCCACCGGAGTCGTTGCTCCGCCTCGTCCACCCGGCATCTCGCCAGACCATTTGCCTGCGGGACTCTGAGCAAATGCGAATGACGACATGAGGAAAACGAGACTGGGCACGAACAAATATTTCATCTTCATGCTGTCCCTCCTGTTTGTGTGAACGCCAGTAATGGCGCTCGGGTTGATCCAAGACACAAATTAGACTCTGAGCTCTTTAATTAAGCTCACTGCCACGGATTCTATTCAGGTCTTCCCGGATTATCGACAAAAATCGATGCCTAATTTCTGCCCAGGCACTGACGAATTTTCACCAGTTGTTCCAGCAGTGGAGGCAGTAGCGAGAGATCCAAAGCATTCGGACCGTCGGAAAGGGCTTTGGCAGGATTATCGTGAACTTCCATGAACAGTCCGTCCACGCCTGCGGCGACGCCGGCGCGCGCCAGATGTGGAATGTATTGAGGCTGGCCGCCGGATTTGTCGCCCTGTCCGCCGGGCAGCTGCAGGCTGTGGGTGACGTCCAGAACCACCGGGCATCCAAACTCTTTCATGATTGGGATCGAACGGAAATCGACGACGAGATTGTTATAACCAAATGATGCTCCGCGTTCGGTGAGAACGATACTCGAGTTCCCCGCTTCGTGGGCTTTGACCACCACGTTCTTCATTTCCCATGGCGCGAGGAACTGGCCCTTCTTGACGTTCACAATTCTACCTGTCTTTGCAGCCGCCACAATGAGGTCGGTTTGCCTGCACAGAAACGCAGGAATTTGCAGAATGTCGACCACCTTTGCAATCGGCGCGGCCTGTTCCGGCAAATGAACGTCGGTGAGGATCGGCACTCCGATGGTCTTGCGCACTTCGCCGAGAAGCTTCAGCCCCTCGTCGATTCCCGGCCCCCGAAACGAATTGATGGAAGTACGGTTCGCTTTATCGAATGACGCTTTGAAAATGTATGGAACGTCGAAGTCCGATGCAATTTTCTTTAGCGCATCTGCCATGAACAGCACGTGATCCCGGCTCTCGATGACGCAGGGCCCGGCAATGAGAAACAGCCGATCTTTCAGATCGATTTTGAATTCCGGAATCGTGTTTGTCATTTTGCCGCGAGTCGTCCGGCGCGGGGACGCGCCAGTTGACGGTCGTGAGCAGCGCCGATAAACGAAGCGAACAGAGGATGCGCTTCCAGCGGCCGCGACTTGAATTCCGGATGAAACTGACACGCGAGGAACCACGGGTGATCCGCCAGTTCGATGATTTCGACAAAGTTCTTATCCGGAGAGACGCCGGAGATGATCAGGCCGTGTTCGGTCAGTGTCTTCTCAAAGGTCCGATTGAATTCGTACCGGTGACGATGACGTTCTGAAATGGAAGACGCGTGATAGATGCGATTGGCCAGCGATCCCGGAGTGAGGTCCGCTGGATATGCTCCCAGTCGCATGGTTCCCCCAATCGTGTCGATCCCCAGAAGATCGCGCAGTTTGTAAATTACCGGATGCGGAGTATTCGGTTCGAACTCGGTACTATTGGCATCCGTCAGGCTGCAGACGTTGCGTGCAAACTCCAGAACGGCACACTGCATACCGAGACAAATTCCAAGGTAGGGCGTCTTGCTTTCACGCGCGTATTGTATCGCCCGAATCATTCCCGGAATACCACGCTTGCCGAAGCCGCCGGGGACCAGTATTGCGTCGTACGCCCCAAGTGTTACCGCCGGATCCTGGTCCGACTCGAGGCTTTCGGCCTCGATCCAGTGAACCTGGGTCTTGAGATTGTGAGCCAGTCCGCCGTGAATCAGTGCTTCTCTCAGACTCTTGTATGCATCTTCGAGGCCCACATACTTGCCGACGACGCCGATGGATACTTCGCCCATCGGATTGTGAACCCGCTCGATCAGAACTTCCCATGCATCCATCCGGCGTTCGGTTTTCGGCAGGTTCAGCATGCGAACAATCTGATCGTCGAGCCCTTCTGCGCTCAGCACGAGTGGCACTTCGTAAACGCTTTCGACATCCTTTGCCGTGATCACGGCAGCTTCGGATACATTGCAGAACAGCGCAATCTTGCTCTTCAACTCGGATGCCAGATACCGGTCCGTTCGGCAAAGCAGAATGTCGGCCTGGATTCCGATTTCAAGCAGTTCCTTGACGCTGTGCTGCGTCGGTTTGGTTTTGAGTTCGCCGGCCGTGGAAATCCATGGAACCAGGGTGAGATGGATGAAGAGACTGTTTTCGCGACCGACTTCCTGGCGCATCTGCCGGATGGCTTCGAGAAACGGCAGCGATTCGATGTCGCCGACTGTTCCGCCGATCTCCACTATCGTGATATCGACGTTTTCTGAAACGCGATGGACTGCGGCTTTGATTTCATTGGTCACGTGCGGAATGACCTGGACTGTCTTTCCCAGATAGTCCCCTCGCCGTTCCTTCTGGATGATGGTTTCGTAGATGCGCCCGGTTGTGAGGTTGTTACGACGCGTGAGCTCGGCATGGGTGTACCGCTCGTAGTGTCCCAGATCAAGATCGGTTTCAGCGCCGTCATCGGTGACATAGACTTCACCGTGCTGGTATGGACTCATCGTGCCTGGATCCACATTCAGGTAGGGATCGAACTTGAGCATGGTCACGGTAAAGCCGCGGCTCTCGAGAAGACATCCAATAGAAGCTGCCGCCAACCCCTTGCCAAGAGACGAAACAACTCCGCCGGTCACGAAAATAAATTTCTTGTTCATTTGTCCTTCTCACTCGGGCTCTTATTGCCCACGTTGCCCACGACGACCTTGAATCTTTCAAGGTCGGCTGGCGTATCGATGCCCCATGATTCGCTTTCGACCTCGACGACGCGTATACGAAAACCATGCTCGAGCGCACGCAATTGCTCCAGGCTTTCGGCAATTTCCAGAGGAGCTCGATCCAGTCTGCTGAATTGCCTCAGGAACTCGACCCGATACACATACAGGCCAAGGTGGAGAAAAGTGGTCCCACTTGAAGGTCCACCATAAGGAATAGGTGAACGGGAAAAATAAAGAGCAAACCCATTGCGATCGACGACCACCTTTACACGGTTCGGGTCCGCGACCGAGGCGGGATCCGACAGTTTCGTCATGACCGTGACAATTTGGGCATCCCTGTGCCGGGCCGCTGCCACGGCGCGATCAATGACGTCCGGTTCGACAAGGGGTTCGTCTCCCTGGATATTCACAACCAGTGTATCGGAAGGCAGGTGCGCTGCGACCTCCGCAAGTCGGTCGGTACCACTCTGGTGGTCGACTCGGGTCATGACAACTTCGCCTCCGAATTTCCGAACGGCATTGGCAATGAGCTCGTTGTCCGT
>Ga0070664_100002563_pt1 | contig 14657 bp, 13 predicted proteins | sample KBSC73metaG_FD_65863 | JGI IMG/M metagenome (GOLD analysis project Ga0070664, IMG submission 65863) | Corn rhizosphere microbial communities from Kellogg Biological Station, Michigan, USA - KBS C7-3 metaG | ecosystem: Host-associated > Plants > Roots > Rhizosphere > Soil ... | reverse complement strand
CCTGGCCGCCGAACAGGTGATCGTGCGCACGCCCGGCGGCGTCTTCGACGACATCAAGCGCGAGACGATCTACGAGCCGTTCCGTAAGGAGACCGGGATCGAGGTGGTGCCCGTCGCCGCGACCGCGGCCAAGCTGATGGCGATGATGAAGTCGGGGCAGAACGAGCTCGACGTCATCGACACCGGCGACAGCACCCTGCTCGAGCTCGAGAAGAGCAACTACCTGATGCCGCTCGCCTACGAGGAGTTCAAGTACACCAAGATCGCCGACATCGATCCGATCGTCAAGCGCAAGTACCAGGTCGGCAGCTTCATCTACGCCATGATCCTCGGCTACAACACCAAGGCGATGGCGCCCGGCAGCGAACCGAAGTCGTGGGCCGAGTTCTGGGACGTGAAGCGCTTCCCGCAACGGCGCACCCTGCCCGACATGGCGTCGGGCACGCCGAGCCTCGAGTTCGCCCTCATCGCCGACGGCGTGCCGATGGACAAGCTCTACCCGCTCGACATCGACCGTGCCTTCAAGTCCATGTCGCGCGTGCGCGCGACCGTCCCGAAGTTCTGGGATACCGGCGCGCTGTCGTCGACCATGATCGCCGACAACGAGGTCGCGATGGGCGCCCTGTGGAGCACGCGCGCCGCCGCCGCCCAGGACCAGGGCGCGCCGATCGCCCTGCAGTGGAACCAGAATGCGTTGCTGGTGCAGGCCTACGGCATCCCGAACGGCGCGCGCAACCTTGGCAACGCCAAGAAGTTCATCGACTACGCCTCATCCGCTGAATCGCAGTCGCGCTGGCTCGCGAAGTACAAGGCGATTCCCGTCAACACCAAGGCCTACGGCGCCACCTCCAAGGACCTGATCGACCCGGCGACGAAGACGCCGTGGACCCGCTCGAAGGGGTTCGTCCTCGACATCGAGTGGTGGGCGCAGAACCGGGAAAAGGTCGGCCAGGTCTGGTCGAAGTGGATCATCAGTTGAGGCAGGCACGCACGCAGCGGCCCGGCAGCGAACCTCTGAAGGCCGAACCCGTCGCCGCATGCCCGGGCCGATGAGCGAATCGCCGGCCGCCCAGGGTCGCGGCGCGATCGAGCTGCAACACGTCAGCAAGCGCTACGCCAAGGAGACGGTCGTCGACGGTGTCAGCGCGACGATCGCGCCGGGCGAGTTCTTCTCGCTGCTCGGCCCGTCGGGTTCGGGCAAGACGACGACGCTGATGATGATCGCCGGCTTCGCCGACGTCGACGGGGGGCAGATCCTCGTCGACGGTACCGACATCGTCAGCGTGCCGCCGCAGCGGCGCGGCTTCGGCATGGTGTTCCAGAACTACGCGATCTTTCCCCACTTGAGCGTTGCCGACAACGTCGCCTTCCCGCTGCGGGCGAGGAAGGTTCCGGCGGCGGAGATCGGGCCGCGGGTGCGCCAGGCACTCGAGCTGGTCCGCCTAGAGCGCTTCGCCGACCGCTACTCGCGGCAGCTCTCGGGCGGCCAGCAGCAGCGGGTCGCCATCGCCCGGGCGATCGTCTTCCAGCCCAGCGTCGTGCTGATGGACGAGCCCCTCGGCGCGCTCGACAAGAACCTGCGCTACCAGATGCAGGTCGAGATCAAGGAGATCCAGCGCCGCCTCGGCATGACCGTCGTCTACGTGACGCACGACCAGGAAGAGGCGATGAACATGTCGGACCGCATCGCCATCATGAACAGCGGCCGGATCGAGCAGGTCGGGCGGCCGGCCGAGATCTACGAGAACCCGGGCAGCACCTTCATCGCCCGCTTCCTCGGCGAGGCGAATCTCATTCCGGGGACGATCGAATCGATCGTCGGCGGCGTCGCGACGCTCAGGACGCAGGGCGGTCTGCGCCTGCAGGCCCGCGCCGGCCGCGACCTGTCGGCAGACACCGCCGCGCACCTCTTCGTTCGCCCCGAGCGCATCGACATCGCAGCGGCCGATGCGACGACGCCAGACCCCGCCGGTGCGAATGTCGCGACCGGCCGGCTCACGCAGACCTCCTTCCTCGGCAACATCCTGCGCCACGCCGTCGAAATCGAGCCCGGCGTCCTCGTCACCGTCGACGTGCAGAACGCGCGCGCCGACCTGTTCCGCTCGACTGACCGGCCGGCTGCGCTCACCTGGCTGGCGGCCGACAGCGTGATCCTGCAGCGATGACCGTGCAGCGCGCCCCCCGCTTCAACGACGGCACGGTCCTGATCGTGCCGGCGGTGCTGCTGCTTGCGCTCGTCTTCGTCGGGCCGCTGATCTGGTTCTTCGTCCGCTCGCTCGCCGCGCTCGGCACGCCCGCCGAGATCGCGGCGCACGCGTGGGCGGTGATCACCTCCAAGGCGGTGCTGACGGCGCTCTCGACCACCAACTGGATCTCGCTGCTGGTGACGCTGCTGGTGCTGCTGGCCAGCTACCCGGTGGCCTACTACTTGGCGACCCATCGCGGATGGCGCTTCACGCTGGTGCTGTTCTGCGTGGTCGTGCCGTACTTCACCAGCATCATCGTCCGCACCTATTCATGGATGGTGCTGCTGGGCCGCAACGGCCTCGTCAACCAGGCCCTGCTCAAGACGGGCCTCGTCGACCAGCCGCTGACCCTGCTCTACACGAAGACCGGCGTGCTGATCGGCATGGTCTACGTGCTGCTGCCCTACATGGTGCTCACGCTGTACGCGGCGATGAAGTCGATCGATCCGAGCCTGGTGCGCGCCGCGCGCGGCCTCGGCGCCGGCGGCTTCTATGCCTTCACCCGCGTCTACCTGCCGCTCAGCATGCACGGCGTGATCTCCGGGTCGCTGATCGTCTTCATCCTCTCGATCGGCTTCTTCATCACGCCGGCGCTGATGGGCGGACCCGCCGACGTGATGATCGCGATGCTGATCGAGCGCTCCGTCGAGATCACCTTCGACTGGGGCGGCGCAGCGGTGATGTCGCTGCTGCTGCTGGCGGCGACATTGGTGCTCTACGGCATCTACTACCGCCTCACCGACGTGCGCCGGATGATGGGAGCCTGACGCGATGACCGCCGCCGGACCCGCACGCGCGCTCTCCATCTACATCGGCGCGGCGTGCCTCGTCCTGATGACGCCGATCGTGATCGTGCTGATCCTCGCCGTCGGCGATCAGACCTACATGCGGTTCCCGCCGGAATCGCTCTCGCTGCGCTGGTTTGCGACCTTCTTCGGCGATCCGCGCTGGCAGCGCGCGCTCGCCTCGAGCGTGCTGATCGCCGCGGTCGCCTGCGTGATCGCCACCGTGCTCGGCTTCTTCGCCGCCTACGCCTTCGTGCGCAGCGACATGCGGGCGAAGAAGCTGCTGCTCTCGTTCATGCTGATGCCGATCATCATTCCGCACGTCATCACGGCGATCGCGATGTACTTCGTGGCCGGCCCGCTCAAGCTGGTCGGCAACGTGTTCTGGATCGGCCTGTGCCACGCCACCGTCGCGCTGCCGATCGTCCTCCTGATCCTGCTCTCCTCGCTCCAGGGCGTCGACGTCAACCTCGAGCGCGCGGCGCTCAGCCTGGGCAGCAGCCGGATCGGCGTCTTCACCCGGGTCGTCCTGCCGCTCGCCTTCCCGGGCATCCTCTCGGCGGCGCTGTTCGCCTTCCTGGCCTCCTTCGACGAACTGATCATCTCGCTCTTCCTTGCCGGCGTGCGCTCGGAGACGCTGCCGGTGCGCATCTGGAACAGCCTGCACCTGCAGGTCGAGCCGGTCATCGCCGCGGTCAGCGCCTTCCTGATCGCGGTGACCGGCCTGGTGCTGGTGCTCGATGCGCTGGTGCGGCACGCTCGCACGATCCGCTCGCCGGGCCCGGCTGCCGCGCAATGACAGCTGACAGCTGACAGCGACGGCCGATACGACGATCCGACCCTGCCCACCTACCGTGACCGAGCGACCATGACGCAACGACAGCCCACCCTCATCGTGCTCGGAGCCGGCGTCGCCGGGCTCTCGTCGGCGCTGTACCTGCAGCGCTCGGGCCAGCAGGTGCTGGTCATCGACCCGCTGCCGCCCGCGGGCGGCACCTCGTACGGCAACGCCGGCCTGATCAGCAGCGACACGGCGGTGCCGATCGCGCTGCCCGGGATGCTGGGCAAGGTGCCGAAGTGGCTCATGAATCCCGAAGGGCCGCTGATCGTGAGGCCGACGTACCTGCCGACGGCGCTGCCCTGGCTGATGCGCTGGATCGCCGCCAGCCGGATGCCGCAGGTGCTGCGCATCTCCGACGCCATGCGGGCGCTGCACAAGGATTCGCTGGTGTGCTGGAAGGAGCTGCTCGGCGCGGCGCACTACGCCGATCTCATCCGCCAGGTCGGCCAGGTGCGGATCTGGGAAGGCGAGGGCAGCGAGTCGCAGATCGAGCTGGCCATCGCCGAGCGGCACGGCATCCGTGCCGAACGGCTCGATGCCGACAAGCTTCGGCAGATCTACCCGGACATCTCGCCGGCCGTCACCCGCGGCCTGCTGATCCCCAACAACTCGCACACCGTCAACCCGCAGCGGCTCGTGCGCACGCTCGGCACGCTGCTCCTCGAAGCGGGCGGCGAGATCATCGCCGAGCGCGCGATGAAGATCGTTCCGCAAGGCGGCACTGCGGGCTATCGCATCGTCACCAATGTCTCGAACCGGAGCGCGCCCCGGCTGGTCGTCGCCACCGGGGCGTGGACGCGCGAGCTGCTCGATCCGCTCGGCATCCGCGTGCCCCTGGAGACCGAGCGGGGCTACCACGCGATGATGCCGACGCCGAACCTGACGCTGCCGATCCCGATGTCGGTGAAGAACCGCGGTTTCGGGCTGACCTCGATGGAAGAGGGCCTGCGCGCCGCCGGCACGGTCGAGATCGGCGGGCTGCACGCGCCGCTCGACGAGCGGCGGGCGATGGTGCTCGTCACGCACGCCAAGCGCATCTTTCCGAAGCTCGAGACCGGCGAGCCGAGCTACTGGATGGGGCATCGCCCGTCGACGCCCGACAGCCTGCCGGTGGTCGGCGAGGCGCCGGGCCGGCCGGGCCTTTTCTTCTCGTTCGGCCATGGTCACTTCGGCATGACCGGCAGCCCCCCGAGCGCCCGGCTGCTCTCGCAGATCGTCAACGGCGCGCCCCCGAGCATCGACCCGGCGCCCTACGCCTGCACCCGCTTCTAGCCGCGCCGGGTTGTAGCCGCGCCTTTTCAACATCTGGCCGGGCATGGTCCCGGCCGACCTCGAAGGAGAAGCCCATGGAGATCAAGCGCATCGGCCGCAACCCGGCCACCGACCCGTCGCGTTCGCGCGGCAGCCAGATCACGGTGCACAACGGCACCGTTTACTTCGCCGCCACTCCCGACCGTCCGTTCGATCCGGGCGCTTCGGTGGCGGCGCAGACGCGCCAGATGCTCGCTCGCGTCGACGAGCGCCTTGCGCTCGGCGGCAGCGACAAGTCACGCATCCTGGCCGCGCACGTGATGATTTCCGACATGCGGCACTTCGCCGAGATGAACGCCGTGTGGGACGAATGGGTCGACCAGGACAGCCCGCCGGTACGGGCCTGCGGCGCCTGTCAGCTGGGCAGCCCCGACATGAAGGTCGAGGTCATCATCACGGCGGCGGTGGCCTAGCCATCGGTCCGCGGCGAAGCCGCGCCGGCTAGCGGACTTCCTTCAGGTACCGGTCCGAGAACGCGCGCTGCGCCTCGGCCATCTGCCCGTAGTCGACGGACTTCGCGCGCGCGTACTCGGCGGCCGGCAGGAACTTGGCCTGAACGTCCTTCGGCATCGCGCTGGCGCGCACCGGGCGCAGGAAGGCGTTGGCCCAGATCGCCTGGCCTTCGTCGGAGAGCACGAAGTCGAGCGCCTTCTTGGCCTCGGCCGGGTGCGGCGCCTTGGCGACCAGGCTCATCACGTACGGCACGATCAGCGTGCCCTCGGCCGGGATGACGAAGGCGACGTTGGCGCCGTCCTTGTACTTGGCGCGGTAGGCGTTGAAATCGTAGTCGAGCAGGATCGCGATCTCCCCCGAGAGCACGCGCGCGTACGAGGTCTGCTTCGGCACGATCGGATCGTTCTTCAGCAGCTGCTTGAAGTACTCGATGCCGGGGCCGAAGTCGGCGAGCGTGCCGCCGCGCGCCTGGTTCACCGCCACCGCGCCGACGTAGCCGACGAACGCCGAGGCCGGATCGAGGTAACCGACGAGGCCCTTGTACTCGGGCTTGAGCAGGTCGGCCCATGACTTCGGGATCGGCTTGCCCTTGAGCGCGTCGACGTTGACCATGAAGCCGAGCGTTCCGGAATGGATCGTGAACCAGTTGCCCGCAGGATCCTTCAGGCCGTCGGGGATGTCGTTCCACGCGGCCGGCTTGTACGGCTGCACGACGCCATCCTTCATCGCCTGGATCGCGAAGGTGACGCCGAGGTAGGTGACGTCAGCGACCGGGCTCGCCTTCTCGGCCACGAGCTGGGCCAGCGACTGCCCCGAGTTCTTGTTGTCGGGTGGAATGGTGACGCCGGTCCTGGCCTTGATGGCGCGCAGCTGCGTGCCCCAGTCGGCCCATTCGGTCGGGCAGTTGTAGCAAATCGCCGTTTGCGCGAATGCGCTCGCGGCCGCGAAGCCGAGCACGGCGGCGCCGGCTTTCAGGAAGCGGGAAAGGACACGGGACATGACGGTCTCCTGGTAATTGCCTGGACGGGTGAACGCGATTCAGGACGGCGCGGCGCCGCACGATTCGCCGACACGAAAGCCGTGCGGGAGCAGCACGCTCTGCGCCGCGTCGACCGGCCGGCGCTCGGCCAGCGCGCCGACGAGCAGCTCGACGCTGCGGCGGCCGATGTCGTGGTTCGGCTGGGTGATCGTGGCGAGCGCCGGCGTGAGGTCTTCGCCGAGCGCGATGCCGTCGAAGCCGACGACGCTGAGGTCGCGCGGCACCGAAAGCCCCGAGAGATGCGCGGCACGCATGGCGCGGATGGCGAGCAGGTCGTTCGAGCAGAGCAGCGCAGTGGCGCGTCGCTGCTTCTTCAGCGATGTGGCGATCTGCTCGACCGCGGCCTCGACGAATGGCACCTCGATCAAGGGCAGCGGCTTGAGCCTGGCCGTCACCATGCCCTGCAGGAAGCCCCGGTAGCGCAGCTGGGCGCGATCGCTCGCCGTGCGCTGGCCGCTCACCATGGCGATGCGCCGATGGCCGAGCGCGGCGAGGCGGGCAACGGCTTCGGCCAGCGCCGCGATGCCGTCGACCGCCACGCACGGGTGCTGCGCGTGGCGGTTGTAGGCGAGCACGTAGCGCAGCCCGTCGGCCTGCAGCTGCTTCAGCGCGACCGAGGTGGCCGGGTTCGAAACGACGAGCACGACACCGTCGACGCCGGCGGCGCGCAGCGCGCTGACGGCGTGCAGCTCGTCGGCGAGTCGGTACTCGGTGGTCATCGGCAGGATCGCGTAGCCGCCGGCCGCGGCGGCTTCGGCGATGCCTTGCAGGCACTCGGCGAACACCGGGTTGAGCAGCGTCGGCAGCACGACGCCGAGGACGCGGCTCTTCCGGGTGCGCAGCGTGCGGGCACTGGCGTTGGGGCGGTAGTCAACGCGACGCGCCGCGCTCGCGACCCGACGGCGTGTCTCCTCCCGCACCGTCTCGGGCTGGTTGAACGCGCGCGACACGGTCGCCACCGAGACACCGGCTTCGCGGGCGACGCGCTGGATGCTCATGGGCGGCTCGTCGGCAGAGTCGTCGTGCGCCCGTAGCGGCTCATGGCACGAACGGAAAGCGCGCCCGGGCCTTTGCGCCGGCGGCACCGCTGGCCCGAACGAAGCGGCGATGGTCGTCACGCGTCGCCTGCCAGCTCCAGTCGTGCTCGACGCCCGATGCGGCCGCGGCCTGCTTCAGGAAGAGTCGGCGCCGCTGGCTGGCGAGCACGTCGCGGTGCACGGCATCGGCGTCCCAGCCTGCGAGCACGGCCCCGAGCAGGCGAGTCTCGACCTCGGCGACCGCGGGCTCACCGGCGCGGTCGCTCAGCTCGCGCGGATCGGCCTCGAGATCGAACAGCTGCGCCGGATGGCCGTGCGTGTAGACGTACTTCCAGCGGCCCTCGCGCACCATCCGGCAGGGCGCGATCACGCCCATGTCGGTGTACTCCGAGATCACGGGGCGGCGCGGCGCGTCGGCGCCCTCGAGCAGGCGCACGAGCGATGCGCCGTCCATCGGCTCGGGCCATGCGACGTCGCCGCCGACCAGCTCGATGAAGGTCGGCAACAGGTCGACCAGCGACACCGGCGCCGCGACCCGCCGCGCCGCAAAGCGGCCCGGCGCGCTCATGATCAGCGGTACCCGCACCGAGGGCTCGAAGAAGCTCTGCTTGTAGAACATGCCGCGCTCGCCGAGCATCTCGCCGTGGTCGGCGGTGAAGACGACGATCGTGTCGTCGCCGAGACCGCAGGCGCGCAGCGTGTCGAGCAGGCGGCCGACCTTGTCGTCGACGTACGAGACCATTGCGTAGTAGGCGCGGCGAGCGGCGCGCACGTGATCGGCCGTCACCGGCTGGCGGTCGGCGCCGTGCGAGGCATGCAGCCACCGGCTCTGCGCGTCGCGCTGCTCGACCGGAATGGGCGGCACGGCCGGCGCGTCGATCTCTGCGTCGGTGTAGCGGTCCCAGTGCGCCTGCCCGGCGGTGAACGGCGGATGGGGATGGCTGAAGGAGACGGTGAGGAAGAAGGGCTTGCGCCCTGCTTCCGGCTCGCGCGCCAGGTCGTACAGGCGCTGCAGCGCGAAGTGCTCGACCTCGTCGTCGTAGTCGATCTGCAGACTGCGCACGCACGGACCCGCCTGCAGCACGTTGTTCATGCTGATGCCCGAGGGCTTGTCGTCGGCCGGGCCGGCGGCCCAGTTCGGCGTCCACGCGAAATCGGCGGGATAGATGTCGGTGGTGAGGCGCTCTGCGAACCCGTGCAGCTGGTCGGGGCCGATGAAATGCATCTTGCCGGCAAGGATCGTTTGGTAGCCGGCGGCAGCGAGCGCGTGCGCGAGCGTCGGCACCGAGGCCGGCAGCTCGCTCGCGTTGTCGAAGGCGCCGATGGCGGTGGGCAGGCGGCCGCTGAGCATCGAGAAGCGCGAGGGCGCACAGATCGGCGAGTTGCAGTAGGCCGCGTCGAACACCGTGCCGGTTTCGGCGAGTGCGCTCAGGTGCGGCGCCTTCACCACCCTTCCGCCATAGCAGGGCAGCGGCATGGCCGCCATCTGGTCGGCCATCACGAGGAGGATGTTCGGCGGCTGCTTCATCAGCTAGTCAGGGTGGCCGGGCTCAGTCGACCTTTGCGCCGGACGTGCGGATCACCTCGGCCCAGCGCGCCCTCTCGGTCTTCACCATCGCAGCGAACTCGGCCGGCGTGCTGGTCACGACGTCGGCGCCCTGCTTCGCGAAGAAATCCTTCACCTCGGGCAAGGCAAGCGCGGCGAGCGTCTCCTCGTGCAGACGCGCGATCACCGCGTCGGGCGTGCCGGCCGGCGCCATCAGCCCGTACCACGACTCGACCACGAACCCTGGCACGCCGGCCTCCTGCATCGTCGGAAACTCAGGCGTCGCGGCCGAGCGCTTCGCACCCGTGACGGCGAGCGCCTTGAGCTTGCCCGAGCGCACGTGCGGCAGCGCGAGCGGCGTGTTGACGAAGGCGAACGCCGTCTGCCCGGCGATGAGATCGGTGACCGCCTGCGGCGCGCTCTTGTACGGCACGTGGGTCGCCTGCATGCCGGTGAGCGACTTCAGCATCTCGCCCGAGAGGTGGTTCGACGCGCCGTTGCCGAACGAGGCAAAGCTGAGCTGGCCGGGCCTGGACTTGCCGAGCGCCACGAGCTCGGCGGCGCTGGTCACGCCGAGAGACGGGTTCACCACCAGCAGGTTGGGCACCGAGGCGATCAGCGTGATCGGCTTGAAGTCGCGCTCGGCGTCGAACGGGAGCTTGGCGTAGAGGCCGGGGTTGATGGTGTGCGTGCCGGTGGTGGCCATCAGCAGCGTGTAGCCGTCGGCCGGCGCCTTGGCGACGGCGTCGACGCCGAGGTTGCCGCCTGCGCCCGGCTTGTCGTCGACGAGCACCTGCTGCCCGAGCCGTTCGCCCAGGTGCTGAGCCAGCGTGCGGGTGAGGATGTCCACCCCGCCGCCGGCGGCGAAGGGCACGACGATGCGCACGGGGCGGTTCGGGAAGCCCTGCGCGCCGGCGGGTGCTCCGACGGCCGCGGCGACAGCGACGACCCCCAGTGCGGAGGCGAAACGGAACGAAAGGCGCATGGCAATCCTGGCGATGTAATGGATTACATCGTGCGCCCCGACTGTGACATCCCATCGGGGGCGTGCCGCACGGGAACAACCCGCACTCCTGTGCCGCTCGCATGGGTAGAGCTTGCGTCCACGCTTCGCGCCGAGCTTGACGCGTCGGGGGCGACCGACAATGTGCCGGTCGGCGATTGCGCCGTTGAAGCTTCGTACGAGCGTGCCCATGACCCGCTTCGCTCGATACACCGCGGTCGGCGCGGTCGCCACCGCAGTGCACTACGCGATTCTCGCGCTCGCCGTGGAAGCGGGCTTGCTTGGGGCACCGTCGGCTGCGGCGCTCGGCGCCTGGGTCGGCGCGCAGGTCGCCTTTGCCGGCAACGCCTGCTTCACCTTCCCGGGTGCGCCCGCCGGCGTCCGCTCATGGCTCCGGTTCCAGGGCACCGCCGTCATCGGGGCGGCCATCAGCTTCGCGGTCGTTGCAGGCGGCGTCGCGATCGGCTTGCACTATCTGCTTGCCCAGCCCATTGCGACGGTCGTCGCACTCGCCGCAACCTACCATGTCAACCGGCGTTGGACTTTCACGACCAGGCCGGGCCGACGGTGACGCCCACCTCCGCGAGATCGTCGGCGAACGCGGTGCTCGCCAAGTAGGCGGCCTCGTGGAAACGGGCGGCGGCGATGGAATCTCCGCACGCTGGTGTGCCGGCACGCGGGTGGCAGAAGATCAGTCCGCCTGCGGCCGGCGCGACGCGCAGCCAGCCGCGCATCAGGCCCCTGTAGTGAGGCGTGAAGTCGTAGACACCGAGGAGCACGGCGTTGTGCCGGACAGCCCGCCGTTCGAGCAATTTCTGCAACGCCGTGCCGCCCGTCCGCGCGATCAGCAAGCGCTTGACAGCGCGCCCGGGCCCAAGCACCCGACCGGTGTTGCGCACCGCCATGGACGGGCGTTGCGCGCCGTCGCCTGCGACCAGCTTCAGTACCCGCTCGCGGACCCCCGGCAGATGGTGCACGTGCTGGTGACCGTCGACGAATGCGGGAAGCCGCCCGACTGCATCGACAAACGCGTCGAGCTGCGCGCGCAACTCGACCGCCACGGCCTCAAGCGGCAGGCGGCCGAGGTGCGCTGCCACGATCAACGCAGGCAGCCGCGGCAGCGTGGGGCGGTGGCGGCCGAGGTCGGCACTCAGCGGCGCTCCTTCGGTGAGATTCACATGGAGGCCGAGCTCGAGGCGACCGAGGACGTCGCGCGAGCGAGTCAGAGCGGCCGCCTCGCCCCGCCAGTGCGGCCCCGTCGTCATGCACGAGGCCGCGCAGATGCGGCCGGCGCTTGCCAACGCGATGACGGTCGCCGCCCCGCCCGCGAGCAGGCCGACGTCGTCGACGCACAACGCGAGCGTTTTCAGCGCGACTCCGTGAGCATGTGAGCCACAGGTGCCGAATCCGGGTCGTCGACAGCGGAGAGGGACGCCGGCCATCCGGGGCATGCGCCGCTGTCGTGTCGAACTACGTAGACGGGACGCTGCTTCACCTCGTCGAAGATTCGGCCGACGTACTCGCCGAGGATGCCGATCGACAGCAGCTGGACGCCGCTGAAGAACATCGTGCTGACCGCCAGCGTTGCCCATCCCGGCACGTTGCTGCCGATGGTGTAGTGCTCGATGACGATCCACAGGCCGGTCAGCAGCGCGCCGATCGCGATTGCGGCGCCGAGGCCGCTGCATAGGCGAAGCGGGAAGGTGGTGAACGCCGTGAACCCGGTGGACGCCAGGCGCAGCAGACTGCCCATCGAGAACGTGCTTTCGCCGGAGTGCCGCTGCTCGGGCTCGTACGTGACGGCCACCGAGGGGAAGCCGACCCACGCGTAAAGCCCTTTCATGAAGCGAGTGCGTTCCGGCAGGCTCTTCAGCGCCTCCACGACCCGGCGGTCAAGGAGGCGAAAGTCACCGGCGTCGGGCGGGATCGGCGTTCGCGAGCCGGCGTTGACAAGCCGGTAGAACCAACGCGTGCCGGTCTTCTTCAACCAGTTTTCGTCGGCCCGCGACTTGCGAACCGTGTAGACCATGTCGGCCCCTCCCCGCCAAGCGGCGAGCATTTCGTCGATCAGGGCCGGCGGATGCTGCAGGTCGGCGTCGAGCAGCAGCACGACGTCGCCGCGCGCGCGGTCGATGCCGGCGGTGAGCGCCGCCTCCTTGCCGAAGTTGCGCGACAGCGAAACGTAGCGGATCGGGCCGTTCGTCACCCATGGTTCGACCGCGCGCTCGGACTCGTCGGCGCTGCCGTCGTCGACGACGATGATTTCCCAGGTCGCGAAGCGGCCGGCCAGCCGTTCGCTGAGCCGCTGCAGCAGCGGCGGCAGGTTGTCGCTCTCGTTGTAAGCCGGCACAACGCAACTGATCGAGGGCGTCACGCGCGCCCGGTTCGAATTCATGACGTCGGCCCCCTGGCGTCCCCGCAGCCGCCAGCGGGGATGCGCCACAGCGAGACGCCGTTGGCCGCCGCGGCCCGCGTGGCGCCTGGAAGTGCCTCGAGTGACGACTCCGCGTCGGCCTTCACCACCACCCACAGCGGCGCCGCAGCGCAGCGCTTGGCCAGCCCACCGGCCTCATCGACGAGAACGCGCTGGGCCAAGTCCGGGTCGAACCGCGCAGCCTCGGCGAGTTCGCGACGCCAGTTGTCACGCTTGGCGAGGTTGGCGTCACGCCAATCGGAGGCGACGTACGCCGGCTCGGTCAGCCGCGCATGCAGCGGCACATCGAAGAAGTACTCGCGGAGGAACAGCACCGGTTCGCCTGGGCCGCGCAGCCGGCGAAGCGCCTCCCCGACGGCGGTGTTGTCCTTGCGATAGGCGAAGTGCGCCCATCCCACCGTGGACAGGCAGGTCGCCACGGCGATCCCCAGGCAGGCCATTGCGGTCACGCGCACCCGCCTTCGGCTCGGCGTTCCCCTGGCCTGCAACCGCCCCGTGAATGCATCTGCGATGAGCCAGGCGAGCGGAAACAAGACCGGCAGCGCGTAGCCCGGCGGTTTCGACTGCGGGATCGAGAAGAACAGCAGGACCACGACAACCGCGGTCCACATCAGCCGGCGCCACAGCGTTACCGCGGCGGCCTCACCGTCACGAGCTCGCCAGCACGAGTCCATCAGCCATGGCGACCAGGGCAGGGTCGCGAGCGGCACGAGCACGACGTAGAACCAGAACGGCTGCACGTTGTTGAAGCCATCGGCGGCGAAGCGCTCGAAGTGCTGGTAGACGAAGAAGAAGTGGGCGAATCCGGGAAACCGCTCCTGCATTGCGATGAACCACGGCGCCGCGATCACCACGAAGACCGTGATGCCGACGGGCGAGAGCAGGCGCAGCACGCTGCGTCCCTGGCCGGTGATCACCAGCCAAACGACGATGACCGCGCCCGGCAGCGCGACGCCGATGAGACCCTTGGCCAGCACGCCGAGTGCCGCCGCAGTCCACGCCGCCACCACCCGGTTGAAGTAGCGCTCGCCGGCGCGCAAGCGAAGCACCGCGTCGCCAGCCAAGCAGATCGCCACGGCGATGCAGGTCGCGACGAGCAGGTCGAGGTTGGCGTACTGCGCAGCTCCGAAAAAGACGGGCATCGTCACGAGGATGGCGACCGCGCGCCGCGCACGACGCGCGCCCGTCCAGCGCCGCGAGGTAACAAAGAGCACTGCCGCGCCGGTCACCGCGGCCAGCAGGGGTGCGGCGCGCGCGGCCCACTCGTTGACACCGAATACCTTCATCGAAGCCGCCGTGATCCAGTAGAAAAGCGGCGGCTTGTGGAAGAACGGAAGGCCGTTCTCGGTGGGCACGATCCAGTCGCCGGAGCGCAGCATCTCCCACGCGACCCCGACGTAGCGGCCTTCGTCCGGGTTTGTCAGCGAGTGCAGCCCGATGGAAAAGGCGAGCCAGCCGACAACGGCGACTGCAGGGAGCAGTCTCATCGACGGGGCCCGGAACCGAGCGGGCGCGACCGCGATCAAGCGCGATGCGTCCACGGATCGCACGGCACGCGGACACCGCCATCAGCAGGACGGAGATCGACTCGGCGGTATGTCGCAAGCATGAGGGGCATGCCGTTCAATGGAGCGGGGTTCCTTGTTGAAGCTCGGGAGAGGAACAGTGGACGAGGGAGCTTCGCCCCCTTGGCTTAAGGGAATCTGAGGAGAGACGTAATCGCCTGATAAGAAAACGCTGAGGCGGGAATCACCCATGACGAGCAAGGAGAAGCCATGACCCGTGGTATTCCCGCCGGGCATGCTGCCTTCCGATTCCTGGCCCCGGCTGTTGAACAACCTGCCCTGTCACTACGGACCGACGTGCCAGTCCCTGCGGGACTACGATTGGCTCCCACTACCTCCGTTGCCGAGAGGGCCCCATGGTCACTACCGAACTTCGCTTGCCGGAACTGGGGATGGT
>Ga0070664_100002562_pt1 | contig 14662 bp, 14 predicted proteins | sample KBSC73metaG_FD_65863 | JGI IMG/M metagenome (GOLD analysis project Ga0070664, IMG submission 65863) | Corn rhizosphere microbial communities from Kellogg Biological Station, Michigan, USA - KBS C7-3 metaG | ecosystem: Host-associated > Plants > Roots > Rhizosphere > Soil ... | reverse complement strand
CCGCGGAGCCCGATCGAGACCTCGGCGACCACCGTGCCGATCACGGCACTCGCCGCGGCGAGCCGAAGGGCCGGCAAGAGGTAGGGAACGCTCGCCGGCAGCCGCAGCTTCACCAGCGAACGCCACCAGCCCACGCCGTAGGCGTGCAGGAGGTCCAGATGGGTGGCTTCGGGGGACCGCAGACCGCGCAGCGCCCCCACCGCGACCGGGAAGAACGCGAGGTACGCCGCGATGACCGCGACCGAGGCCTCGCTGGTCCAGGTCCAGCCGCCGATGTGGATCTGCGAGCCCCAGCGCCGCACGAGCGGCGCGATCGCGATCAGCGGGACCGTCTGGCTGAGCACGATCCAGGGCAGCATCGCCGACTCGGCGAGGCGGAACCTTGCCATCAGCACGGCCAGGACGAACCCGACCACCACGCCGATGACCCAGCCGGTCGCGGCCAGCCGCAAGGTGAACCAGCAGGCCGACAGCACCGCGGAGCCCACCGTCTGGTCGCCGGCGAAGAGGTTCACCGGTTCGGAGAACTTGTCGAGCATCTCCCACACGTGCGGCATCGCGAGGTCGGTGGTGCGGGGGAGCACCACGGCTCCGCCGACGACCACGCCGTTGTCAGGGCCGAGCGCCTTGTAGGCCTCCCACAGGCCGGCGACGGCGAGCACGCCACAGGCGCCGAGGAGGGTCCGCCCGGCGAACCGGGCCCATCCTGCGGCAGTGCTCATGCTTTGGCCGTCACGTGGTCACGGAGCGGGGGCATGATCGTCTCGCCGTACTGGCGCAACGTCTCCTCCTTGTTGTCGTGCTGGAGGTAGACCGCGAACTGGTCGACGCCGATCGCCTTGAGCTCCTCGAGCTTGGCGATGTGCTGCTCCGGGCTGCCGAGGATGCAGAAGCGGTCGACGATCTCGTCGGGCACGAAGGTCGTGTGGGTGTTCCCGGCCCGGCCGTGCTCGTTGTAGTCGTAGTCCTGCCGGCCCTTGATGTAGTCGGTGAGCACCTGCGGGAAATCCGCACCCTCCCCGTACTTGCTCACGATGTCGGCGACGTGGTTGCCGACCATGCCGCCGAACCAGCGGCACTGCTCGCGCATGTGCTTGAGCGAGGAGTCCGACCCGTCGCCCACGTACGCCGGCGCCGCGACGCAGAAGGTGAGCGCCTCCGGATCGCGACCGGCCTTCTCGGCGGCGTCGCGCACGTGGGCGATCATCCACTGCGCGATGTCGACATCGGCGAGCTGAAGGATGAACCCGTCGCCGACCTCGCCGGCCGTCTTCAGCGCCAGCGGCCCGTACGCCGCCACCCACACCTCGACCGCCGAGGTGCGCGCCCACGGGAACTGCAGCGTCGAGCCGTTGTGCTCGACCGGCCGGCAGTTGGCCAGCTCGCGGATGACGTGCGTGGCCTCGCGAACCTCCTTGAGCGTGGTCGGCTTCCCGTTGAGCACCCGAACCGCCGAGTCGCCGCGACCGATCCCGATCACCGTGCGGTTGCCGTACATCTCGTTGAGGGTCGCGAAGACCGAGGCGGTGACGGTCCAGTCGCGCGTCGCCGGGTTGGTGACCATCGGGCCGACGATCACCCGCCGGGTCTCGGCGAGGATCTGGCTGTAGATGACGTACGGCTCCTGCCAGAGCAGGTGCGAGTCGAAGGTCCACACGTAGTCGAAGCCGTGCTCCTCCGCCTGCTTCGCCAGCGCGACCGTGCGCCACGCGGGCGGATTGGTCTGCAGCACCACACCGAAGTCCATGACTGTGCCCCTTTCCCGGGCTCCTTAGATGAGGTACTGGCTCAGGCCGCGCTTGAGGTAGCGCCCGTGGCCGGGGCTGCCGTGGTACTCGCCGCCCTCGACGAGCACCCGACCCCGCGACAGCACGACGTCGACATGGCCGTCGATCTCGAACCCCTCCCAGGCGGAGTGGTCCATGTTCATGTGGTGGGTCTGCCCGACACCGATCGACGTGTGGCCGTGCGGGTCGTACACCACGATGTCGGCGTCGGCCCCGGGCGCGATCACGCCCTTGCGGCCGTAGAGCCCGAACATCCGGGCCGGCGTCGTGGAGGTCAGCTCGACCCAGCGCTCGAGGGTGATCCGGCCGGTCGCGACGCCCTGGTACATCAGGTCCATCCGGTGCTCGATCGAGCCGATGCCGTTGGGGATCGCCCGGAAGTCGCCCCGGCCGAGCTCCTTCTGGTCCTTCATGCAGAACGGGCAGTGGTCGGTGGAGACCATCTGCAGGTCGTTGGTGCGCAGCGCCCGCCACATGGAGTCCTGGTGGCCCTCGGTGCGGGAGCGCAGCGGTGTCGAGCACACCCACTTGGCACCTTCGAAGGCGCCGTACTCGTCGCTGCTGGCGCCCAACTGCTCCTCCAGCGAGAGATAGAGGTACTGCGGGCAGGTCTCCCCGAAGACGTTCTGGCCGCGGTCGCGGGCCCAGGCGAGCTGCTCCACCGCCTGCTTGGCGGAGACGTGCACGACGTACAGCGGCGCCCCGGTGAGGTCGGCGAGCATGATCGCCCGGTGGGTCGCCTCCTCCTCCATCTGCCAAGCGCGGGCGATGCCGTGGTAGTACGGGTCGGTCTTGCCCTGGCTGACCAGCTGCTCGGCGAGCACGTCGATCGCGGGACCGTTCTCGGCGTGCATCATCGTGAGCAGCCCGAGGTCGGCGGCGCGCTGCATCGCCTTGAGGATCTGGGCGTCGTCGCTGTAGAAGACGCCCGGGTAGGCCATGAACATCTTGTACGACGTGATGCCCTCGTCGACCAGCGTCTCCATCGCCTTCAGCGAGAACTCGTCGACCCCGCCGATGATCTGGTGGAAGCCGTAGTCGATCGCGCAGTTGCTGTCGGCCTTCGCGTGCCACGCCGCGAGCCCCTCCTCGACCCGCTCGCCGTAGCGCTGCACGGCGAAGTCGATGATCGAGGTGGTGCCACCCCAGGCGGCCGCACGCGTGCCCGTCTCGAACGTGTCCGAGGCGTTCGTGCCACCGAACGGGAGCTCCATGTGGGTGTGTGCGTCGACCCCGCCGGGGATGACGTACTTGCCGGCCGCATCGATGACCGTGTCGGCAGCGATCTCACCGAGTGCGGTCGAGCCGGGGGCGAGCAGCGCGACGATCTGCTCGCCGTCGACGAGCACGTCGGCCGCCGTGGCTCCCGTGGCGTTGACCACCGTGCCGTTCTTGATGAGCGTCGTCACTGGGCTGCCTCCCTCACGGCTTCGCAATGCGCTCGTAGGAGTCCGGCCGGCGGTCGCGGTAGAACTGCCAGTCGTCGCGCATCTCGCGCACCATGTCCAGGTTCAGGTCGCGGACGAGCAGGTCCTCCTTGTCGGCGCTCCCGAGGTCGCCGACCGCGTTGCCGCGCGGATCCCAGATCTGGCTGGTGCCGTAGAAGTTGACCGCCTCCGGGCCGTACTCGTTGTCCTCGAGGCCCACGCGGTTGGGCTGCAGCACGAAGTAGCCGTTGGCGACTGCGGCGGCGGGGCCCTCGACCTCCCAGAGCCGGTTGGACAGCCCCGGCTTGGTTGCGTTCGGGTTGAACACCATGTGCGCGCCGTTGAGGCCCAGCTCGCGCCACCCCTCGGGGAAGTGCCGGTCGTAGCAGATGTAGGTGCCGACCTTGCCGACCGCGGTGTCGAACACCGGGTAGCCCAGGTTGCCGGGGCGGAAGTAGAACTTCTCCCAGAACTTGTCCACGTGCGGGATGTGGTTCTTGCGGTACTTGCCCAGGATCGTGCCGTCGGCGTCGACCACGACCGTCGTGTTGTAGTAGACGCCGGTCTGCTCCTCCTCGTAGATCGGGAGGATGGTCACCATGCCCAGCTCTTTCGCGAGCGCGGCGAAGCGCTGCACGATCGGGCCCTCGGCCGGCTCGGCGTACTGGTAGTACTTCTTCTCCTGCGTGATGCCGAAGTAGGGCCCGTAGAAGAGCTCCTGGAAGCAGATCACCTGCGCGTCCTGCGCGGCTGCGTCGCGCGCGAACTGCTCGTGCTTGTCCAGCATCGAGTCCTTGTCGCCGGTCCAGGTGGTCTGCGAGATCGCCGCTCGTACCGTGGTCATGCGTCCCTCCGCTGCGCTGGTCCTCGCCGGGTGGTCAGGCCGTGGATTTCTGTTATCTTCGACCCTGAACATTTCGCTGTGGTTACTCGGTGTATCACCGCTGTGAAGCCCGGCGCAAGACCTCGGGCGCGACCGTTACCAAAGGCGTGAAGTGGCCGGAATGGACGACCTGACCGACCGCGATCCGCGAGGGATCGCGGGGGCGATCGCGCGCCAGATCAGGCGGGGCGAGCTCGCTCCGGGCGATCGGCTGCCGACCGTCCGCGACGTCGCCGCCGAGCTCGGCGTGAGCCCCGCGACGGTCAGCGCGGCGTGGCAGGCGCTGCGGCGCGCGGGGCTGATCGAGTCACGCGGCCGGGCGGGCAGCTACGTGCGCAGCGAGCCGCGGCCGTGGCTGAGCCCGCGGGTCCAGGGCCTCGTCGGCTACGTCGAAGGGCTCCCGCTGGACCTCTCCCGCGGCACCCCCGATCCCGCCCTGCTGCCGTCGCTGGCGCCTGCCTTCGCGCGGGTGCGCCCCACGGCGGACACCAACGTCTACCAGGACGCACCCGTCCTGCCGGAGCTTCGTGCGCAGCTGGAGAAGATCTGGCCGTACGTCGCCGAGGTGATCACCGTCGTCAACGGAAGCCAGGACGCGGTCGCGCGCACCCTCGAGCAGGTGGTCGGGTTCGGCGACCGGGTGGCGATCGAGAGCCCGGGCTTCCCGGCGTTCCTGGACATCCTCGACGTGCTCGGCGCCGAGATCGTGCCGCTCGAGCTGGACGCGTGCGGCGTGACGGTCGCGTCCCTGAACCGAGCGCTCAAGGCCGAACCGGCCGCGCTGGTGCTGCAACCGCGCGCACAGAACCCCACCGGCGTCTCCCTGACGCCGCAGCGCGCCGCGGACCTGGCCCGCGCGATCCGCAGGGCCCGGTCGCCGGTCGTGGTGATCGAGGACGACCACTCCGGTGCGATCAGCAGCGGGGCCGACGTCTCCCTGGGCACGTGGCTGCCCGACCAGGTCGTGCACGTGCGGGGGTTCTCGAAGTCGCACGGTCCCGACCTCCGGGTCGCCGCCGTCGGTGGGCCTGCGTCGGTGATCGACCGGGTGGTGGCCCGCCGGATGCTCGGCACCGGGTGGACCTCCCGGATGCTGCAGACGATCCTGCTCGACCTGCTCGTGGAACCGCGGTCGATCGAGGCCGTCGAGGGCGCGCGCCGTACCTATGCGGAGCGGCAGCAGGCGATCTGCACGTGCCTCCGGGAGCACGGCGTGGTTGTCGCCGTCCCTGACGGCATCAACCTGTGGCTGCCGGTCGCCGACGAGCGGGCTGCCCTGGTGCAGCTCACCACCGCCGGCATCAGGGCCGCCGGGGGCTCGCCCTTCCTCGCCGCCAGCTCCGACGGGGCCGGGTCCGACGGCGACCACGTCCGGGTCACCACCGGCCTGGTCGAGGTGCACGAGGCGTCCCACCTAGCGGCTGCCCTCGCGGCCGCCACCAGAGCCGGGGCCGTACGCTCGGGCGCGTGACTGCATCCTCTGAGCCGGCTGACCTCGCTGCGTCCGACCTGAAGGGCCTCACCATCGCCGTGCTCGGCGGCACCGGCCCGCAAGGTCGCGGCCTTGCGCGCCGCTTCGCCCAGGCCGGGCTCACGGTCGTGATCGGGAGCCGCACCGAGGAGAAGGGCGCCGCCACCGGTGCCGAGCTCGCCGCGACCACCGGCGGCGCGATCACCGGCACCGACAACCACAGCGCGGCGGCCGCCGGCGACCTCGTGCTCGTGGTCGTGCCCTGGGAGGGGCACGGCGAGCTGCTCGCCTCTCTGAAGTCGGAGCTGGCCGGCAAGATCGTCGTGGACTGCGTGAACCCGCTCGGCTTCGACAAGCAGGGTGCCTTCGCGCTCCCGGTCGAGGAGGGCTCGGCGACCCAGCAGGCTGCCGCGATCCTCTCCGACAGCACCGTCGTGGGTGCGTTCCACAACGTCAGCGCGACCCTGCTCGAGGACCCCGACGTGACCTCGGTCGACACCGACGTCCTCGTCCTGGGTGACGACCGGAAGGCGACCGACCTCGTCCAGGCCCTCGCCGACAGCGTGCCCGGCATGCGCGGCGTGTACGGCGGCCGCATCCGCAACGCGCACCAGGTCGAGGCCCTCACCGCCAACCTGATCAGCATCAACCGGCGCTACAAGGCCCACGCCGGGGTGCGCGTTACCGACGTGTAGCACGGGTCCGAGCAGGCGACCCGCCGACCCAGCCGGAGCTGCTATTCCTCGTCGTCCTCGAAGAACCAGCGCCACCGAGGCCCGCTGTCGAACCTACGCTTCCTCGACCACGCGTTGCGCCGCCAGCCACGGCGGCCCGGGCGCGCAGCCTTCTCGCTCAGATCCATCACCTTCGGGGAAAGCTCGGCGAACTCGCCGAGACCGTCGACGAGCAGCCGGACGCGCTCCCCGGCGAGCTTCTCGGCGTCCGCGGACGTCGGCATCGGCCCGTCGTTGCGACGACCCCACTCTGCGAGCAGCTCGGCATGGACCGCCGGTGCCCACTGCTTCGCGAACCGTTCCGCCCGTGACGGGCGCGCGCGCTTACGCGGCCGCGTCTCCTTCGGCGACATCGAATCCTTGATGCCCATTCCTCTCTCCTTGGCCGGCAATCGGGCGCACTGACAGCCCGACTGGTAGGGACAAGGAGCGCGGGCGCTCACCGACAACGGACATGACGACCAAGGTACGGCGCACGGCTGTCCGACGGCCACGGGTTATCCAGGCGTGCCGCACGCACGTCGGCCCGCCACTTCGTCGGCGCGCTCAAGGCGTGGCGAGTGACTCGGCCGCCTGGGCGATGCCTTCGGCCAGCGCCTCGGCGCCGGTGTCGGTGATCGCATCCTCGTCGACCGGGGCGACGACGGCGAGGCGCGTCACGGTCGACAGGCCCCTGATCGCATCGACGTGCTTGCGGAACAGCCGCGCGTTGTAGGTGGCCAGGACGGTGACGGTCGGCTGCACCGTCCGGATGCAGTTCTCCAGGGTGTCGAACGGCGTGTCCGCCCCGAGGAAGGTCACCCGCCATCCCCGTCGCGAGACCAGGACGCCGAGGAGGACCAGACCGAGGTCGTGCGCCTCTCCGGGCATGCACGCGAGCACCACCGACGAGGAGCCCCCCGATCCCCAGTCGCGTAGGAGCCCGAGCAACCGGCCGCGGATGAGGTGGGAGGCGAAGTGTTCCTGCGCCACAGAGACGCTGCCGTCGGCCCATCGCTCACCCAGATCACGCAGGTAGGGGATGAGCACCTCGGTGAGCGCGAACTCCACGGACACGGCACCGAGCAACCGGTCCAGCGCCGCGTGACCCGCCGCCGCGTCGAAGCCCTCGAGGGCGTGCCGGAGCTGGTCGGCGAACTCCTCGACCAGTGGCTGGTCGGGCGCGACGGGCATCGGCGCCGCGCCACTCGCAAGTCGCGCCGCCTCTGCGGTGGACAGCCCCTCGGCGAGGAGGGCGTTGGTACGGCGTACGCGCTCCTCGTCCTCGACCGAGTAGAGCCGGAATCCTCCCGCAGAGCGGGTCGGCCGAAGGAGCCCGTAGCGCTGCTCCCATGCGCGCAGCAGCTCGGGTGACACACCCGTACGGCGGGAGAGCTCGCCGATCCGCATCAGACCGTCCACGGCTGCAATCTACACACTCTGGACGTACTTTGAACAGACTCTTGACAGACACTCGTGAGCGGGGCACGCTGAATCTATACAAACCCTAGACACGGAGGAACTTCCGATGAACAAGATCGACCTTGTAGCAGGAGCGCTCGTCATCGTGGGCGCAGTCAATTGGGGCCTCGTCGCCGTCGCCGAGTTCGACCTGGTGGCTACGCTGGTGGGCCTCGAGTTCGGTGAGACCAACGCGCTCAGCCGCGTGGTCTACGGCCTGGTCGGCGTCTCGGGCCTGTGGCTGGCTGCTCGCTCCTCGACGCTGCTGTCCGGAGCGTCGCACCGCGATCAGGTCGCGGCATGATCCCGGGCGCCGACCCGCGCCGCCGGGGACGGCTCCGCCTCGCGGTGGCCGGTGCGGTGGCAGGCGCGGCGGCTGCCTCCGTCGCGTTTGCCCCGGCGCCGGCGGGTGCCGCCGACGGCTCCACCGCGACGGTCAACGTGGTCCACGGCATCCCGGGGGCCGTGGTGAAGGTGTGCGTCGACGGTGAGCCGGCGATCGCTCGGTTCCAGTACGGCCAGAAGGCGGTCGGGGTCGCTCTTCCCGCCGGCGTCCACCGGGTGCGCGTCGTCGCTGCCGGCAAGGCCTGCACGGCGCCGGCGATCCTCAAGAAGCGCTACGACCTGGCCGCGGGTCGCAACTACACGGTGGTCGCCGCGCTGCGGCCGTCGGGGGCGCCCGCGCTCCCGGCATTCGCCAACCGCGTGGGACCGACGGCGGAGGGGAACGCTCGGCTCACTGTCCGTCACACCGCGAAAGCACCGGCGGTGAACGTCTGGGCGGGATCGACCAGGCTGATCGGAGGCACTGGTTTCACCTGGGGTGAGGAGAGGACGCGCGCGGTACCGGCGGGAGAGTACCGCGTCAAGGTGACCCTCCCCGGGTCGCGCAAGGCCGTGATCGGCCCGCGGCACCTGACCCTCCGCGCCGGAGCGGCCTACCAGGTGCACGCCGTCGGATCGCCCGACCGGTACCGGCTCGTCGTCGTCCCGGTCGACGTCGGGACCCGCTGAGCCCGCGCCCCGAACGCCCGGCCCTGACTCCAGCGGGGAGGTCAGGGCCGGGTCGGGGTGGGACGACCTGCTCCCGACTGCTCCCGGGTCAGCCCGTCGAGCAGCGGAGGCACCTCGGCGGCAAGCTCGCGGGTCAGGAACCCGAGACTGCCGACGCGCGCGGCCAGGCGGTCGCCGGCAGTCGCATGGAGCCAGCCACCCCAGACGGCGGCCTGTGCGGGCTCCGCACCCCGCGCCAGCAGCCCCGCCACCAGACCCGCCTGCACGTCGCCCGACCCCGCGATGGCCAGTCCCGGGCCGCCCGCGGTGACCCGGTAGCAGGGCCCTCCGGGGGTGGCGACGACCTTGGTCTCGCTGCCGAGGAGCACGACCGCCCCCGACGCCTCGGCCAGCCGGCTGACCGAGGCGGCGGGGTCGGCTTCGATCTCCTCCTGGCCGACGTCCAGCACCAGCGCCAGCTCCGAGGGGTTGACGGTCAGCACGCAGGGACCACGCAGGTCCGCCAGATCCGGGTGAGCGCCCACGTACGCCGACGCCAGCGCGTCGAGCATCACCGGGCCCGTGAGCGACGACGCGACTGCAGCGACGAGATCCGCCGCCGCGCCGGGGTCGACGAAGCCTGGACCGATCAGGGTCGCGTCCGCGTGGGCAGCCAGATCGGAGATCGTTGCGGCCGCTTCTGTGGAGAGGTCGCCCGAGGGTGCCTCGTCGAAGCCGAAGACACGTGCCTCCGGCACCATGACCGCGAGCGCCGCGGCCGCCGAGGAGACCGTCGCGACCCGGACCTTGCCGCAGCCGACCCGCAACGCTGCCTCGGCGGCCAGCCGAGCGGTCCCGGGTGTGCTCGCGCTCCCGGCCACCACGAGCGCCACACCGCGGCTGTGCTTCTCCGAGGCGGCAGGTGAAGGCAGTGGCCAGCCGCGGAGCAGGTCGGCGGTGACCTCGGTGCTCATCCTGCCGACCGGCCGAGATCACCGACCGACGGCTCCCGGGTCGGGGTCGCCTCGCCCAGATCCGCCGTGACGTCCTCGGCGAACCTCACCAGCTCGAGCACCTGGTCGCGGCGCTCGTAGGTCGTGACGGACGCGTTGCCGAGCGTCAGCCGGCGATCGAGCGCCAGCAGCCCCTGCTCGTCGATCGCCTCGAGCACGTAGCGGAAGCTCATGATCACCGCCTGGTGGGAGAACACCCAGATCCGCGCGTCGCCGTAGCCGGTGCGCAGGTCGGCCAGCACCGACCGGACCCGGAGCACCACCTCGGCCCAGCTCTCCCCGTGCGGAGGCCGGTAGTAGAACTTCCCGACCCGGTCACGGCGTGCTGCCTCGTCGGCGTACCTCTCTCGGATGCCCCGGCCGGTGAGCCCGTCGAAGAGACCGAGGTCGCGTTCGCGCAGCCGCTCGTCGACCACCACCTCGACGCCGGTCCCGGCGACGGTGCGGGTGGCTGTGTGGAGAGCGCGACGGAACGGCGAGCTGAGCACGACCGTGGGCCGCTGGTCCGCGGCCAGCGACGCGAACCACCGGCCCAGCGCGTCGGCCTGCGCCAGACCGTTCTCGGAGAGGTCGACGTCAGCGTCGCGCACGTCCAGCTCGAGCCGGTCGGCTTCCTCCGCGCGCGCCCGGGCGTCGGCGACGTTGGCCAGGCTCTGGGCGTGCCGCACCAGCGTGAACGAGGCGGGGACGTCGGTGAACACGGGCAGCCCCGCGCTCGACACTGCTGTGCTCTCTGTTCGCGCGGTCGCCATGGGGCTCCTCCCGGTCCGGATGGAAGCGCCGTACCCCTGAGGGAAACCTCGGAAACGGAACCCCGCGGACTATGGCGTCCGCGGGCTGACAGGCGTAGGCAGGGAGCAACCGGCAGTGCCGGTCCGGGCACTGCCCCGTCCACGAGAGGAGCGGGCCGTGTACGCACGTTCCACCACGTTCCACGGAAGGCCCGAGAACATCGACCAGGGCATCAGGTTCGTCGAGCGCGAGGTCGCGCCGATGGTCGAGGAGATCGACGGCTGCCGCGGTCTCTCGATGCTCGTCGACCGCGACAGCGGAGAGTGCATCACCACCAGCTCGTGGGACGACCAGGAGGCCATGCTCGCCAGCAACGAGCGGCTGCGCCCCATCCGCGACCGTGGCCGGGACATCATCGGCGGCTCCATGCAGGTGGACGAGTGGGAGATCGCCGTCATGCACCGCAGCAGCCACGGGCAGTGCTGCCGGGTCAGCTGGCTGCAGGGCGGTGACCTCGACACCATGACCGAGACGTTCCGGGTCGGGCTGCTGCCGCGGCTCGAGCAGACGCCGGGGTTCTGCAGCGCCAGCCTGCTGGTGGACCGGTCGACCGGCCTGGGGTGTGCGACCACCACCTGGGAGTCGCGCGAGGCGATGGAGGCGAGCCGCGCGGCGGCCGACGACATGCGTGCCCGGGCCGCGAGCGACTCGGGTAGCGAGGTCGTGGACGTCCACGAATTCGACCTCGCCTACGCGCACCTGCACGTTCCCGAGCTGGCCTGAGCCTGGGCCCGGGGCATACTCGGCTCGTGCTGTCCCCACGGGCCTTCGCGCGCTGGTCGCTCGGCCACGCGCTTCCGCGCACGCTGCTCCGGCGCGCCGCGAAGGACGGCGACCTCCACGGGCGGATGTTCGTGGCCACCCAGACGGGCCGGCCCGAAGCGCTCGAGGAGGTCCTCGGCGAGCTGCGGAAGCATCGGCCGTTCTACCGGGGGAAGTACGCCGCCGTGACCGTCGACAACGCCGCAGTGCGGGAGCTGCTCTCCCACCCCGATGCCGGCGCCATGTTCGTCGCCGACGACGCGGTGGCCGGCCCGATGGCGCGGCTCCAGACGTGGGCGATGGCCGACGTGCCGCTCGGTCCGCTGACGCCGCCGTCGCTGCTGGTGACCGAGCCGCCGGACCACACGCGCTACCGCAAGCTGGTCTCGCGGGTGTTCAGCGTCCGGGCGGTCGAGCGCCTTCGCGACCGCACCCAGGAGATCGCCGATGCCCTGCTCGACCGGCTTGATCCGACCGAGCCGGTCGACCTCGTGTCGACGTACTGCAGCCTGCTCCCGGTCACCGTGATCGCCGAGATCCTCGGAGTGCCGGAGCGCGACCGCGACCAGGTGCTGCGGTTCGGTGCGGCCGCCGCACCGAGCCTGGACCTCGGGCTGTCGTGGCGGCAGTTCCGGCAGGTGGAGTCGGCCCTCCGCGAGTTCGACGACTGGCTGAGGGCGCACCTCGACGGCCTGCGGCGCGGGCCCGGCGACGACCTCCTGAGCCAGCTCGTCACGGCGCAGGAAGACGGGGTGGGCCTCACCGACGCTGAGCTGAGGTCGACTGCGGGTCTCGTTCTCGCCGCAGGCTTCGAGACCACGGTGAACCTGCTGGGCAACGGCATCTCCCTCCTGGCCGGGCACCCCGACCAGCGCAAGCTGCTCGCCGACAGCCCGGAGCTCTGGCCGAACGCCGTCGACGAGGTGCTCCGGCTCGACCCGCCCGTGCTGCTGACAGGGCGGATGGCGGGCGCCGACCTCGAGGTGGCCGGCACGCGCGTCCGGCGCGGCGGCGTGATGGTCGCGCTGCTTGCCGGTGCGAACCGGGATCCCGCCGTGTTCCCGGAACCGGAGCGGTTCGACGTCACCCGCGAGAACGCCCGGGAGCACGTGTCCTTCTCCGCCGGTCGGCACTACTGCCTCGGCGCCGCCCTGGCCCGGATGGAGGGCGAGGTCGGGCTGCGCACGGTGTTCGACCGCTTCCCCGACCTGCGGGTCGAGCGCGGCGTCGTACGCCGGCCCACGAGGATCCTGCGGGGCTACGAGCTGCTGCCCGTTACGCTCCGCCCAGAAGTGCCTTGACCTCCGCCGAGGCGTAGAACGGCTCGAGCTCGGCACGCAGCAGGCGCTCGAGGTCGCCGCTCTCGCGCAGGGCGGCGACCACCGGCGGCGCGAGGCGCACCAGGTCGTCGACGAGGTCGGCCCGGTCGAGCGCGAGCTCGGCGAGGAGCTCGGGCCCGGAGTAGCCACCGAAGCGGTCGAAGAAGGCGTCCACGACCACCTCGACGAGGTGGGCGACCGGCGCGCTGGCGGCCGCGGCCACCACGACCTCGTGGCCCGCGTCGACCAACCCGGTGAGCTCTTCGCGCTTCGTGTACCGCTCGAGCCCGACGACCTCCTCCTCGGCGAGGAGGTCCCAGACCTGGAGCACCGCCTCGCGGGTGGTCGGGTCACGGAGGGTCTCGACGACGATCTTGTTGAGCCGGCGTACGGCGAACGTGCCGCCCCTGCCGACCGTGTCGCCGATCAGGCCCTCGAACTGCTTGTCCGCAGCGCCGACGACCTTCGATGCCGCGCTCGTGCCGAAGGACATCAGCGCGCCGAGCCCGGGCACCTTGTCCGCGACGGCACGGTTTGCCTGGAGCACCTCGCCGACGATGCGGCCCGTGAACCGCGACGCGGCCGTGCCGACGAGCGGACTCGCGACCAGCCGTTCCAGCATCCGCTCCACCAGCGGGCTCAGCGCGAGGACCCGGTCGACCACCACCTCGACCCGCTCGCGCTCGACCGCGTCGCCAACGGTGAACGACTCCGCCGGTCCGTCCAGCAGCACGGTGGTGGCGAGCTCGAGGATCCCGCCTACGGCGGCACTGCCGGGCACTGTCTGCATCGCCCGGACCACGATCTCCTTGACCGTGTCGCGCTCCACCAGCTCCTCGAGGGGGTGCCGATCGGCCGCGGTCAGCAGCTCGTCGGCGAGACGAGCCACGGTCGACGCCAGCTCGTCGCCGGCGAGCCGGTCCAGGTGGTAGCGCACCTGCGCGTCGAGCAGCTGCCGGGCACGGTCGTCGGGACGGCGGGGCACGGGGACACCGTACGGGGGCCACCACCCCCGTTGCCTCCACCCCGGGCTGCCCGACGTTTCGACGCGTCTCGCAGGGGCACTGGGGGTGTGGATCTCGGGCACCACCTCCACCAGACGGAGCTCACCATGCTGTGGACCATTCTCGTCATCGTGCTGATCGTCGCGGTCGCGCTGTTCATCCTCGGTCGCGTCCGCGGAGGTCGGAGCCTCTGAGCCTCTGAGCCTCTGGGCTCATCCGGTCGCGCGGCGGCGGCCTCCAGTCGCAGACTGCCCTCATGGACACCGATGCCCTCGAGGCCGCGATCGCCGCAGCGCTCGGCTACACCCGCTCGGTCGACGATCGGCGGGTGTTCCCCGACGACGACGCGATCAAGGGCCTTGCGTCCTTCGACGAGCCGATCACCGAGTCGGGTCACGATGCCGCCGACACGATCCGGCTGCTGGCCGAGGTGGGCGGTGCGGCGACCGTGGCGTCGACGGGCCCGTCGTACTTCGGTTTCGTGACGGGCGGCGCACACCCCGCCGCGCTGGGCGCATCCTGGGTCGCCGACGCCTGGGACCAGAACGCCGCGCTGCCGGTGATGTCGCCCGTCGCATCGAAGCTGTACGACGTCGCCCGCGCCTGGCTGCTCGATGTGCTCGGTCTGCCCCGAGAGGCCGGCGTCGCGTTCGTGACGGGGGCGACCGTTGCGAACGCATCGTGTCTCGCGGCAGCACGCGACGCGCTGCTGGCCGCACGCGGTTGGGACGCGCCGAACGAGGGGCTCTTCGGCGCGACGCCGCTCGACGTCGTGGTGGGGGAGCGGGTGCACTCGACGGTGTCGAAGTCGCTCAGCCTGGTCGGGCTGGGGCGGTCCCGCGTGCACGTCGTCCCGGCCGACGGCCAGGGCCGGATGCGTGCGGACCTGTTGCCCGACCTGCCCGGTCCGGTACTGGTCTGCGCCCAGGCCGGTGAGGTGAACACCGGCGCCTTCGACCCGTTCGACCCGGTCGCGGACTGGGTAGCCGAGCGCGACGGCTGGCTCCACGTCGACGGAGCGTTCGGACTGTGGGCGG
>Ga0070664_100002552_pt1 | contig 14693 bp, 9 predicted proteins | sample KBSC73metaG_FD_65863 | JGI IMG/M metagenome (GOLD analysis project Ga0070664, IMG submission 65863) | Corn rhizosphere microbial communities from Kellogg Biological Station, Michigan, USA - KBS C7-3 metaG | ecosystem: Host-associated > Plants > Roots > Rhizosphere > Soil ... | reverse complement strand
CATCTTGGCCTCGTATCCGCGCTGCGCCGGCTGTGCCGCGAATTTTCAGAACAGACGCGTATCGCCATTCAGTTCACCAGCGATGCGTCTTCCTTAGAGGCGCCGGCGGAAGTCGGGATCGCTCTCTATCGTGTCGCGCAAGAAGGTCTGACGAATATCGCGCGGCATAGCGGGAGCCCGCGCGCGGAGGTGTCCCTCACCGAACGCGCCGGAGCACTCGACCTGATGATCTCGGACAGTGGCGCCGGCTTCGATCCGGAAGAGATACCTTTGGGACCTGGACTCGGTCTGGTGAGCATTCGCGAACGCGCGCGTATGATCGGTGCCGACGTTCAAATCACGTCGTTCCCGCGGAAAGGGACGACGATCAGGCTTCGCGTACCGCGCGGGGTGCTCGACTCAGCCCTTCAGATGGGGGAGGGTGCGCCGCCTTCCGGGGTGTGAGCCACCGCGAAGTGGTTGGCACACAGCGTCGGAAGCGCATCGACGTGCGCGTCGGACATCGCTGTGAGCGGATAGCAGCAGACCGTCAGGAACCGAAGCGTCGCGGTCAGGCCATCCCACTGATGCTCGATTTCCATGGCAGCTTCGCGGTTGCCGCTGAACAGCACTTGGTTGGAAATGTCACCGACCAGCGTGAGTCGAGCGTGTGGTCCTGCCGTCGCGACGCGCCATTGATCGAGAGTATGGATGTAGTTCTTGATGTACTCAGGGACGACCTCTTCGTTCTTCACGAGTAAAGCGGCAGCAGCCACTGAGTCGCTTGCCCGGTACCGCCCGTGTTGTCCAGATTCACCGACGTTCCAGCCGTACTTCTGTAGCCGTTGAGCGAGACCGGCACGAATGGGTTCGGTGCTGACGACCGAGACTGCATCGCCGCGCCGGAGCGCGGTGTTGAGAAGTGCGCTCATGCCGTCGACGAGTCCACGTTCGTCTTCATGGAATTGCACGACGTGTCCCGCAGGGCTGTCGTGGATCGCAAAGAGCGACCGGAGCGAGGGCACGAACAACTGGCCGGCGAACACGCGCTGCACTGCGCTTATGAGGTCGACGTGAAGTCGCGTCTTCAGAACGTAGCCGCGTCCGCCCGACCGGAACGCTTCTGCGACGAACTCCTCGGATTCGTGCATCGTCAGGAAGACGATTCGCGCCCGCGACCCGCGTTGAGTGAGCTCGCGCGCCGTTTGAAACCCATCGCGGCCAGGCATGGTGATGTCCAGCAGCACGACGTCTGGATCGCATCGCTCGCAGACGTCGATCGCTTGATAGCCGTCCGTTGCCGAGCCTGCAACATCGAAGTCCAGCGACAGCATCCTGCAGAGCGATTTCAGAACCTCAGGATGATCATCAACGAGGACAATCTTTGGTTTGGCGGGAGTCATCAGGTTCGCGGCCAACCGTTACGAGGTCACAACCGCTGAAGCATACGCCGGAATTTAACAAACTGTTAACGAAATTCTACTGGCGATAGTACTTCGCGCTCAGGCTGTCCGCGGCGTCACTCGAACCCCTGTATTCACATGCAGATAGCCAAGGTGTGTGCGCGACCGCGGCGTCCAGCGTCAGTCGGACCGAAACATTAGCCGCCCGCGTTTCTCCTCCGCATCGCGCTCTCATCGTTCAGGGGTCTCGTGGTCGCGGCTTCATCCGCTTTGGGTGAGTGCGGGGGGACAACCAGGGGACGCCTGAAGCTGCCCATGCCGATTCCAATCAAAGCGGCTCCTGCAGCGAGCGACAAGCCAGCAAGGAGGGGCAACATGATTGACGCCGCCTCGTCGCGCCCGGGCTGATTCTGGTCTCCGACGATGACGCCAGGTGCAGTGCGTACGTTGCCGGGCTCGCGCAAGCCTGCCGCGGCAACCACGGCCAGGATGAAGCCGACAACGATCAGGAAAGTGCCGAGGACGAGTTTGGCTTTCATCGCTGGCCTCCTCGAGGGCGTGGTGCAAGACATATTCCGGTAGCCGAACCTTTCATCTTCCGGGGAGCCCACTCTTCCGCAGAAGCGCGCCCGCGCCACCGCATCGTGGAGAGTTTTGCGCCCCCTCTGCAATCCGTTCAAAAACTTTGGTCTAAACAACTTGATCTGCCCATGTTTCCGATCAAATGCCGTGCTTGCGCTATGGCAGGCCGGTTGCACACGAACGGTCAGAGGAACACCATGGCTCAGCCTGACATCCATTCGATCCAGGACGTAGACTTCCAGGCCCTTACGCCGAGCCTCGCGGACGTCGAGTCTGATCCGGCGCGGTTCCGCTGCGTTGCCCTCCCGCTCCTGCTACCCGGCACGGTCGTAACGCTCAACACGAGAAACACGTGTTACCGATTGATGGTCGTTGACGCGTCAGAGCGCCGAGTCACGATCTCCGGAGGCAAGTTGTTCCAGGAGAGCACCGAAGCCGAGTTGATCGGTGCCGTTGACGACGAGAGCGTGAAGGTCGGATGGATTATCGAGGGCTTTCAGCTCGAGTTGCTCACCCGCAGGGGACCGGTCCTGACCTCCACCGTCGAATCCGTCGACGTCGATTAGCACGAAGATCACGAAGATTACGACTGATCAAGGGCGGGTCTTTAGACCCGCCCTTGATCAGTCGACGGCGAGTCTTAAAGACTGGTCCGCTACGCGTTGTCCGAGTACCCTGCCTAGAACGCCTGTCCAATACTGAAGTAGAACCTGCTGCGCGGCTCGCCCGACCGCGGATCGAGGACGATTCCGTAGTCGCCGCGGAGCAGCACCCACGGTGTGCGCACGCGTAATCCGACACCCGTGGAGTAGCGCAGGTCCGTGACCGAGAAGTCGCGCAGCGTCGGAAAGACGTTGCCGATGTCGACGAAGGTGACTCCATCGAGGATCCACATGAGCGGGAATCGAATCTCGTTGTTGAGGACGAGCATCGCCGCGCCGCCAATCGGGATGCGATTGGGACCGATCGGGCCAACCGTGTTCTGGGCGAAGCCGCGCATCGTCGCGCTGCCACCCGCGTAGAACCGCTCGCTCCTCGGCACCGCGCCCCCGAAGCCCTGCGCCAGGCCGATCCGCACACCAGTCGCGTAGACGAGCCGTGGCCTGATGATCTCGTTGGTGAATGGCTTCCGCGTCGGCGGACGAAGCGGGAAGTAGTGAAAATACTGCCCCAGGTACTTGATGAATGGCTGATCCGCTCCGAGCCAGGCGGGTGAGTACTGGAACGCGTGCGACAGGAACACGCCTCGCGTCGCGTCGAGCACCTCGTCACGCGTTTCGCGTGTCAGCGTGGTCATCAGCGGTGAAACGGTGAACGCTTCGTCGAGCGTGGTGCCATCTCCGAGCGGCGTCAGCGTGTGTACACGTTCGAGCTTGTACCCGTAGGTCAGCACGTAGAGGTCTTGCAGTTTTTTCTCCTGCTGGATCGATGCGCCCCTGCGGCTGATATCGAACGGATTGGTCAGTTCCGTCGGCGGGTTCAGCTCCTCGCGCAGGTAGATGGCTCCAGTGGTCTTCGGGAAGTAGGTGAGATCCGGCTGAGTGATGTACAGGCGACCTTCATGGACCTGACGGTCCCAGCGCGACCGCAAGCCGACCTCTCTGGCCTTGCCGAGCGAGTTGTGATTCGAGATGTCGAAGATGGCGCCGACACCGCGCTCGGTGTCGTACGACCCGCCGTAACGGATTTGGATCGGCTGCACCTCGCGGACGGCAACGTCGATGGCGACCGGCTTCTGTTGGCTCGCCTGGACGCCGTCGGTGCTCGGCTCACTCGCCGCCGCAACCTCGGGCACTGGCGGAGTGGAAGCCGCCTGCGGATCGGCATCGGCATCTCGTCGCGTAATGTCAACGACGGAAAATGCGCCTGTGTTGTACAGGTTCCGTCGCGATCGTGCCAACGCGCTCAGATCGAGTGGCTGGGCAGTCATCAGTTGAACCTGCCGCCGCACCAGGTTTTCGCTGACTTTCTGATTACCTTGGATCGTGATGCCGGCGATGACGCTCTGACGCCCTTCGCTGATCGAGAACGCGATATCGACCTCGCCGATTCCCCTGTCGACAACGACGTTGTAGTCCGAGCGGACGTCGTTGTAACCCTTGCCCCAATAGAGTTCGCGGATCTTCTCGAGTGAATTCTCCGCCGCCGCCGGCACGAACGGCTGACCAGCTATCACCGGCAGTTGCGAGATCAGGACATCGGTCGTGTAGACGCTATTGCCGGAAACCGTGACGTTCCGCGCGTTGAACTTCGCCCCTTCCCGAACCGCGAGCACGATCCGCGCGATGGGACCTTCGTACTCGTAGCGAGGTTGATCGATCTCGGCGGCTAAATATCCCTGCTCGCGATAGTAGCGCTGGAGCAGTTCGGTGACCACGAGCGGGTCGGTGTAGAGCTTACGCTCCAGGCGCTGCTGCTCGATGATCTTATCGAGCATATTTGAATCGATCCCGGACGCTCCCTCGAAGGCGATCACCACCTTGTTCGAGCGTGTGCCGGGCTGGATATTGAACGTGACGCGCCGCTCCTCGTCGCTCACGTTCTGGATCTCGAACTCGATCTTCGTCTGCAGGTAGTTGTCGTCCATCAACCACGCGCGCAGGCGATCCGTTCCGGCGTCGCCACGTTGCTTGTCGAACACGCCGCGATGCCACTGCGCTTTGACCTCGTTGACAACCTTCGCCGGGGGCATCGCACCCATGAACTGCAGGTTCACCTTCGGTCCCGTCGTCACGGCCAGCGTAAGATGAGTCTGGTCCGCGTCGACGCCCCGTTCGAGGTGAACCCGCGATTGCAGGTAGCCCTGATCCACGAAGAACTTCTCGACGCGCTGCGTGCCATTGCGAATCTGGAAGAAGTCGTAGCGGTCGCCCGCCTTGATGCCGAACTCCTTGCGGACCACGGCTTCGTCCACGCCCGACGGGACTTTGACGGCGACCTCGGCGACCTCCGGTTGCACGCGTTTGGACCGTCGCGGCTCGGGTTGCCCGCCGAACCGCACGTCGTGGCGAAAATCCAGGCGGTAGCTGTTGTCTTCCTGACGCACGCCGCGTGTCTGGAACCTGCGCGTCACGTCGTACTCAGCGATCCAGATCTGATCGTTGCTGTCCGTGAGGTTCGTCGAGTACACGAGTTTCAGCTCGTCGGTGACCGACTGACCGACGGTCAGTCGGGCGCTCGGGTCGGTTTCGTTGGCGATCAGCGTCGGCTCGATCCGCACTTCAGAGAGGCCCGTTGCCTGCTGAACACTGCGTCCCAGACTAGAGCCCACGCGGCCGGCCATATACGAAAGCACCTGCGCGCGGGCGACCTCGTACTCTTCGCCGCGCATCTGGTCGAGCGTCCGGCCGGTAACCAGTATCGCCATGATGTCCGGCTCAGGCAGGGACGGGCTGGAGGTCAGCGTGGTTTCCGTATCACCGGGCGTGCCGGTCACCGCGATCGTGATGTCGTAGGGACTCGCCGTCGTGTTGAGCAGGAGGTCGAACGAAGGGTAGATTCGGCGCTCGTCCGCGAAGGTGATGACGCCGCGTTCAGCCTCGTACCGGCGCTCGTTCAGTCGGATTTCAGATCCCTCGAGCAGCGTCAACTCACCAAGCAGTCCGGTTTCGTACGCCGTGCCAACGACCCTCAGGTCGGTGTCCACCTCCGCGCGGGCGAGATTGTTGTCCACGAGAATGGGCGAGGCCGTTTTGACGGCGATGTTGAATCGAACGCGCTCCAGGATCGGATTGCGTTGTTCCGTCAGATCGAGCTTGCGTGGGGCGGTCATGGCCGCCAGCAGGCCGGTGTCGAAGTTGATGTCGCCCGTCAGCCCGGCCTCGTCGATAGTGACCTGACCGCTGACGACGATGTCGTCGCCGTTCTTTGTGATCTTGATGTCTGAATCGGAGATGCTTCGAAGATCGAGCGGCGCATCGTAGGCGACGTTCATCGTCGAAATCTCGAGGTTGATGCCGCTAAGCGTTCCCTCTTCAAATGAGACGTCGCCGGATCCCTTGAGCGTGCCGCCGTTCACGTCGCCTTCAAGCCGTGTCAGCACGATCCGCCTGCCTTCGAGATCGACATGCGCGTAGATGTTTTCGGCCGCCACGTTCGGCTCGTCGCTGACGGCACGTGCGTTCACGAGGTCGACCGATCCGGTCACCTCGGGACTGTTCAGCGTGCCTCTGGCCATCAGCTTCAGCGCCGAGTCACCTTCGGCTCGGATCCGATCGCTCACGAGTGACGCCGCGGCCACGTTGATGCCGCCATCGACATCTACGTTCAGCGCGCGATCGCCCACCAGTTCGACATTCCCGCTGGCGTGAATCTCGCCCGCTGACCCGGTCAGGTTGAGCTGTTCGATCTGCGCGGCGCCGCCGGCGATCGTGATCAACGACGCCTGCTGCTGTGCCAGGCTGAGCCCGCTGAACGCGACGTCGAGTTCATGGAATGTGATCTGCCCTTTGATGGCATTTATGTCTGCACTCGCGGCCGCGACTTCGGCGTCGGCGCTGATCCGCCCACTGAGCTGAGGAGGTGCACCCGGGATCGCCGACGGATCCAGGCCGAGGACCGCAGCCTTGAACGTGGCCGGACCACTCATGCGAGGAATGTCTACTGGAAGTGCCGGCAGAATGTCGAGCGGGACCTTGCCAGATGCCTCGAGCGACGCCGTGCCCCAACGTGCTGAGAGCTGTTCGATCGCGGCTTCACCGTTTTCGACCTTCGCACGCAGAGTGATGTTCGAGAAGCCCGGCTCGAGCTGCGGCGACAGGATGAGGCCGTTATCAACGGTCAGCGTCAGGTCGGGATCGATCCGCTTCAGGGTCCCGCGCAGTGACCCGGTCAACTCGATGGCGCCATCGGCGGCGATGTTCGTTTCGGGCGGCAGGTACTGCGCGACCGTCGCCAGATTGCCCCGCAGGTTCAGGTCGATCGCTCCGGGAGGGGCTTCATCGGTCAGCGGCAGGTTGCCCGTGACGGAGAGCGAGGCATCGCTGGCCATGACCTCGAGCTTGTCCACCGTGAGACGCTCGTCGGCATACTGAATCGGCGACGGGCTCGTGACCATGAATGGACGCCCGTTCCACATGCCCTCGAGCGCTTCGAGCGCGACAGTCGCCCGTCCTTTTTCAGGCTCCGACAGGTTGCCGGATGCATCGATGGTCGCGCGGAGCTGACCTTCGAGTCCCGACAGCTTGCTTGCGGCGCTTTCGGGCGCGGCTTGAGTTGGAAGCGCTGCAAGGTCCAGCCTGTCGGCGCGTAGCTTCAGCGTGGCCGGCCACGGTCTCATCAGTCCGATCAGCGCATCCGCGTCGAGGTTGAAGCGCTCCGACGTGGCGTTGATGGTCGCCTCGTTGTTCTTCGCAACGGCCATGATGACGACGCGACCGAGTTGAGCGATACGCGCAGGATTCTGCTCGGATGAACCAGCATCCTGAGGGGACTCGATCTCGAGTGCGTCGACCGCGAGGTCAACGGTACCTTCCGGTGAGCTGACACTCCCCGTGCCTTTGGCCGTGAGAGTCTGCACGTCGCCGCGCACACGCTGACCATTCGGCAACAACAGACCGACGAGCCGCACGCCCTTCGACTGGAGATCAAAGGTGTACGTGCTGCGATCCAGGTTGTACGTCGCGGTCGCCGTCAGCCGGCCAGGTTGCTCGGGCTGCGGCTTGTCGATGATGAGCTCGGTAACGGTCAGTTCACGTCCGTCGAGACGGATATCCGCGCTGAGCGTGCCAATTGTCTCGTCGTACGCGACGAGGTCGGAGCCCTGTGCCGTGAATTGCGCCATGGGCCGCGCCGTTGTTCCGGTCACGGTGCCGCGCACATTGAGCGTGCCTGAGGCGGGCACGCCAGCTTGATTCATCGCCTCGAGCAGCGACTGCAGCGACAGATTGTCGCTGGAGACGTTCAGAGCGATTTGCTGGCTCTGGCCGAGCCCGACGCGGCCGTCGAGATGGGCCGTTGCCTGTTGCCAGGTAATGTCCGCCCGAGTGATGGTGATTGCGCTCGGATCGTACGCGGCTTCGGCGTTCAACGCGAGCCCGTCTGCTGTGCCCACCTTGAGTGCCGGAGCAGTGATGGTGGTCGTTGCGGTTGGTGCGTCGATCGCTCCGCCGAGGCGTGCAGTGAGTTCGACACTTCCGTTGACGGGTGTCGGCAGCAGCGATCCGCGCGGCTTGCCGGTCAGCGCCTCGATCGCGGAGGCCAGCGTTCCGACATCGGCCGAGCTCCCGGTGACCTCGCCTTCCAGGCGTCGATCACTCGTCACGGCGACAGTTCCATTGACTTCAGCGCCTGGCACCGCGATCTTCAAGAGTTGCGCGTCCACGCGTCTTCCGTCTCCACGCGCCACGATGCGGCCACTGAGCGGCATCGCCGAACGCGACGTCGCCGACGCCGTCGGCCGCAGTGTGGCATCGGCCGCGCCTTTCGCTTTCAGGTAGTCGAGCCCGGGCCAGGCAGCCTGGAGCTTGCCATTGACGCGCGTCGCGGCAACAAAGTCCAACCGAAGCCCGCGCATGACGGCTGCGGCATCCACGTCGCTGATGTCGGCCTGCACACGCGATTGCCCGGCGTCGTCGAGCGCGAGGGCGCCGTCACCAGTGACGCTGCCCCACGGTGCCCGCACCTGCAACGACGAGACTGCGGCCTGCCGCGTCGCGAGATCGTACGTGGCGTCGGCCTGCAGCTGAACATCGCGAAGCTCGCGATACTGGAGATCTGTTCCGGATACGCGCGCCTCGATTGCTGGTGTCGAGAGTGGTCCCTTCGCCGTCGCGTCGATGGTGACCGATCCGCTCACGGGTTCGTCCAGCTTCGCCACGCCGGCGACCGCCATCGTGTCGAGAGTGGACTTCAATGCGAGGTCGGCCACCGGCGCATCGAACTGTGTGATCGTTCCGCTCAGGCTGGCGTGCGACCCGGTTGTATCCACGTCGAGCCGCTCGATGGACACATCGTCTTTACCCAGATCGATCTGCCCGGTCAATCGATCGATCACGGCTTCACGATCCCCGACGCGCACGTCACCGCGAGCAGCCTCCAGACGAATCTCGTGGCGGTCGGTCAGCTCGTTTCCGCTGACTTCAATCGAGGAAAGCGGGAGCTGGGCGTCGATCTGCTGCGCGCGGTTCTCGTAGCGAACGCGGGCTCGATCGATCTTCAGAGACGACACGAGGTAGTCGAGCGGCTTCTGCGGTTGGTTGGGATCGGACGGCGGACGCGGCAGGTTGTCGCGACCCTGCTCGTCGACGACGTAGTGGATGTCGATGTCGCCCACCGTCCCCGACTGCACGACGTAGCGACCGCGCAGCAGTTGCACCAGACTGAGATCGATCTGTGCTCGCCCGATAGTTGCGAAGACGGGTGCATCTGGCCAGGCGGTGGAGCGAACGCGAATGTTCCGCAGGTTCACGGACGCGTTCAGGACGTTGTAGCCGAGCTGGTCGGTGCTGAATTCGATCTGCTCACGCGCCAGGAGCGCGACGACTTGCTCGGTAACGTAGCGACGTGCGGGAGGAGTGTGAACGGCGATCAGCGCGATGATCAGCAGCGCGCAGATTACACCGGCAAATATCCCAAGTCCGCGAATGAACCTGCGACCGCGTCTTGGTCGATTGCTGTCATCAGCTGAGTCGGTGTCTTCCACAGCTGAACGAGCGGTGCAATTGGCGCTCCAGCACCTATCGCCACACTCGCGAGGACGAATCGCGCGCACGCGAGGTCGGACGAGCTTCCAGCAGCCGCCAGCTTTACCAACTTTTCAGCCCGTCGGAACGATGGGAAAGCCAAAGTCGCGGGTTGATACGTTTCGCGAGACTGCCGCACTAGGGGTGTATGGCAGCCTCTGAACCGTTTCCGTCTGTCATCGCTCTCGGGGAATCGGTCGCCAACATCGACGAGACCATCGACTATGTTGCACTCCGGCGCGACATCGCACGAGCTGTCAACCGTCTGTGCCCGAACTGGATGGCTGACAAACGCGACGACCTCGTCCAGACCGCGCTGCTTCGAGTGATGCACATCGTGGAACGGCGATCGCCGGGTGAGCGGAATCCCGCCGCCGCAGCGTCCTACCTGTACAAGGTCGCCTACAGCGTGCTCGTCGACGAACTGCGGCGGATGCGACGACGCCGCGAGACCGATCTTCACGAAGACGCTGTACTCGTGGCACGCGCCAAAGAGGATCCGGAACGCACTGCCGCAGCACGACAGATTGGTCGAGGGATCCGTGGATGCCTCAGGGCCATGAAACACGAACGCCGCCTGGCCGTGGCTCTCCATCTCCAGGGTCACACGGTTGCCGAGGCGGCGCGCCTCCTGGATTGGGCGTTCAAGCGGACCGAGAACCTTGTCTACCGCGGCCTGTCGGATCTGCGGGTATGTCTCAAGGCCAAGGGGCTACGACCGTGACCAGACTCGAATTGGACGAGACGCTTCAGGAAGGCTTCCGCTCGCTGGCGGAGTTGCCAAACGAAGAACTGTCCGACGAGACGCGCGAGCAGGTCTGGCTCGCCGTGTCCGGGCAGTTGCCGACTGCCGAACGCCGCGCGTTGATCGATCGCACGGCAACAGACGCAGCCTGCGCGGAAGCGTGGCGCGTGGCGCACGAGATGTGGCTGGCGTTCCAGCCCGTCGACCGCGTCGTGCCCTGGCATCGCAGAACGTCATGGACCTCGCCCTGGCTCGCCGCGGCTGCGGCACTCGCCGTCGCGACCACTATTGGCCTCCTGTCATTGCTTGACAACCAGACGGGCGACGAGTTCCGCGCGTCGCCCGGCTACGTGGTGACATCGCGTGTCGCCGCTGACACTCCGTTGCCGCGCACCAGATTCCTGCTTCAGTGGTCGCCCGTTGCCGAAAGATCGCGGTATGACCTGCGCGTCACTACCGAGGACCTGCAGGTCCTCGCGACGGCCACGGACCTGACCGACAGCCAATTCATCGTGCCGAGTACGCAGCTCGCGGCGGTGCCCGACGGCGCGAACGTGTTCTGGCAGGTCGACGCCTCGCTGCCTACCGGCGAACGCATCACGTCGACCACGTTCGTTGTGCAGGTGAGGTGAGGGGCAGCGCAATCGGGCGCCGTGGTGACAATGGCGACGACCTGGTGTTCGGTGACGCGGGCTACGACCATTGCTTCGGAGGCAACGACTTCGATTCGGACGTCCTCTGGATGGGCGCACCGTCTACATGCGAAAGCAAGAACAGCGTGGAAGCGTTCATCAACCTGCCTTGATGTCGAGCGCGCATGACCATCTGGGCCGCATCGGGCGGCCCGGATGCCCGCCATTTTCGTGTGCTACCGTAACTCACTCCCAGTGTCCTCGAAAGTCACCGACTACGTTCGAACCACCATCGATCGCGCGCAGGGGCGATCGATGGTCCTGAGCACCGGCGGCATTGCTGCCAGCGAGCATCCGCTGGCCTCGCAAACCGGTGCGTCCATCCTGGCTCGCGGTGGCAATGCGGTTGACGCGGCGATTGCCGTCAACGCCGTGATGGGCGTCGTCGCGCCGATGATGAACGGCGTCGGCGGTGACCTGTTCGCCATCGTGTACGACGCCTCGTCTGGAGAGCTTCACGGGCTCAACGCCAGCGGATGGTCACCGGCTGCGCTCACGATCGATCGACTGCGACTTAGTGGCGTTACGATGATGCCGCAGACCGGCATCAACTCGGTCACGGTACCCGGCGCGGTTGCGGGCTGGTCGATGCTGAATGCGCGGTTCGGACGGCTATCGCTGGCCGACGTGCTGTCACCGGCGATCCACATCGCCGATGAAGGTTTCCCCGTCGCCGAAATCACGGCGGCCGAATGGCGCGGTGGAGAGCCGCTCCTGCGCAACGACGGGGAGGCCTTGCGCGTGTTCCTTCCGGGAGGTCAGGCGCCCGCGATCGGACAGGTCTTCAGAAACCCGGATCTCGCCGCGACCTATCGACGACTCGCGTCAGAAGGGAGAGACGCGTTCTATCGCGGTCCGATTGCGCGGCGCATCATCAGATGCGCAGAGACGCACGGAGGGGCGCTGACCGGTGAGGATCTGTCTGCCTACGACGCCGAATGGGTGGCGCCGCTCTCGACGACGTACCGCGGGTGGACGATCTCCGAGTTGCCACCCAATGGCCAGGGCATTGCCGCGCTGATGATGCTCAACATCCTCGAGCGCTTCTCGCTGCCGTCCTTCGGCCACAACTCTGCAGAGGCGTTGCACCTGCTGATCGAGGCGAAGAAGCTGGCGTACGCAGACATGGCCCGGTGCGTGTGCGACCCCTCGTTTCACGACGTTCCGATTGCGGCCATGCTCTCCAAGGCGTATGCAGCTGGCCGTGCCCGCGAAATCGATCCGTCTCGTGCCCATCCGGGAGTCCTTCCCGGTGAGCTTTCAGCTGTCGGTGGCGACACTACTTATCTCAGTGTCGTCGACCGCGATGGCAACATGGTGTCGCTCATCCAGAGCATCTTCGCCAGCTTCGGATCGGGTCTCGTGCCCGACGGCGCAGGATTCGTTCTGCAGAACCGTGGCGGCCTGTTCACGATGGATCGGGCGCACCCGAACGCGTTGGCGCCGCGCAAGCGCCCGCTTCACACGATCATCCCGGGCTTCATGACTGCCGGCGACGCTCGCATCGCATTCGGCATCATGGGCGGCTGGAACCAGTCACAGGCGCACGCGCAGTTTGTCTCGAACGTAATCGATCATGGGATGAACATCCAGGCAGCGCTCGAGGCCGCCCGGATGACGAAGCTCACGTTTGCCGGTTGCGACGTCACGATCGAATCGCGCGTGCCGGAACCGGTACGTCGCGAACTGAGCGCCAAGGGACACGAGATCGATTCGCGGGGTCCGTTCTCGAGCCTGGTGGGCGGGGGCCAGAGTGTGATGCGCGACGACGCCTCTGGTGTGAACTACGGTGCGTCCGATCCGCGTAAGGACGGCGCCGCGATCCCGGAACCCGTCGCGTTCCCGCGCGGATAGACGCTATGTGGTCGAAACGTTGATCAGCGCGCCACCGGGCACGCGGCTCAGCGCGTTGTTGTCCGACAACGCCCCTTCGAGCGCGCGGCGTGCGATGAACGTGTGTTCGCGAGCCAGACTCTCGGCCCGCGTGCCTTGACGCAGGCTGATCGCTTCGATGATCGAGCCGTGGTGCAGGTTGGCGATCGCAAGCATCTCGTCGCAGTTCGGCAGGACGGACGTGGGAAACACCATCGCGCTGGGTGAGGCGAACGGCAGCGAGCTGACCTGTTCGATGCTGCGTCGCAGCATCACGCTCTTGGCCAGTTCGACCAGCGCGGCATGGAACGCCTCGTTGGAATCCATGTACTCGGAGAGTGAGTCGATCGTCAGGCTCTTCAGCGCGCGCATCTGCGCTCCGAGCTTGCGCAGCTGATCGAGCTCCGATACGTCAACCAATCGCTCGGCCGCCAGTCGCGCCGCCGTACCCTCGAGCACCGCCCGCACTTCGATGGCGTCGAGCACTTCGGCGATCGTGAACTTCCGGACGGCGAAACCACCTGTCGGCGCCACATCGAGAAAACCGATGTGCGCAAGCCGCTCGAGCGCCAGTCGAATGGGCGTTCTCGACATGCCGAGTCTCGCCACCAGCGGCAGCTCCGAGATACGGTCGCCTCTCTCGAACTCACCCAGCAGCAGCATCTCGCGCAACCCGATGAACGCGCGAGCTATTTGCGAGGCGACATCGCCCGTGCGTCCTGCCTGGTCTCGGGTAAAGGGGACCGGTGGCTTCGACATGCCGTAATGCTACTCCACCCGTTGCGCGGGCGAGCCCTTGACTGGTTACGACATCCCTCGTGAGAGGCGGCGTGCCGTCAGTCCAGTGAACAAGACGGTGACACCGATGAGAGCAGCGATATTGATCGCCGGTCCGAGAATGCTCGGCGTGCCTGTCGTGTGAAGCGCCAGCTGATTGAGGTGAAATGCCGGGGAAAACAGTGCAAGACAGTGAATGCTTTGCGGCAGCGGGAAGAACAGGCCGGACAGACAAGCACAAGTCTCAGCGAAACGGCGAGGAGAAGGTGTAGCACCCATCGACGTTCGAGCGTGCGAAGCACGTCTGGTTGCCATTGAAACAGCCAGCCGACGATGCGCTTCCTTGGACGGAGCAGGGCGTCGCAATGTTCAGACGGCCCGCAATCCGAATCCTGCGTGGGCGCGTAGAGACCAGTGATGTCGAGAGTGGCGGTCCAGTTCGCTGTGCTGCTTTCGGTGATGGGGTCAGTCGCCGCTGCCCAGCCGCATGGTCGCGTCGTTGGGCAAGTGCTCGATCAGACCGGCGCAGTTCTGCCCGGTGTGACGATCGACCTCATCGTCAACCATGCGGAACTGACGACCACGACTGATGACGAAGGCCATTACGGATTTGCCGCCGTGCCGGCCGGCACCGCCGAATTGACGTTTCGATTATTGAACTTCAGCGTGCTGAGACGCATTGTTCGCGTCAACGCCGGAGACATCGTCACGTCGGACAATACGCTGACTCTGTCACTCAACGCGGACGTCGTCGTCACCGGGGCCGCTACTTTCCGCAACATTGTCGATGTGGAGAACCCGACGGACAGTCTCGTCGGCATCGCCGTTGCCGCGAGTCAGGGCGCCGTCACTGCGTCGCAGTTGGAAGTTCGTCCGCTAAGACGGCCCGGTGAGGTGCTCGAGACCGTGCCCGGCATGGTGATCAGCCAGCATAGCGGCGAAGGCAAGGCCAACCAGTACT
>Ga0070664_100002546_pt1 | contig 14703 bp, 19 predicted proteins | sample KBSC73metaG_FD_65863 | JGI IMG/M metagenome (GOLD analysis project Ga0070664, IMG submission 65863) | Corn rhizosphere microbial communities from Kellogg Biological Station, Michigan, USA - KBS C7-3 metaG | ecosystem: Host-associated > Plants > Roots > Rhizosphere > Soil ... | reverse complement strand
ACTGCCATGCTTGGATATGGCGTCGGTGACGAGGTGCAATGGCGCGTGCCTAGCGGCAACAGGAAGTTCCGGATCGAAGAGATTTTGTATCAACCTGAGGCGGCAGGCCACTACAACTTGTAGCTGGGGCATCAAGGTTGTACGCATGCCTGATGGAACCAGAAGAGGAGAGGAGAATAGGCGCATGAACGAAGGATTCGTCTTCCCTGAACGGTCCGAACGCGGCTGTGCAGCCATCAATGCAGAAGAAGCGACGAGCAGGCGCCTGCGAAGTATGTGGAGGTGGACGCGAGAACTCGGGCTCAGCGCTTGCCTCGTGATCGGCCTCATGAATCAGACGGCTGCTCAGTCAGAGCAGCGGGTCGACGTGCGGATTCGCGACTTCACATTCCACGCCACACAGCCTCCGCTGATGCTGAATGTTCCAGCGGTCATTACGATTCGCAATGAAGATCGCGAGCGGCACAACTTCGAATCGGCCGTCTTCCAGGGCATTTTGACAGAAGTCGAAACTGGGGGATCGGTGGTGTACGGAAAAGGAATCAAAGGAGTGTACATCGACGCCAACGGGAACGCCGTGATCCGTTTCACGGTGAAGCGTCCAGGTCGCTACGAATTCAAGTGCTCGATTCACCCTAAAATGAAAGGTGAGCTTTTGCTACTGAATGTGCAAGCGGTATAGCGGCTTGCCCATGTGCAGGATCGGTCGGATCTCAGGATCGTCTAGTAAGGGCACATCATACGACCTGTATATTTGGTGGCGGGAAGAGATGTCATGGCACGAACACGTTCTTCATTCCCAGGCTGGGTCCCGAAACCATTCAAGCGGAAGTCCAGCCAGAAGGTGCGGATGGTTCCGGCTCATATCCGGATGTTGGGAGCTAACCTCGATAAGGACAAACGGCTTCAAGTCCGACAAAAACTGAACAGGAAGATTGGAAAGTTTGCAAGGGCTATTGAGCGGGTTAGCGTCCGTGTGAACGACATCAACGGTCCCCGTGGCGGCATAGACCAAGTCTGCCGAATCAAAGTGGTTCTGAGTAATCTTTCAAGCGTGGTGGTTGAGGCGAAGGATGCCTCCCTTGATGTCGCGATCGGCAGGGCACTGGCGGGGACGGAGCGGGCTGTACGCCGAAGCTTGCAGCGCAGGCGCATGAAACCACGTAAAGCGGGGGCACGGTCGAGAGCCGCTTGACTACACTGCGTGTCCGTCGTCTGTCTTGCGATGAGGCTTCATGTCTCCTTGTGAGTCGGTTAGGCACTGCCTCAGATTGCTTCAATCAGTTCCTTCAACACGACCGCCTGGTTGTGCTCCTCATCAGCCGCGCTATATACGAGCGTGATCGTCTGATGACATGAGAGGCGGGCAAGCTTCTCCAGCTCCCCCATTGACCGTTTCAATTCCGTTCGATAGCGCCTGCGAAACCCAGCCCATCTGGCGGGATCATGTCCGAACCATTTTCGGAGCGATGTGCTCGGAGCCAGGTCCTGTCGCCATTCAACAATGTGTGCACGCTCCTTAGTAATCCCGCGTGGCCAGACCCGGTCTACAAGAATTCTCACCCCGTCGTGCGAACTGGATTCACTGTATGCTCGTTTGATGCGTACCATGTCTAATCCTTTGCCTTAACTACGGCCCGTACTCATCCATTCTTTGGTTCTATCTGCTCTGTTGCCGATGAGTAGAGAAGAATCGGCATCCCACTCACATCGACTTCATACACTGCTTCCTGGCTCTCCAGATCAAGGTATGGCGGTGTCCGGCCAAGCGTATTCCCACCGGGTTTTCGGGGCCCGCAAGATCATAGGTCCGAGCCATACGGCGACTTCTCGCTCAGTTATGTAAACTTGCTTGGGAACTGTGTCGCCAGCGCCGTTGTCAGCGCGTCCGCGATGACATAGACATGTTGCTTCATGATCTTCCAGGTTTCCACTTCGTGCACATAATCCTTCTCCTTGAACTGCGTGATCTGGAGGACATGATGTGCTCCGTGTGCAGCAATCAGACCGCGAACGGTATCCTTTGGAAGGTGAGGATTCGCTCCGCTAAGAAACGCTGCGATATCGTCGGCATTGGAACCCAAGTGTGCTAGTGCAGCATCCTGCTGTACACTGTTTCCTGCGACCGTTGCTTCTGAATAGTCCTTCACTGCACCATAATGGCCGGCGAGTAAACCAAAGAGTTTCTCGGACGCTTTCTCGCCATAAAACGGCGCGATGCTATATGCAATTGTTTTGGCATTGGCCACGACTTCCTTCTCGGCAGCATCTCGAGCCGCAGGATTATTTGCCGCATTGTCCAAAACCACATTGCGAATCCAGAAAATATGTCCTGTCCACAGGTCGCGCATCGCTGCCTTTGCCTCTGCAAGATGGAGAGAATCTGCATTTTCGGCTGACCGGACGTCATGTGCACAGCCCGTTAGGCCACTCAAAGTGAGGATTAGCACGGCTATGGATTCACGTATTTGACTCATAAAGCCTCCATGAGGTAATTGAATCTGATGCTCTTTGTACCTATTCTCGGCTCAGCTGGCACGTATCATTTCGACCGTTTCACGCCGTCCCGCCGATTCGTTCCGGCAGCGCTCATGCCCCACATAATTGTCAGGATCAACCCTGTGATGATGAGCGGAAAGTAGACTGTCGCAATTATGCTGTCTCCCATGGTGACACCTCCCCTTCTTTCTTGAAGTGTTCTTCTAGCCAGCCATTCACTCGTCCATACGTTCACTGCCAATGTATCGGCTTCAGATGAACTTGCCGTGAACGGATCATGAAGAAATCTTCATTGCGACCGTATTTCCCTCGTCATGAGCGGAGGGCGGAAAGATGGAGCAGGCAAGCTGGATGTTCTAGCGGATAACTTTGTGGGCGTTTGCGAAACGCATAGCGTAATTGTGAGGCGAAATAGAGTCTCGTTCTTCATAAGATTAGAGCTTCTTCACTGTCCCTTCATAGTAAGTTCATGGAGCGACAGGATAATAAGCATCAACAGGTTGCATGATGCAGAACATCGAGATTGCTTCGTCATCAACAGTGATGACGGCGTCGAGGAGTATGGAGTGAAGCAATCTTTCAAAAGAGGGAGAACAATGACAATGTCAGAAACGATCGCGTTTTATGTCCTTGTATTTCTCGCCCTGCTTTCGCTCGTGTTGATTATCGTGTGGGGTTTCTCTCTTACGGATACGTCGGCCTTGCTCGTCAACTATCCTGCCTAGGAACGGGAAGAGCGGATCAGGATGATTGAATTGACTGACTTAGCGAGGACGGGTCTGCTAAGCGCAATGAGTTGCAAAGCTCAAATGTTGCATCCGCTGCAGGCTTGCATTTTCATTCTATTGATGCCCCAATCATGAGGTTTCCAATGGCGTTATTGCGCGACTTGATTCTCAATCCGATTCTTGGACATGATCTACTGAGAACAGGTTCACCAAACAGCGGATTGAGCGAAGCAATTATGCGAATCCTCCTCGTAGAAGACGATATCAATTTGGCTCAATTCATTCTTAAGGGATTGAGAGAAGAGGGCTATGCGGTGGACTTTGCGGCCGATGGAGAAGAGGGGCTCGAGTTGGCCTTTGCCAACCCCTACGATCTTGTGATTCTCGATATCATGTTGCCAAAACTTGATGGCCTCACATTGTGCCGGAATCTACGCACTGCAGGAAATATGACGCCGGTGTTGTTGCTCACAGCACGGAATACCATAGAGGATAAGGTGTCAGGATTCGATACCGGTGCGGACCAGTTTTTGACGAAGCCCTTCGCATTTGCAGAGCTGTTAGCGAGAGTCCGCTCCCTCCTGAGGCGGGGTGGGGCTCAACAGCCGACGCGTCTTATGGCAGCGGACCTCCAGCTGGACCCGGCTTCACGCAAGGTTTCTCGAGCTGGCAAAGACATCGTGCTGACGAACAAAGAATATGCCCTGCTGGAGTTTCTCTTGCGAAACAAGAATCGGGTATTAACGCGCACAGCGATCATCGAACACGTGTGGGACATCAGCTATGACCCCATGACAAATATCGTGGATGCACACATCCGTGCGCTGCGCGCGAAGATTGACCGAGAGTTTTCGCCTCCGCTGATCGTCACTGTACGTGGGGCGGGGTACATGCTAGAGGAACCGAAACCCGTCGAATGAAATCCCTTCATGGCTTGATCAGGCAGTCTGCGCTCATATTGGTATCAGGACTCCTCCTTATCTTTTCTGTGTTGGTGTACGCAGGCGGCGACGCCTTGATGCGCCGCTTTGTCGATGCCCGGCTGCTTGGAATGGCAGAAACCCTGGCCAAGATTGTTGAACAATATCCCCATCTCATTGGGGGTACTGTAGAGGATCCTGCCTTTTCTGCCGAAGTCAACCGAAGCGAGAAGGAACAATCCGAACTATCAGGAGTTACGCACTCTCTTCGCGTCTATTCCCCAGAAGGAGAGCTGGTGTGGAAAGGCTCCGGCGCAGTGCCCCAGGGGCCGATTACCGACCAGGTGTTTGAACGAACTCGTCTTGGGCATGTGGTGGTTGAAACCGTTGAGTCGATGGATGGGACAGCTGTTCGGCACCTGTTCCTGCCTATTCCGCGGCAGGGGAAGGTGCGGTACGTTCTGCAGGCCGAAGCCTCCCTGCGACTTTATCGAGAGACACTCAAGGGACTCGTGATCTTATTGACGATGGGATCGGCAACCGTGTTTGTCGGTGCCTGGCTAGGCAGCGGTTGGCTAGCCAAGAAAGTTCTTGCTCCCATCGATGTGCTGAGCACCGGAGCCGAGACCATGTCCGAAACCGATCTGGGCAAACGACTGGTTCTCGGTGCGCCCTACCAGGAATTTCGTCGACTCACCCAAGCATTCAACTCCGTGATGGACCGGTTCCAGCGGAGCGTCGAAAGTCAACGGCGCTTTGTGGATCATGCGGCTCACGACATGCAGACGCCCTTGACCGTCTTACAAGGTAACTTAGAGGTTGCGCTCCTTAAAGCCAGGACCCAGGAAGAATATCGTGAAGCGCTCATCAACAATCTCGAGCAAGTGGGGCGTCTGATCTCGCTCACCCGTTCCCTCCTGACACTGGCCAAGTTCACGGGCGACACGCCTCCCGTTCAACTCCGGCCGCTCGCCCTCGAACCCTTGATCAACGACATCTTGGCTGAATTGACCATTCTTTTCGATGAGCGCCGAATCACCTTATCGTTTGAACCCCAATTGGTGCCACACGTCCACGGCGACGCGCAGTGGATCAAACAGGCGTTGATTAATCTGCTCGACAACGCTCTTCGCTATACCCCTTCTGGTGGAACTGTGACCGTCCGCTTGCAGGCGGTCGCAGGGTGGGTCTCTGTGATTGTTAAGGATACAGGGCATGGGATAGAACCGGAACATCTTCCCCATCTGTTCGAGCGGTTTTATCGCACTGACTGGGCCCGAGCAAAAGACTCGGGCGGTACTGGCCTCGGACTGCCAATTGTGAAGGAAATCGTGGAAGCCCACGGCGGAACGATTGCGGTTACCAGTGAAGTCAATAAAGGTTCCATCTTTACCCTGCGATTGCCTATCGCGACTCAGCAGACGGTTCTTGCCTAGTTCGCCACAACTCGTTTCTTAATAGCTATTCCCTTTATTGCCCACGATTGTGCTGCGTACCGCTGGGCGCCGTGCCCGCATCTGTGCCAACAGAACATGAAGGATATTTCATGATTCGTTCATGGAACATTCATGTCCACCAGGTACATTCTCATCAACGATGGTGGAAAACAAGGATAGTGAGCCAACAAAGGTGCTTTTGCGACAGCTTAATATTATCGGAGGGCAGGCAGTTCTTCATGCGCTCAATGGGCGCTATGAAGATCTCCTTTTAAGCAATCGGCATCGCATTTTGGGCAGGGCCGTACGTTTGCGAAAGAATCTGTGAAGATCACGATCGAGCATTCAAAAGGAGAAGCACATGAGACAAAATATGATATGGCAGCTGGCTGTATTGGTGTTGACCATTGGGGGCTTTTCGGCAGTAACCGTCAGTGAAGCGGTTTCCGGTTATGAGGAACCTCACCCTCAACTACTTCCCGGGGATCGCATTCTTATAGGCACCGTCGTGGAAATAAGAAGCGGTCAGGCACGGATAGACACAGGTGAAGTGCAACCGCGGTTTGTTCCTCTTGGAGTGCGAGAAGGGAAAGGGTTGCCGGACCTAAAAGTAGGCGATGGGGTCGAAATCACTGTCAATGATCAAAACCTTTTGGTTGATGCGCATCTGATCGGTGAGACAAGCAACCATCGCGTCGTTGAAGGCCAACTCATTCAATCCTTGGTGACTGGGCATAATCGGGCAATTCTGCGCACAACTCAAGGCAATGAGGAGTCTCACTCCATCCGGCCTGTGGCACGAAGCAAGATGGCTTCTGTTCCTGTCGGCGTGGTCGCAGTGTTTCTCATCGATGAGTCGGACAGAATTGTGGATGTGACCTTCGGCAACATGGATGCGGTGCGTCGGGCGGCAGAACTCTGGAACAAGAAAACGCCGTTGAAGGGGAACTTCGATAGAGTGATCGGCACGATCCTGAAGCCATTGGAGAACGACCGGATTGCTATCCGGACTGATGACGGAGAGGAACAGCCGTATGAGGTGCGTTCGCTCGCTCAACTAAGGTTGGCGACATTGTCCTATGGCGATGCGGTGATACTTCTGGTGGATGATGACGGCAAGGTGACGGACGTGGCGATTCCGCCTAAGGCGATTGATAGCGAGCGGCAATAGGCAGAGGCGTCGTTGCGTGATCGCAAATCGCGGGGTCCCGCATCTGCGAATACAGTGCAGTGAGCACAACCATTAAGGAGGAGACTATGAGCGTCGTTGGCGTACCAGTTGGAGGATTGAAGACGGTGGGGCAAATCGTGGCCACGAACACCTTGACGTTTCGCGCCGGCCAGAATGCGTTGGCCATTGCAGTAGAGTTGTTGTCCACTCATACGGCCGGCGCCCCGGTGGTGAATCACGACGGAAAGTATCTTGGCTTCATCAATGAATTTGACGTGATGAAAGCGCTCGCGGCAGGGAAGGACTTGAACACTCTCATAGCCGAAGATCTCATGAGAGTAGGTCCTATTGCGGTGCATGCATCGACCACGATCGAAGACGCTGCCAAAAGGATGGACCAGCAATGCGTGCTCAACCTTCCTGTCGAAAAAGATGGGAGAGTAGTTTGTTCGGTCAGTCGCCATGATCTGCTGCGAGCCTGGATTGGCCTTGGACTGGGAATGGGCATTGACCCATAGCTACTCATCTCTTGGGCAGGCCATTACTTCCGCACTTCACATCGCTGCATAGGTTTACACCGTATATACGGTGACATAGGGTCCCTCTGCTCATGAAGAATTCTTCATGGTCCGTTCATGGCCCCTTCATCTGAAACTGTTACATTGGTCATGAGGGAGGGAAAAGAAAGAGAGGTGTTCGCTATGGGTAACACACTGATTTCGACAGTCTTCGTTCCCCTCGTCATGGCAATGATGCTGGTGTTCATGTGGGGCCTCAACGCTACTGCATCGAGCGATAGTGACGTCAACGAACATGAGTCACAATCCCATTCATGGATCCATTATTGATTGATCATGAGTGACGGTAATTCACATTCGAGAGCAGATGACAGACGGAGGATGAAAATGAAATGCGCTATGGATTTCACGAAGCGGAGCTTGGCTGAGGCGTGGACTGACCTTGGTAATGGACCGAGCGTTTGGCTGTTACCCAGCGGTGGCCAGTTCTACACAAGGTCGTGCACTCGCTGTGCCCGTTTGCTCCCTCACGCTTGGAGTCATGTTCCAGAGCGGAATGGAGAACCGAACGCTCAGGACTTACGGTGTGTGCAATGTGGAGAGCATATCGATTCTATGATTCTTCATGACCGCAGATTCCCAATCGTAGATAAGCCCGTGCGGTCGGAGCATCGCTATTCGATCGAGGTGCCTCGCGAGGAGCTGAGTTTGGTTAGTGCCGCATGAATGATCATGCTCATATTCATTTGCTGTCAGCTATCTCCTGCGGCGTTACCCTCCGGTGCCCGGCCGCAAACTTCGGGCTCTTGACTGTCAGCACGGGATAGGGGGACTGCCGGAGGACACTTTCATCGACGCTACCGAATCTTAGGCGAGACAGGCCGCGCCGACCGTGAGTGCCCATGATAATTAGATCGCAGTCTTGCTCTTTTGCGCATTGCACGATGGAATCGGCCGGCACGCCGCCTGCAACGATCGAGCGGGCAGGCATTCCGATTGATTCGACCAATCCTGTCAGCTTCTCCAATTGGGGCCGCCAGTAGGTCCACTGTTGCCATCTCTGTTCCGCCGACTGCATTTCCCTCTCCACCGATCGCAGCAGGTCCATTGATCGCAGACCCACTTCGCCATCATAGTACATAGGTTCGAGGACATGGAGGAGGGTCATCCGGGCACCGAACTGACGAGCCACCTGTATGGCGTATTCGATCGCGTCCAATGAGGGGCTGGAGAAATCTAATGGCGTCAAAATATGTTGAATTGAGAATCTCGGTCGAAACGCGTGTTCTTTTTCCTCGCCCGTGCTTCCAATCGTCGGAATTGCGAAAACGGGACATGGAGCAGCCTTGATCACTCGCTCTGCCGTACTTCCGAGTAAAATCGTCTCCAGACGGTTGCGCCCTCGTGTGCCAACCACAACCAGATCTGCACCGACCTCCTGCGCGAACTTATCAATCTGCGCGCTTGGCATACCCGTTATGTGTCGCAATTCCAGTGCTGTCAATTGTCTTTCTGCCAGTTGCTTTTCTATAGCTGCGAGTTCCTGATCCGCTTCCATTTGAGCATGCTGTAAATATAGCGCCATCGCGGCATCAGGTTCGAACCAGAGTGGGCTTTCCACTACATGAATGATCCACAACTTGGCGTCACAGGCCTTTGCGACAGAGACGGCATATTCTTGGGCACTAGCCGCAGATTCAGAAAAGTCAGTGGCAAAGACGATGTGTCGGATGAATGGACCACTGATCATCTTTTCCTTGCAGTCCTTTCCGTGTCGGATTTTGTTCACAGATGCTCAAATGATTTTCATGAATCTACGTCACAGGCCCGAGTTTTGTCTGTGAACCTAATTCGTCGACTTTAGAACTGTGATTTCCCCTAGCCCGTTCCATCGTTACGTGCCCTGGGGAAAAGCCACCTGCAGAATGCAATGGCACTTGCCACGCAGATCGTACAGTCTTTGTGCTCCGGAGCTTCAATGGTGACACAACAGGTACAAAACGAAGATGCCGGCCGCATCCACGAGTTCAGACTGGATAAGGTCTCGCCCAAGCTGCGCTCTGAGGTCGACTAATAAGGTCTCCAATTGCCGCAGGTCACTTTTCTTCACTTGTGTTTTCTCCTGTTTCACGCGGCGACAGGCGCAGAGGAGAGGCTATAGTCCGCCACGACTCGAAGGGCGCGTGGCTTGCATCAAAGCCGGGCTGGGCGGAATACACCGCATGATCTCCGCCATACCTGGTGTTCTCGTTTGGGAGAGAAAGGTGTGGATGCCCGGACGCTTCAGGAATTAGGTGGATGGAAAACGTTGAAGATGGTCCAGCGGTATTCTCAACGAATGATCGCCGGAAAGCCGAGGCCGCCAAATTGCTCGAGGAATTCCACAACCGGATTCACAACACTCCAGCGGCGCAACTTGCGGCGGTGCAGTAACTATGCGATATTTCAAGGCGGGCTGGCGTAGCTCAATGGCAGAGCAGTGGTTTTGTAAACCACCGGTTGGAGGTTCAATTCCTCTCGCCAGCTCCAGTACTTAGCAGCATCCTCCCTCACCGTTGCTACCACTTTGCTACCACTTTCTAAAAAGGATGCATCTAATCGGTCTACGGCCGCCTGACTTTCCATCGGCAACCACTTGCCGTACGTATCAACGGTCAGCTGGATACTCGCATGTCCAAGTTGTCGCTGGACATAGGCAACCGGTTCGCCTTGCTGGAGCATCAAGCTGGCATAGGTATGACGTAGGCAATGCGGCGTGAAGTGAAGCGGAAGATTTGCCTTCTTCAAGATCCTCGTCATGAACTTTCTGACGTTGGTCCCATCAAAAACAGTTCCAGCTTCGCTTGCAAAAACCCAGGGTGCTTCTTCCTTCCTCGCCTTGCGGGTCTTTCTCTTCCATTGCAGCAGAACATCGGCAAGTGCTTGGGAAAGATCGACTGTGCGACCATGCCCAGACTTCGGCGTATTGAGCGTCCCATCAGAAAATGCTCGCTCGACGCGAATCTTTCGGTTAGCTAGATCCAGGTCAGGCCATTGAAGAGCTAAGGCCGAATGACAAGTCAAGCGAGCCCGAGATAACAACCATGTTTACCGAGTGTTACTTGCATCAGTGGAGGTCTAAAGATCACTTCGTCCCCGGTACGCCCTGTTGTTATTGCCAAGGAGGCTTCGTCCTTGCTTTGTTGAGAACCCTGGAGTACGATGAGAGCGCTCGGACTGACTATCTTAGACCGCCACTCGGACTGAGAACCTCACCAGCACACACTCCTCGAAAGTAGTCTTTCCATAAGAGCCTCTGGACGCAATGGCGCACTGATCGCTACCCATTTTAGTGATTTGGTGTCTCTCGCGCCTTTTCTGATCGGCTCACCCTTCGGGAGTTTGGCGCGGGTCACAGAAAGGACCTTGCGTCATGGTTACTTCCCAGCTCTTACAACGCAACAACCTTCTATCTCTTTTGAAACCTGAGGTTCAGCAACGGTTACTACCACTGCTGAAGCTAGTTACCATACCAATCGGGCAATTTGTCTCTGAAACCAATCGGCCAATTTCGACCGTGTACTTTCCGCTTTCGTTTGTCGCCTCCAATCTTAGAACCACGGAAGATGGCGTAACGATGGAGATCACCACCATTGGCAATGAAGGATTCGTTGGGTTGCCGCTCCTTTTGGGAACCCAACACGACTCCCTGGATTCCATTGCGCAAATCGGCGGTGAAGGGCTCAGCATGGCGGCGGAGGACTTCATCAACACAATAGAGGACGGCACTACCGGCTTGCGAACCATTCTGCTTCTGTACGTTCAGGCGAACATATTTCAAATGATTCAAAACGCGGCTTGTAACCAATCCCATAACACTGCACAGCGTTGTGCCCGATGGATACTTATGACTCAGGATCGATGTCACGAGACCTCGTTCATCCTGGGGCATCATTTCATCACCTATATGCTCCATACCTCTAAGGCCGTCGTTACCAACACCATGAACGGGCTAGCGCAAGCTAAATTGCTAACTTACTTGGGTGGCAGGATTACCATATTAGATCGCCAGCGCCTTGAACAGGCCAGTTGCCTCTGCTATGGAATCATTCAGCGCGAGTACGACCGACTTTTAAGTACTCATAGCTGTGTAGTCCAATAACACACACGCGCAGTGGACCTTTTCTCCAGCGCCTCGTTGGTGCCAACCTGGTGCCAAAACACCCTGACACACCATAACCCATGATGAGGTCTGCCATCACGAATGCTCAGCGTTTGACTCTGATTGGTCTTGCTGGCTGTCCTTAGGCAGGTTTTCGACGGGACTCTTAATCAGCGGGTATTGGCTCCGTCCACCCTTTCTGCTACCACTCTGCTACCGGAACAGGCCAAACTTTCACGATTCATCAAGATGATGGTTTTTCCGATTCTTCATTTTTTGCTGGGGTTAGCACTTCGTGGGTCGTGTCAGATAGAGATTGATCGAGTTTGTAAACCACAGGTTGGAGGTTCAATTCCTCTCGCCAGCTCCAACACTTAGCAGCATCCACAGTCGCGTTTGCTACCATTCTGCTACCACTTTTGGAAATCGGCCCATCTATGAAACCACCGGTTCTGGCCCACCGCTGATACCCAATCAGTGGGCTCGGAATGGCTGGCCTTCTGCGCCTCCCGCGCTTATTGAAGCTGTACGTCCCCATGAAGCTGGCAGACCCTTGCCAGAGTGTCCGGACCTGCTTTCTCATAGATCACAGATAGTGAATATGCACACAGAATAGAACAGCCGTGTTTTAGTGCTAAGGTGTTCCCCAACTCTTCAATCCGCAAGGCAGCGGCGGCTTTGCCTTCCCTGCAAAGCACATCCACCGCTTCACCAAAGACGCGAACCTGGCCGGTTTCACCGGTTAGGCCGAAGATCGTTTCCATCTCGTGCATGAATCGCGATTCATTCGGTCGGTCCTCAACCATCAAGCGCTCCAAGAAGTCTCTGACATCCAAGAGCCTCAGCTTGTCATTCCGCAGCTGATCACCGGTCAACGTCGTATGGAGCATCGTACGATGTTGTGCGGTCACGATCACCAGGACCGTCTCATTGAGATGGAGACCAACTTTGACGAAGCTGGTAATTGTGTCGATCAGAAATTGCTCGCCTCGATAAAACTGGACCGTATGGCCAAGGGGACCCATATTCGCCCTCCTTCTCGCCTCGGCCTATGCCGTTCTCAAGGCACACAAGGGACGCCAAGTTTCGACGGATCGAAACTCGAAGGAGGTATCAAATCCTCAGGACCGTTGTTGGGATCGAGGGGGGCGTTGGGGTATCGGCACTGCGTGGAGGTGGTGTCGGCACAGAAACAAAGACGAAGGTCTCAGGCAGTTGAACTGGCACCACATATTCAAGGTTGAAGGTGCTATCGGCATGGTGAGACGAGACCTGTGAATGCGGTCCGAGTTCGAGAAAGGCATCACAGGTTTGCCGAACGGTTTGCTGGACCGGTGCGTTGGCGTGCGAGGAACAATCCATTTGAACTGATGATGAAGGAAGCGGCAAAACACAGGCGTATGCATTAAAGGTTAACAGAAGTAGGAGCACGACCAGGAGACCACAAAGGCGAGCCACAAAGTGAATGTTACGCTTTGGTCTCACACCAGGTCAATCACGGGTATTACTGAGGAGACGGCTTGTATGTTCGGCATTATGGATTGCGTACTAATGTACTATTGATCGTGTGCTTCAACAGACCTCTCTCTGCTAGCACGCTGCTACCAGGATAGGACAACCCATCCCATTAACCCCCTAAACCGCGGGTCACCTTGGCAATGGTTGACTCATTAGGACTGCTTACGGTTAAATATCGACCGTGAAGACTGTGAACCGCTCTGTTCTTTCATGCCCGATTTGCGAGACTCGCACCGAACAGGAAATGCCCACGAATGAGTGCGTTGTCGTCTTTCAATGCCCAGCATGTAGATCAGTGCTACGGCCGCGACCTGGTATCTGTTGTGTTTTCTGCTCTTACGGAAGCGTGAAATGTCCGTCTGTTCAATGTCAGGCCGATCGTGGTTCTGTTTGATTCCCCCTCTGCCTTTGGTGCCAAGCTGGTGCCAAGACATCCTGACACACCATGACCCATGATGAGCTGTGTCATCACGAATCCTCCCCTTTCCCTCTTGCTGGATGTTATGAAATGGCGTTTGCCGCAAGACTCTTAATCAGCGGGAGGTCCCTCACCACTTTCTGCTACCACTCTGCTACCAGAACAGGCCAATCCATTCCGATCCATCATGAGGATGGTTTTTCCGAATCCTCAGTTTTTCCTTGGGATAGCTCGTCGTGGGTCTTGTCAGATTCGGTTGAATCGAATTTGTAAACCACCGGTTGGAGGTTCAATTCCTCTCGCCAGCTCCAAACCAACCTGTGGTTGAGCCGGCGGCTAAGTATTGCTTTATCGTATGAAACCGCCGGATACCTCCGCAAGTAATTGACCTCGATTCAACCCGACCCGGAGCCCTTCCAGTATTCTGGCGACGGGATAGAACCTGTTCGTCGCTCCTAGGTTCAATTAAGTGCCCCGGCGGCTAAGACGAGCCGGCGCCCACACCACTGAGCACTCAAAAACCGAGTTCTCGGTACAAAGGAACAGAATCCGTTGCTTCATATCTCGCCAAACCAGCTTCGGGTTCGATCACACACGCCGCAGATCGATAACATGACGGGAACCTCGACGAGCACTCGGGTCCGGATTCCGCGCCAAATAACGCAATGGCCGTTGCCACTGCCAGTTCAAAAAAGTTACTGGCCCCAATCAATGCACCTGGGGCAGCCACCGGGTACACGGAACACATGCATCAGCCCATACGCGCTGGAATGCTCAGAGCCGCATCCATGGGACATTCTCCTCCTCGTCACGCACAACAGGTCGGGCCACAGCATGACTTTGTTTCCGCCGGTTTGACGGCTCGAATGAAACCGCTCATGAATTTGCCGTCAATCTCTTTCGCCACCGTCTCGACATCGAGACCAGCCCCGATGAGGAATTCACGGGCATCGACGGAGGAGTAGATACGGGTTGGTTCGATGCTGACCTGCTCAAAGCCGGCCTGTTGGAGTTTCGTGAGGTACAGCTTCTCCTCAAGGGCTCCAGCCACACAACCTGCCCAAAGTTCCATGCTGTGACGGATTTCTTGTGGCAACGAGCCGCGCACAACGATGTCGGAGACAGCCAGGCGGCCGCCGGGCCTGAGCACGCGAAACGCCTCCTTCAGTACCTGGTCCTTGTCCGGAGAGAGATTAATGACGCAATTGGAGATAATCAGATCCACAGAACCATCGGGCAGCGGGATCTGCTCAATATCGCCTTTGAGAAACTCGACATTGGTGACCCCGGCCTTCCGCTGATTTTCGCGCGCCAGCGCGAGCATCTCGTCCGTCATGTCGAGGCCGTAGACCTT
>Ga0070664_100002541_pt1 | contig 14717 bp, 12 predicted proteins | sample KBSC73metaG_FD_65863 | JGI IMG/M metagenome (GOLD analysis project Ga0070664, IMG submission 65863) | Corn rhizosphere microbial communities from Kellogg Biological Station, Michigan, USA - KBS C7-3 metaG | ecosystem: Host-associated > Plants > Roots > Rhizosphere > Soil ... | reverse complement strand
CAGGAGTCCAATGAGGACGATGTCGACCACGCTTCCGGGCACCCCATCAGCGTAGAGGTGCCACGCTCGTGTCTGGCAGGTCCTCGATCCGGTCGGTGGGCCACGGCCGGGACCAGCCGCCGAGATCGAGTAGCGCCGACAGCACCCCGGCGGTAAAGCCCCAGATCAGCATGCCGCCGGCCGAGAACGCCGGCCCGATGAAACCGCTCGGATGCCGGATCCGCAGCCGGTTCGCGGGATCCACCAGCTCAGACACCGGCACCCGCGCCACCGCCTCCACCTCGGCCAGCGCCACCGGACGCACCTCGTGCGGCTCGTGCCACCAGGCCAGCACCGGCGTGACGAGGAAGCCGCTGACCGGGATCCACAGCGTGGGCAGCTCGGCGACCACCGTCACAGTGTCGGGATCGAGTCCGACCTCCTCGGCCGCCTCGCGCAGCGCGGTCGCGGCCGGGCCAGTGTCGTCGGGATCGGCTGCACCACCGGGGAACGCGGGCTGACCGGCGTGGCTGCGCATCGTCGCCGAGCGCTGCAGGATCAGCACGTCGGGCACACCGGGAGCGCTCTCCGCCAACAGGACGAGCACCGCGCTCGCCCGCCCGTCGGCGGGCGTCGGGAGCCGGCTGAAGTCGGTCGCCTCGGCCGACTCGACCCGGGCGAGCAGCCGCTCGAACCAGTCCGGCAACCCCGTCACGCCACCCCCAGGTGCTCGCGGGCCAGCCGCTCGAAGCCGGCCGCGTCCAGCGCGGTGGAGTTATAGGTGTAGGCGAGCGTGCCGGCCGCGGTGAGGAACAGCGTCACCGGCAGGCTCTGCTTCCCGACGGCGGCGAGCAGCGAAGCGTCGGGGTCGTACAGGATCGGGAACGTCAGCCCGAGGTCGCTGATCGTCGACTCGACGAGCGAACGGCGCGGGTCCCTCGTGTTGACCCCGATGACCCGCACGCCGGCGTGCGCCGCGTACTCGTTGAGCGCCGGCAGTTCCTTGTAGCAGGGCTCGCACCAGGTGGCCCAGAGGTTGATCACGGCGGGCGCCCCGAGGGTGCGCAGGTTGACCTTGCCCCCGCCTGCGAAGCAGGCAAGGGCAAGGTCGGGTGCACGGGGGCCGCTCGCCGGGGACGGTGTACCCGAGGCGGGAACCACGCACGGCGGCCCCTCGACCGATGGATGACGATCGGCGGCTGACGGCCCTTCTCCCGTCGCATCTCCGCAGGCCGACAGCGCGACAAGCGCAACCAGCGCGACCAGGCCGCGGCCGAGCCTTCTCACAGCGGCGCCCCAGCGGCCTCCGCAAGCTCAGCCACGCGCGGACCCTTGAGCAGCTTCGCGGCGAGCGCCGGATCCTTCGGGCCGAGGCCGTAGGACGGGCAGTCACGCTTGATGGTGCAGGCGCCGCAGGCCGGCTTGCGGGCGTGGCAGACGCGGCGGCCGTGGAAGATGATCCGGTGCGAGAACATGGTCCAGTCACGCTTCTCGATCAGCTTGGCGACCGCTGACTCGATCTTGAGCGGGTCGACCTCTTCGGTCCACTTGAACCGGTGGACGAGGCGCTGGAAGTGGGTGTCGACGGTGAGGCCGGGCACCCCGAACGCGTTGCCGAGGATGACGTTCGCGGTCTTGCGGCCGATGCCCGGCAGCGCCACCAGGGCGTCCATCGTGTTCGGGACGACGCCACCGTGCAGGTCGACGAGGGCCTGGCCGAGCTTGATCAGCGCATCCGACTTGGCCCGGAAGAAACCGGTGGGCTTGAGCAGTTCCTCGAGCTCGGCGCGATCCGCGGCGGCGTACGCGGCGGCCGTGGGGTAGCGCGCGAAGAGCTTCGGGGTGACCTCGTTGACCCGCACGTCGGTGGTCTGCGCCGACAGCAGCGTGGCGACGGCCAGCTCGAGGGCGTTCGCGTGATCGAGCTCGCAATGCGCATCGGGATGGGTGGCCGCGAGTTCGCGCGCCATGCGGCGGGCGCGCCGCTTCAGCCCCAGGGCCGTCTCCGTCACGCGGCCAATCTACGCGCCGCGTGTGACAACTCTTATGGCGCCGTAAGGACGCCGTCGGCGGCGATCTTGGCGCCGCTCTGCGGGAAGTCCTGCTTGGTGAGATTGCTGATCATGCTGATCGCCTGCTTCTTCGGGTCGGGGCGGGGCAGCCCCGGGGCGATCATGTAGGTCGGGATCAGCGTTCCGCCGCCCCAACTGCCGTCACGGTTGATCGTGACCTTGATGACCGCTGTGATCCCGACGACGCCGTTGTACCCGAGCGCCCGGTAGCCGGCGAAGTTGCCCAGGCTGTAGGCGATCAGCCGGCCCTTGTAGAACTCCATCCCGCGCACCACGTGCGGGCCGTGGCCGACGACGAGATCGGCGCCGGCGTCGATCACCGTGTGCGCGAAGGCGATCGGGTCGCACCGGTTCTCGCCGAGGAACGTCTCCGTGCCGGGCTTGACGCGGGTCTTGTCGGCACCCTCGGCACCCATGTGCACCTGGACGACGACGAGGTCGGCCTGCCCGCTGGCCTTCTTGATGAGCTCGGTGGCCTTGGGCAGGTCGGAGCAGAGGTTCGACCACTTCTCGTAGGAGGCGAAGCCGACGGTGGCGACCTTCATGCCCTTGACGTCGGAGACGGTGATCAGGTCGGGTGCGCCGGTGTACTTGATCCCGACCGACTCGAGCGCCTTCTGGGTGTTCTTGTAGCCGGCCTCGCCGAAGTCGTACGCGTGGTTGTTGGCCATGTTGGCCAGGTGCGTGCCGACGTCCTTGAGGTTCTGGACGGTCGCCGGCGGCGTACGGAACGCGAAGCAGGTCTTGCCGGCCGAGTCGGCGGAGCACTTGCCGACACCGGTGTCGTCGGTGATCGTCTGCTCGAGGTTCATCATCTGGAAGTCGGCCTTGAGCAGGGGCGCCACCGAGTCGAAGAAGCCCTTGCCGTTGTTCGGTGGCAGGCCGCCGGGCGCCATGCCCATGACGACGTCACCGGTGGCGGACATCGTGATCGACGCCGGACCGGCCGGGGCCGAGGAGCCGGGCGCGCCACCCTTGCCGGCCGGGGCGGCGGCGTTCGGCGTGCTGCCGTTCGGCTCGTCGCCGTCGTTGCCGGCGAGGAACGTCGCCGCGCCGGCCGTGCCGGCGCCGACGAGCACCGCGAGCAGCGCGGCGACGATGATCGTGGTGCGGTTCAGGAGGGGGCGCCGGCGCGGCGGCGGTGGGGCGGCGGCTGGCCGTTGGTTGCCGTAGAAACCGGTCGGGTCGGCGGGCGTACCGTACTGACCGAATTGGTCGTTGTACGGATTGTTGTACTGGTTTGTGACCTCGCCGTGCGGGCCTGTCGGCTGTGGCGGCGGCTGTGGCGGCGGGTACGGGCTCGGCCGAGGGCCGGGCACACCGGGGCCGGGCGTGTTTGCGCCGGGCGTGTTTGCGCCGGGCGTGTTTGCGCCGGCCGGGTCGTCGCCCCAGCCAGACCCGCCGTCTCGGCGGCTGCCATACACGCCCATCGCGCTGTGATTCTCCGGACCGCTTCGGTAGCCGAACGTATTCATGCCGGCCGCACTGCTCGCCAATGTCCGCCGCGACAGTAGCGCAGTCCGGCCACCGGCTCTGCCCGTCGTTCGACGGATGCCGGACGGCACCGCCGGGTACGGTTCGCTCCCGGCCCGGCTGTGCCTAAACTGACCTCGCGCGTTCTGCGCGGAATAGGGGTAGCCGCGATGGATGAGGTTCTGGCACGCAGTGGCATCTTCCAGGGCGTCGACCCCGACGCCGCGGAGTCGCTCGCCAAGGAGCTGGAGTACGTCGAGGCCCGCAAGGGCGAGATCATCTTCAACGAGGGCGATCCCGGCGACAGCCTCTACATCGTGCTGTCCGGAAAGATCAAGCTGGGCCGGCGCGCGGCTGACGGACGTCAGAACCTGATCGCGCTGACCGGGCCGAGCGACATGATCGGCGAGCTGTCCCTCTTCGACCCGGGCCCGCGCACCGCGACGGCCACCGCGGTCACCGACGCCCGGCTGGCCCGGTTGCGCAAGACCGCGCTGCGCCCGTGGCTGACCAACCGTCCCGAGATCGCCGAGCAGTTACTGCGCGTACTGGCCCGGCGGCTGCGGCGCACCAACGACGCGCTGGCCGACCTGATCTTCACCGACGTGCCCGGCCGGGTCGCGAAGAACCTGCTCCAGATGGCGGGCCGGTTCGGCAACCGCGACGGCGGCGTGCTGCGGGTCACCCACGACCTGACCCAGGAGGAGCTGGCCCAGCTCGTCGGCGCCTCCCGGGAGACGGTGAACAAGGCGCTGGCCGACTTCGCGTCCCGCGGATGGCTGCGGCTCGACGGCAAGAGCGTGATCATCCTCGACCCGGAGCGACTGGCCCGGCGGGCCCGCGTCTGACGTCGGTTTTCGCGATCTTGGACTCCTGCCGGTGCCCTGGCCCCGGCAGGAGTCCAAGATTGCCAAGGATCAAAAACAGTCAGGCTTGACTGATTCTTTTTCGCCGGGGACGCTAGTCGGCATGGCCGAGCGGAGCGAGGGCATCATCAGGCTCAGGCCGCCCGGCCAGGGCGCGACCCCGCGGAGCGGGGTTGCGTCATGACCGCACCCAGCCGCGCCCCCCAGCAGGAACGCAGCCGGGTCACCCAGCAACGCCTGCTCACCGCGACGATCGACTGCCTCGTGGAGTACGGCTGGTCGGGCGCCACGACCACCGTCATCGCGGAGCGGGCCGGCGTCTCGCGCGGCGCGCAACTGCACCACTACCCCACGCGCGCGGCGCTGGTGATGGCGGCCGTCGAGTACCTGTGCGAGCTGCGGGGCGCCGAGCTTCGGCTCGAGGCCGCCGCGGCCCTGGACGGGGTCCGGCCCGAACAGCGCCTCGACCGGGTGATCGACATGCTGGCGAGCGCATTCACCGGCCCGATGTTCGTGGCCGCGCTGGAGCTGTGGGTGGCCGCCCGCACCGATCCGGAACTGCGCGACGCGCTGATCCCGATGGAGGCGCGGGTCGGTCGCGAGATGCACCGCCTCACCGTCGACCTGTTGCGGGCCGATGAATCCGAACCCGGCGTCCGGGAAGCCGTGCAGGTCACCCTCGACCTGCTGCGCGGCCTGGGCGTCGCCAACATGCTCACCGACGACTCCGCCCGCCGCGCGGCCCTGCTCGCCGTGTGGAAGGAACAGCTCGCGTCCCTGCTGCGCCGCTAGGAGACCCCCGTGTCCGACTCCCTGCTCGCCCGAGTGCTCACCGATCTGGCCGCCGAGTCCGACGACCTCGACGGCACCGTCCGCGATCTGCCCGACGCGGAGTTCGACCGGCCGACCCCCGCTCCCGGTTGGACAATCGCCCACCAGATCGCCCACCTCACCTGGACGGACGTGATCGCCCACACGGCCGTCACCGACCCCGACGCCTTCCTCGCCCAACTGGCGTCCGTCGCGCGTGCCGGCCGGTTCGAGTCGTACGTCGACCGGACCGCCGAGAGCTACCTGGCGCCGCCGCCCGCCCTGCTGGCCCGCTGGCGGGTCAGGCGGGCGGACCTCGCCACCGCGCTGATGGAGACCACCGCAAGCCGGGTGGTGTGGTTCGGCACCACGATGTCGCCCGTCTCGATGGGGACGGCCCGCCTGATGGAGACGTGGGCGCACGGCCAGGACGTGGCCGACGCGCTCGGCGTCGAGCGGGCGTTCACACCGCGGCTGCGGCACATCGCCCACCTCGGCTACCGGACGCTCGGTCACGGCTTCGCCGCGCACGGCCGTCCGGCGCCGACCGCTGACGTGCGCGTCGAACTGTCCACACCGGACGGTGACATGTGGACGTTCGGAGCCGAGGACGCCGTCGACCGACTCGAGGGCCCCGCGCTCGACTTCTGCCTCCTGGTGACGCAGCGCCGCCACCCGGAGGACCTCTCGCTGAAGACGAGCGGCCCGGTCGCCACCGAATGGCTGGAGGTGGCGCAGGCGTTCGCCGGCCCGCCTGGCGGAAAGCGTTTACCTCTATGACCGAGCGAAGCGAGGTCATCATCTGGCTCAGGCCGGCCGATGCGGGAGCGGAGCGAGCGCATCGGCGGCATGACCGCCCGCCGCGGAGCGGAGGGCGGTCATGATTCGTATCGGCAACGCGTCCGGGTTCTACGGCGACCGGTTCGCCGCCTGGCGGGAGATGCTCGACGGCGGCGACCTCGACGTGCTGACGGGCGACTACCTCGCCGAGCTGACGATGCTGATCCTCGGCCGGGACCGGCTGAAGGACCCGGGACTGGGCTACGCCAAGACGTTCCTGCGCCAGGTGGAAGGCTGCCTCGGCACGGCGCTCGACCGCGGCGTCAAACTCGTGACCAACGCCGGCGGGGTCAATCCGGCCGGGTTGGCGGACGCCGTCCGGGCGCTGGCCGGGCGGCTCGGCCTGTCCGTTCGGGTGGCGTGCGTCGAGGGCGACAACGTCAGCGGCGCTACCGGAATCCCCGGCGACGCGCTGACGGCGAACGCCTACCTCGGCGCGTTCGGGATCGCCGAGTGCCTGCGCGCCGGCGCCGACGTCGTCGTCACGGGCCGCGTCACCGACGCGTCGCTGCTGATCGGCCCGGCGATCGCCCGGTACGACTGGACCCGCGACGACCTCGACGCGCTCGCCGGCGCCACGGTGGCCGGGCACATCGTCGAGTGCGGCGCCCAGGCGACCGGCGGCAACTACTCCTTCTTCACCGAGTTGCCGGACCGCGGCCGCCGGCCCGGCTTCCCGATCGCCGAGGTGCACGCGGACGGGTCGAGCGTCATCACGAAGCACCCGGGGACGGGTGGTGCGGTGACCGTGGAAACCGTTACCGCACAACTGCTCTACGAGGTAGAGGGCCGCACGTATCTCGGGCCGGACGTGGCGACGTATCTCGAGACCATATCGCTGACCGCCGATGGGCCGGATCGGGTCCGCGTCAGCGGAGTCCGTGGCGGCCCGCCGCCGGCCACACTGAAGGCGGGAGTGACCACGCTCGGCGGGTTCCGCAACAGCATGACGTTCGTCCTGTGTGGACTGTCCATCGAGGACAAGGCCGAGCTGGTGCGCGAGCAGCTGACCGCGGCCGTGGGCAAGGACGGGCTCGAGTTCCGGCTGGCCCGCACCGACCACCCGGACGCCGCGGACACCGAGTCGGCGAGCGCGCTGCTGCACGTCCACGTGCGCGATCCCGACCCGCGCCGGGCCGGGCGGGCGTTCTCGGCAGCGGCGGTGGAACTGGCGCTCGCCTCGTATCCGGGCTGCACGCTGACCGGGCCGCCCGGCGACGCCACGCCGTACGGGATGTTCCAGTCGGTCCCCGTCGAGCAGGGCGCGGTGACGCACACGGCGGTGCTGCCGGACGGCAGCAGGGTCGAGGTGGCGCCGCCAACCACGACGGCGAGGTCCTGGGACCGGGAAAGCGCAATCCCGAAGCCGGTGGGGCTCAGCGGCCGCGAGACGCGCAGGACGCCGCTCGGCGCCGTCGTCGGCGCCAGGTCGGGCGACAAGGGCGCCGACGCCAACCTCGGCGTCTGGGCGCGCGACGCCGACGGATACGAGTGGCTGCGCGGCTTCCTCACCGTCGAGCGCTTCCAGACCCTGTTGCCGGAAACCGCGCAACTGACAGTCGAGCGCCACGATCTACCGAACCTGCGGGCGCTGAACTTCGTGATCCGCGGGCTGCTCGGCGCCGGCGGTGTCGCCGCGTCGACCCGGTTCGACCCGCAGGCCAAGGCGCTGGGCGAGTGGCTGCGTTCCCGCGTCACCGACATCCCGGTGAGCCTGCTATGACGGATCCGTTCGACACGCCCGACCGCCGCGCCCTGCGCGACCTCGTCCGGCGCTTCACCGAGCGGGAGATCGTGCCGCACCTCGCCGGGTGGGAGCGGGCCGGCGAGGTGCCGCGCTCCCTGCACGCGAAGGCTGCGGACCTCGGCCTGCTGGGAATCGCCTTTCCCGAGGCCGTTGGCGGTGGCGGCGGCACGATGCTCGACTCGCTCGTGGTCACCGAGGAACTGATCCTCGCCGGCGGCTCGTCCGGACTCATCGCGGCGCTGTTCACGCACGGGATCGCGTGCCCGCACATCGTCGAGTCAGGTGACAAGGCGCTCATCGATGAGTACGTCCGCCCGACCCTCGCCGGGAAAAAGATCGGGTCGCTGGCGGTCACCGAACCGGACGGCGGCTCCGACGTCGCCGGCATCCGCACCACGGCGAAGCGCACCGACGGCGGCGGCCACGACGGCGACTACGTCGTCAACGGCGGCAAGACGTACATCACGAGCGGCGGCCGGGCCGACTTCGTGGTGACCGCGGCGCGCACGGGCGGACCGGGCCACGAGGGCATCTCGCTCGTGGTCGTCGACACGAACAGCCCCGGCTTCCGCGTCACCAGAAGGCTCGAAAAGCTCGGCTGGCACTGCTCCGACACGGCCGAACTGTCCTACGACAACGTGCCGGGCCGGCTGGTCGGGCCCGCGGAAAGCGGATTCCGCCAGATCATGCGGCACTTCGCCAGCGAGCGGATCTCGATGGCGACGCAGTGCTACGCCACCGCTCAGCGCTGCGTGGACCTCACGCTCGCGTGGGTGAAGCAACGGCACACGTTCGGCCGCCCGCTGTCCAGCCGTCAGGTGATCCGGCACCGCATCGCCGAGATGGCCCGCCGCGTCGACGTTGCTCGCACGTACGTACGGGCGGTTGCCGTGCGTGTCGCGAACGGTGAGCCGCTCGTTACGGAGGTGGCGATGGCGAAGAACACCGCGGTCGACGCCTGCGACTTCGTCGTGGACGAGGCCGTTCAGCTGCACGGCGGCTTCGGTTACCTCCGCGACGCCGAAGTGGAACGGCACTACCGGGACGCCCGCATCATGGGCATCGGCGGCGGCACGACGGAGATCATGAACGAGATCATCGCGAAGCAACTAGGGGTCTGAGCATGGCGGCACTGGACACCTCACTCGACCCCCGATCCACCGTGTACGCGGACAACCGGGCGGCCATGCTCGACCGGCTGGCAGACCTGGACTCGGCGGCCACGCAGACCCGGGCCGGCGGCGGCGACCGCTACGTGGCCCGCCACCATGCCCGGAACAAGCTGCTCGCGCGCGAGCGGATCGAGCTGCTGATCGACAGGGAAAGCCCTTTCCTGGAGCTCTCGCCGTACGCGGCCTGGGGCACCGAGTACGCCGTCGGCGCCAGCGTGATCACCGGCATCGGCCTGGTCGAGGGCGTGGCGTGCGTGATCGTCGCCAACGACCCCACGGTGCGGGGCGGCTCGGTCAACCCGTACACGCTGAAGAAGACGCACCGCGCGCACGTCATCGCGCGCACGAACCGGCTGCCGATGATCAACCTGGTCGAGTCGGGCGGTGCCGACCTGCCGACGCAGGCCGAGATCTTCATCCCCGGCGGCGGCGGGTTCCGCGACCTGACGCGCCTGTCGGCGGCCGGCATCCCGACGATCGCCGTGGTGTTCGGCAACGCGACGGCCGGCGGCGCCTACGTGCCCGGCATGAGCGACTACACCATCTTCGTGCGGGACCAGGCGAAGGTGTTCCTGGCCGGCCCGCCGCTGGTGAAGATGGCCACCGGCGAGGAGGTCGACGACGAGCGGCTCGGCGGCGCCGTCATGCACGGCACCAAGAGCGGCCTGGCGGACTTCGTGGCCGAGGATGAGCGCGACGCCGTGCGCCTGGCCCGGATGACGGTGGCCCGGCTGCGCTGGCGCGCGCCGCGCATCGGGCCGGGAACCGGTGCGGAGCCCAAGCATTCGATCGAGGACCTGCTCGCGATCCCGTCGGCCGACCTGCGGGTGCCGTTCGATCCGCGCGAGGTGCTCGCCCGGGTGCTCGACGGCAGCGACTTCGACGAGTTCAAGCCGTCGTACGGCACCGCGCTGGTGACCGGCTGGGGCGAGGTGCACGGCCATCCGATCGGCGTGCTGGCCAACGCCCGCGGCGTGCTGTTCTCGGCCGAGGCGCAGAAGGCGGCCCAGTTCATCCAGCTCGCGAACTCCAGCCGCACGCCGTTGCTGTTTCTGCAGAACACCACCGGCTACATGGTGGGCAGCGAATACGAGCAGAACGGCATCATCAAGCACGGCGCGCTGATGATCAACGCGGTCTCCAACTCGACGGTGCCGCACCTGACGATCAACATCGGCGCGTCCTACGGCGCCGGCAACTACGGCATGTGCGGGCGGGCGTACGAGCCCCGCTTCCTGTTCGCGTGGCCGAACGCGAAGTCGGCGGTGATGGGCCCGGCCCAGCTGGCCGGTGTTCTGTCCATTGTGGCCAGACAGGCGGCGGAGTCCAAGGGCCGCGTCTACAACGAGGACGAGGACGCCGCCATGCGGGCCATGGTGGAGCAGAAGATCGAGGCCGAGTCCGCCGCGCTGTTCCTGTCCGGCCGGATCTACGACGACGGCGTGATCGATCCGCGCGACACGCGAACGATCCTGGGCCTGTGTCTGTCCATTGTGGACGATGATAGCGGGCGGCCCAACTACGGCGTCTTCCGAATGTGATGCGAGGTTCGACAAGCATGATCCGACGATTGCTGGTGGCGAACCGCGGCGAGATCGCCCGCCGGATCATCGTCACGTGCCAGGCGGTCGGGGTGGAGACCGTTGCCGTCTACTCCGACGCCGACGCGGACGCGCCGCACGTCGCGGAGGCCGACTACGCCGTCCACCTGCCGGGCAACGCGCCCACCGCCACATACCTGCGCGCCGACCTGCTCATCGACGCCGCCCACAAGGCCGGCGCCGACGCCGTCCACCCGGGCTACGGCTTCCTCTCGGAGAACGCGGACTTCGCCCAGGCCGTCCTCGACGCGGGCCTGCTGTGGGTGGGCCCGTCGCCGAAGGCCATCGAGGCGATGGGCTCGAAGCTGGAGGCCAAGCAGCTCGTCGCCGACGCCGGCGTGCCGGTGCTGCCGACCTGGCAGGACCCGCTCGACGTCGAGTCGTATCCGGTGCTGGTCAAGGCGTCCGCCGGGGGCGGCGGCCGCGGCATGCGTCTGGTCCGCGACCCGGAATCGCTGCCCGACGCCGTCGCGTCGGCGCGGCGCGAGGCCGCGTCCGCCTTCGGCGACGGGACGGTGTTCTGCGAGCGCTTCGTCGATCGCGCGCGCCACATCGAGGTCCAGATCGTCGCGGACTCGACGGGGAACGTGATCTCGCTCGGCGAGCGGGAGTGCTCGATCCAGCGCAGGCATCAGAAGATCATCGAGGAGACGCCGTCGCCGGCTGTCGATCCGGTGCTGCGCGAGGCGTTGTGCTCGGCGGCCGTGTCGGTGGCGCGCGCCGTCGGATACGTGGGTGCGGGGACGGTCGAGTTCGTCGTCGAGCCGGCGCAGCCCGGCGCTGCTGGCCGTGCCGGCTCCGCCGGCAACCGGCCGGCGTACTACTTCCTCGAGATGAACACCCGGCTGCAGGTCGAGCACCCGGTCACCGAACTGGTCGTCGGCATCGACATCGTGCGGCTGCAACTGCTCGTCGCCGAGGGCGGTTCCCTGCCCTACTCCGGGCCGCCGCCGCTGCGCGGGCACGCCATCGAGGCCCGGCTGTACGCCGAGGACCCGACGCTCGCCTGGCTGCCGCGCACCGGAACGCTGCACCGCTTCGAGATTCCCGGCGTCGGCCGGGAGTTCCAGCCGATGCTGCAACCGGGGCTGCGGCTGGACTCCGGCGTCGTCGCCGGATCGGTCGTGAGCGTGCACTACGACCCGATGCTGGCGAAGGTCGTCGCGTGGGCGCCGACCCGCTACGAGGCGACGCGGCAGCTCGCCACCGCCCTGGCCCGGGCCCAGATCCACGGCGTCGGCACGAACCGGGACCTGCTGGTGCGGGTGCTTCGGCACCCGTCGTTCGTGGCCGGCGCCACCGACACCGGTTTCCTCGACCGGCATCCCGAGGTGTTCGCGCCGCTACTGTCCTCTGTGGACGCCATGCGGCTGTCGTGCCTCGCATCGGCCCTCGCCTCGGCCGCCGGCCGCCACGCGGACTCGCCGCTGGCGGCGCTGCCGGCGGGTTGGCGCAACGTTCCGGCGGTGCCGCAGACCGTGGCCTACGAGGCACCGAGCGGCACGTTCGAGGTCGCCTACCAGTTGGACCGCAACGAGGCGCTGACGGCCTGGACGGTGCGCCGGGTCGAGCGCGACGACGTCGGCCTGCCCGGCACGACGCCGGACCTGTCCGCCGCGTCCACCGACCGGGCCACGATCGTGACGGTCTCGCCGACGCGCGTGGTGCTCGACGTCGACGGGGTGCGCTTCGCGTTCGCCGTCAACCGGGTCGGCGACGTGTCCTATGTGGACTCTGTCGAGGGGTCGGTGGACCTGACCGAGCTGCCCCGGTTCCCCACCGCCCGCGCCGACGCCGCCGAGGGCACGCTCACCGCGCCCCTGCCCGGCGCGGTCGCCCGAGTGCTCGTCGTACCCGGGCAGCGGGTCGCGGCCGGCGACCTGCTGCTCACCGTCGAGGCGATGAAGCTCGAACACGCCGTCCACGCACCGACGAGCGGCGTCATCACCGATCTCAAGGTCGCCGCCGGCGCGCAGGTCGAGGCCGGCGCGCTCCTCGCCGTGCTCGCCCCGGACTAGCCCGTCTGAAGAAGGAAGGTCCACCCCTCATGGACTTCGACCTCACACCGGAACAGGAACTCCTCCGCGACTCGGTCGCCACGCTGGGCAGACGCTTCGGCCACGAGTACTTCGTGGCCCGCGCCAAGGCCGGCGAGCACTCCGACGAGCTGTGGGCCGAGGCGGCCAAGCACGGCTACCTCGGCGTCAGCCTGCCGGAGGAGTACGGCGGCGGTGGCGGCGGCATCACCGACCTGGCGATCGTCGTGGAGGAGCTGTCGGCGGCCGGCTGCCCGCTGCTGCTGCTCGTGGTGTCGCAGGCGATCGCCGGCACGATCCTCGCCAAGCACGGCACCGGGGAGCAGCGGCAGCGCTTCATACCCGGGATCGCCGACGGCAGTACCAAGGTCTGTTTCGCCATCACCGAACCGGATGCCGGCTCGAACTTCCACCGACTGTCCACTGTGGCCACGCGCGACGGCGACGACTACCTGATCAGCGGCCGTAAGGTCTACATCTCCGGCGTCGACGAGTGCGACCACGTCCTCGTGGTGGCCCGCACGGCGGACTCCCGCGACGGGAAGCTCAAGCCGGCGTTGTTCCTGGTGCCGACCGACGCGCCGGGTCTCGAGTACAAGAAGATCGAGATGGAGATCGTCTCGCCGGAGAACCAGTTCCAGCTCTTCCTCGACGACGTCCGCGTGCCCGCCGCCGGACTGATCGGCGGCAGCGCCGACGCCGGACTGCCGGCCCTGTTCAGCGGCCTCAACCCGGAGCGGATCACGGTGGCCGCGATGGGCGCCGGCACCGCGCGCTACGCGCTTGGCAAGGCGTCGAAGTACGTGGCGACGCGCAACGTATGGGGCCGGCCGATCGGCGCGCACCAGGGTGTGGCGCACCAGTTGGCCCACGCCTACGTCCAGGTGGAACTGGCCCGGCTCGCGATCGCGAAGGCGGCGTCCCGGTACGACGCCGGTCGCGACCTGGAGGCCGGGGTCGCCGCGAACCTCGCCAAGTACGCGGCGTCCGAGGCCTCGACGCTCGCCGTGGACACCGCGATCCAGGTGCACGGCGGCAACGGCATGACCACCGAGTACGGCGTCGCCACGCTGCTCGGCGGTGCCCGGGCCGGCCGCATCGCACCCGTCTCGCGGGAGATGATCCTGAACTTCATCGCCCAACACGTGCTGGGCCAGGAAAAGAGCTACTGAGATTCGCCGATCTTGGACGTCTGTCACTGCGGGAGCAGTAACAGACATCCAAGATCGCGAGCGCGGTTACGGGACGAAGCGGGATTGGGTGAGCTTGGTCGGGGGGCGGCCGGCCAGGCAGCGGACCGTGCGGTCGCCGGCCTTGACCTGCTCCCGCGTGGGCGGCAGCACCTCGACCTGCCACGCCTGCTCCGTGTTCAACGAGCGCGCGTTCGCCGTGCTGCACACCTGCCGCACCAGCGCGTTCTGCTTGACCGTCGTGTGCGAGGCGGTGTCCAGACCGTCGGGCAACTGGGCCGTGGCGAACGCCTCCCAGAGGTGCGGCTCGGTGCAGGCCACGGCGGTCGCTTTCGCCACGCCCCCGGAAACCGTGACACGGTCGAAGCACTCCGCGGTCGTGACGCACTGGGCCGTGCCCGCGGGCGTCAGCGGGCACGCCGGTTTCGAAGGGGGCGGCGGCGCCATGAACGTGGTGGTCGGCTCGTCGGGGCGCAGGAACAAGGCCGCCGCGATCGCCGCGCAGAACACCGCCACGTAGACGGCCGCGAATCCGCCCCACAAGTAGATCCGCTGCGGCGACACCCGGTCGCGCCGGCCGGCGGCCGCAGCAGGGCGCCCCGGACCGCCCGGGCCGCCGGGCCGCGAACCGCCGGGCCGCGAGCCACCGCGGCCGCCCGGCTCGAAGCCGACCAGCCCGACCCGACCGCCCGGCCCGCCAGCACCCGGCCCGCCAGCACCCGGCCCGCCAGCACCCGGCCCGCCAGCACCCGGCCCGCCGGGCCCCCCGACGCCAGGCCCACGAGGCCTGCGAGGCAAACCCGGACCATCATGACCACCGGCACGACCAGCACCACCGAGACCGCCAGGCCCGCCAGGACCGCCAGGCCCACCGGGATCGCCAGGACCGCCAGGACCGCTAGGCCCAACGGGCCCACCAGGCCCACCAGGC
>Ga0070664_100002538_pt1 | contig 14723 bp, 14 predicted proteins | sample KBSC73metaG_FD_65863 | JGI IMG/M metagenome (GOLD analysis project Ga0070664, IMG submission 65863) | Corn rhizosphere microbial communities from Kellogg Biological Station, Michigan, USA - KBS C7-3 metaG | ecosystem: Host-associated > Plants > Roots > Rhizosphere > Soil ... | reverse complement strand
CGCCTGCAGGCGAATCTCGGCGGCACATTGCAGGACGAGCGGGGCGTGCCGCTCACTGTTCACCGGATCGAGCGCATGCGCCAGGAAGTGCGCGAGTTCGAGCGTCCGCCGGCCGGCGGCAGCCGCGGCGCAGGCTCACAATCCGCTCACCTCTAACGGTCAACGACGACGATGGCCACCAGCGCAGCGAAGAGCGCCGCGGCAAAGGTCCGTGAGCTGCGCACGCAGCTCGAGCATCACAACTATCGCTATCACGTGCTCGACGATCCGGAAGTCTCCGACGCCGAGTACGACCGCTTGATGCGCGAGTTGAAGGCGCTCGAAGAGCAGTATCCCGATCTCGTCACTCCCGATTCGCCGACGCAGCGCGTCGGTGCGACGCCTGTCAGCGAGCTGCAGGAAGTCGTCCACTCGCGGCCGATGCTGTCGCTCGACAACGGCTTCGAGGATGAAGACATCGTTGCATTCGACCGGCGCGTGCGCGAGCGGCTGGAGAACGTCGAGCAAGTCGAGTACTCGGCTGAGCCGAAGCTCGACGGTCTGGCGATCAGCTTCCGTTACGAATCCGGACGACTGGTGCAGGCCGCGACGCGCGGCGACGGCTTGCGCGGCGAGGACGTGACTCACAACGTTCGCACGATCAAAGCAGTGCCGACGGTTCTGCGAGGCACGCCGCCGAAGCTTCTCGAAGTGCGCGGCGAAGTCTTCATGCTCATCGCCGGCTTCAAAGCGATGAACCAGCGCGCGTTGGAGCGCGGCGAGCGCACGTTCGTGAATCCGCGCAACGCCGCCGCGGGCAGCATTCGTCAGCTCGATCCGCGCACCGCGGCCGACAAGCCGTTCGACGTGTTCTTCTACGGCATCGGCGAAACCGACGGCTGGAAATTGCCGGCGAAACACAGCGAGGCGCTCGAACAACTGCGCGAGTGGGGCCTGAAGATCTCGCCGCTGCTGAAGATCGTGCAGGGCGCCGAAGGATGCCTGCAGTACTACCGCGACATCGGCGCGAAGCGAGCGAGCCTGCCGTACGAGATCGACGGCGTCGTCTACAAGGTCAATCGCTTCGTGCAGCAGCGCGATCTGGGCTTCGTGGCGCGCGCGCCGCGCTGGGCGATCGCGCACAAGTTTCCGGCGCACGAAGAGAACACGATCGTCCGCGGCGTGGAGTTTCAGGTCGGACGCACCGGCGCGCTGACGCCGGTCGCCCGCATGGACCCGGTGTTCGTCGGCGGCGTGACCGTCAGCAACGCAACGCTGCACAACATGGACGAAGTGCGTCGCAAGGACGTGCGCATCGGCGACACCGTCGTGATCCGTCGCGCCGGTGATGTCATCCCGGAAGTCGTGAAGGTCATTCTGGAGCGCCGTCCGCAAGGCGCGCGCGAGGTTGAGCTGCCTTCGAAGTGTCCCGTGTGCGGCTCGGCGGTGGAGCGCGAAGAGGGCGAAGCGGTCGCGCGTTGCACCGGCGGTTTGTATTGCCCGGCCCAGCGCAAGGAAGCACTACGCCACTTCGCGAGCCGGCATGCGCTCGACATCGACGGCCTCGGCACGAAGCTGATCGATCAGCTGGTCGAAGGCGGCGTGGTGAACAATCCCGCGGATCTTTACGAGCTCACGGCCGAGCGGCTCGCGGAGCTCGATCGCATGGGCGAGAAGTCGGCGGAGAACCTGGTGAAGGCGCTCGAACAGAGCAAGCAGAAGGCAACCTTGCCGCGCTTTCTCTACGCCCTGGGCATTCGCGACGTGGGCGAGGCCACCGCTGCGGCCCTCGCGAATCACTTCGGCTCGATCAAAGAGCTGCAGGGTGCAACGGAGGAACAGATCCAGGAAGTGCCCGACGTCGGCCCGGTAGTCGCGGCCCACGTCTACAAGTTCTTCCAGGAAAAGCACAACCGCGACGTGCTGGCTGCGCTCAGCAAACACATCCAGCTGAAGGCGCAGGCGCGCAAAGCTGCGAGCGGTGAGGGGCCGCTTGCGGGCAAGACCTTCGTGCTCACCGGTAGTCTCGACAGCATGAGCCGCGACCAGGCCAGCGAGCGCATCGTCGAGCTCGGCGGCAAGGTCGCGGGCAGCGTGTCGAAGAAGACGTCCTATGTCGTCGCAGGTGCCGAGGCCGGCTCGAAGCTGGCCAAGGCGCAGGAACTCGGTGTCGTGGTGCTCGACGAAAAAGCATTCCTGGAGCTGCTGAACTCGCTCTGAGGTTCGTTCGCGGCGCTATTCGGCTTTGTCTGCCGGTTTGGCGTCGGCAGTTGCCGGCGCAGCCACTGCTGCCGCCGTCTTCTCCACCTTCGCGGTCTTGCGCAGGTCTTCCAGATGCGTCTGCAGCTTCTTGCGCTGGACGATCATCTTCACGCGGTCCTTCACTTCGTCGAACGGCGGGGCGCTGGTGGCGCGCGTTTCTTCCAGCTTGATCACGTGCCAGCCGTACTGGCTCTGCACCGGCTGCTCGGTGAGCTGACCGGGCTGCATCGCCTTCACCGCGTCGGCGAACGGCTTGACCATCGTGTCGAGCGTGAACCAGCCGAGATCGCCGCCGCTCTTGCTGGAGGAGTCCTTGGAGCGCTTCGCCGCGATCTTGGCGAAATCGCCACCGCCCTTCAGTTCCTTGGTGATCGCCACGGCTGCAGCCTCGTCGTCGACCAGGATGTGGCGCGCGTGATATTCGCGGGGCAGTGCCGCGACCTGCGCGTCGTATTCCGGCCGCAGCTCGGATTCCTGCACCGGATGCGCTTCCAGATATTTCTGCAGCCCGGCGTCGACCAGCACCTGCAGCCGCGCCAGCGCCAGCTGATCGCGCACTTTCGGATCTTTCTCGATGCCCGCCTTCTCCGCCTCGTCAGCAGCGAGCTGCATGCTGATGTACTGATCGAGCAGCTGGTCCTGTTGCCCGGCCATTTCACGGCCGGACTGCCGGCTCATGTTGGCGACGTACAGGTCGAATTCGGACTTCGGCAACGCCTTGCCATTGACCGTGGCGACCTGCTCGCCGGTTGCCTCCGGCGCGGGTGTGGCGGCCTTGTTACAGGCGGCGAGCACCAGCGGCGCAAGCAGGGCCAGCACGATGGGCGTGTGAGGTCGGAAGTGGGTCATGAGAGCTCTCTGTTGGAGATGTAGTAGGTGTTCGAGTCGCAGCAGTCCTGGCGGTTCCGAGGTCCGTGGCGGCCTAAGTGGCTTTTTCTTCTTCGGGCGTCAGTGCCGTAATGCTCAGGGCATGGATATCGGTCCGCATCAGCTCGTCCAGCGCACGATACACGACCTGATGGCGCTGCAGCGGGCGCAGGCCGGCGAAGGCGCCGGAGACGATATGCACGCGAAAATGTCCGCGGCCATCCCGAGCACCCGCATGGCCGGCGTGACGGTGGCTGTCGTCGATCAATTCGACTGCAGCGCCGGGCAGCGCTGCTGTGAGCTGCGCCCGGATCCGCTCGATGCGGCTGGCGGCGTTCACTTGCTCTCGACCTGCTGCGCCTTCGACGCCAGCCAGAAAATCGTCGCGAACATGTAAACGAACTGCACGCCGATCGCCACGAGCTTGAAGGTCACCCAGGTGCTTTCGGGGTAGTTGTAGGCGACGTACAGATTGAGCCCGCCGAGCGCGAGCAGGAACACGATCCAGGCACCGCTGAGCTTGAGCCACACGGAGCGCTCTGCGATGAAATGCTCGCCGAGCAAGCGCTGCGTGAACGGCTGCTCGCCGAAGTAGTGACTCGCCAGCAGGCCCGCGGCCAGCAGCCAGTCGAGCACCGTGACCTTCCACTGGATGAATGCCTTGTCGTGGATGATCAGCGTCAGCCCGCCGAACACCAGCACCAGCGCCGCCGAAATCAATGCCACCGAGCTGACCTTGCGGGTGCGGAACCATTGCACGGCCGTCTGTACGACTACGGCGACGATCAGCACGCCCGTCGCGACGAAGATGTCGGAAAAGCGGTAGGTGACAAAAAACAGAATGACGGGGAGGAGGTCGAGAAGCGGCTGCATGGACACGGCGGAGGGGTAGCAGAGGGCGGGTATGATACGTGAGAGCCGACCCGGCCAGACGGGATTCTCCTGCCGGGGATCCCCTGTACAAGAACATCGGATGCCCAGCCGTTATCTCGAGATCCACCCCAAGGACCCGCAGCCGCGCCTCATACGGCAGGCGGTGGCCTTGATCCGTGAGGGCGGCATCGTCGTGTACCCGACGGACTCCTGCTACGCGCTCGGCTGCCACATCGGCGACAAGGAGGCGATGGAGCGCATCTCGCGCATCCGCCAGACCGACAAGCATCATCACTTCACGCTCGTGTGCCGCGACCTGTCGGAGATCTCGCATTACGCGCGCGTGAACAACCAGCAGTACCGCACGCTGAAGGCGTTCACGCCGGGGCCGTACACGTTCATCCTGGCGGCGACGCGGCAGACGCCGAAACGCCTGCAAAATCCCCGTCGTCGCACGATCGGCATCCGTGTGCCGGACCACCCGGTGCCGCTCGCGCTGCTGTCGGAGCTGAGCGAGCCGCTGATGAGCTCCACGCTGCTGCTGCCCGGCGACGATCTGCCGATGACCGACGCGCGCGAGATCCAGGAGCGGCTGTATCACTCCGTCGACGCCGTGATCGACGGCGGCAATTGCGGCCTGGAGCCGACCAGCGTCATCGACCTGGAAGGTCCGGCGCCGGTCGTTGCCCGGCGCGGCAAGGGCGACGTGACGGCCTTCGAATGAAGATGTTCGACTAAAGTCGAACCCACACCTGCAAGAGGCCTGTGGGTCAGGCTTTAGCCTGACACCTTCGCCTGTCAAGCTGCGTATAATCGCCGCGGCTCGCGGCATGCCTCCTGGCCGCTCGTTCAACAAACGCACGTAATAATCTGATTCTTCTGATCTGAATTGAGCGCGAATACTGCAAACAACCGCCGTGTCCTGTCCGGGATGCGCCCCACCGGCGCGCTCCATCTGGGCAACTATCACGGAGCGCTCAAGAACTGGACGGAACTGCAGTACCAGTACGAGTGCTACTTCTTCATCGCGGACATCCACGCGCTGACGACCGGCTACGAAGACACGCGCCAGCTCGAAGACAACGTCTGGGAAATCGTCATCGACTGGCTCGCCGCCGGGCTCAACCCCGCGGCGTCGACGATGTTCATCCAGTCGCGCGTACCCGAGCATTCCGAGCTGCATTTGCTGCTGTCGATGATCACGCCGCTCGGCTGGCTGGAGCGCGTGCCGACCTACAAGGACCAGCAGGAGCAGCTCAAAGACAAAGACATCGCGACGTACGGATTCCTCGGCTATCCGCTGCTCCAGGCCGCCGACATCGTGCTGTACAAGGCTGCGTACGTGCCGGTCGGCGAGGACCAGGTGGCGCACGTCGAGGTCACGCGCGAGGTCGCGCGCCGCTTCAACAACATCTACGGCCGCGAGCCCGACTTCGAAACGAAAGTGGAGAAGGCGATCAAGAGTCTCGGCAGCCGCAACGGCACGCGCTACAAGGAGTTGCGGCGCCTTTATCAAGAAGAAGGCAATCAGGAAGCCATCTCCACTGCGCGCGCGATGCTCGAAGGCAATGCGCGCCTGACCGTCGCGGATCGCGAGCGTCTGCTCGGCTTCCTCGAAGGCACCGGTCGCAGCATCCTGGTCGAGCCCGACGTGCTGCTGACGGCGACGCCGAAAGTGCCGGGCCTCGACGGTCGCAAGATGTCGAAGTCTTACGGCAATACCATCGGCTTGCGCGAGGATCCTGACTCGGTCGCGAAGAAGCTCAAGACCATGGTCACCGATCCGGCGCGCGCACGGCGCACCGATCCCGGCGATCCCGACAAATGTCCGGTGTGGGATCTTCACAAGATCTACTCGGACGCGGACACTCAGGCCTGGGTGCAACAGGGCTGCCGCTCGGCTGGCATCGGCTGTCTCGACTGCAAGAAGCGAGTCGCCGACGTCATCGTGGCGGAGATCACGGCGATCCGCGCGCGCGCGCAGGAGTTCGAGGAGAATCGCGATCTCGTGCGCGGCATCATCGCGGAAGGCTGCGAGAAGGCGCGCGACGTGGCGCGACAGACGCTCGAGGAAGTGCATACGGCGATGGGCATGAACTACCGATGAAGCCCGAACTGAAACTCGTGGAGAACACGGGCTCGCAGCTGGAGGCCGATGCCGAGGCGCTGGTCGCCGAGCTGCCGCCGCAGCAGACCGAGATGCCGTTCGCGGTCGTCGAAGGCGAGCCGGTCACCGAGCTGCCGCGCGATCTGTACATTCCGCCCGACGCGCTGCAGGTGTTCCTGGAGGCGTTCGAAGGTCCGCTCGATCTGCTGCTGTACCTGATCCGCAAGCAGAACCTCGACATCCTCGACATCCCGATCGCCGAGATCACGCGCCAGTACATGCAGTACATCGAGCTGATGCAGGACGTGCAGCTCGAGCTGGCGGGCGAATATCTGCTGATGGCCGCGATGCTCGCCGAGATCAAATCGCGCATGCTGCTGCCGCGGCCGCCTGGCATGGACGGTCAGGAAGAAGACGATCCGCGTGCCGAGCTGGTCCGCCGCCTGCAGGAATACGAGCGCTTCAAGAAAGCTGCCGAGGATATCGATCGCCTCACGCGCATGGAGCGCGACACGCTGCCGGCCTCGGCCGAGCTGACCGAGCGCAAAGTCGTCAAGATCCAGCCGCAGGTGTCGCTGCAGGAGATGCTGGTCGCGTTCAAGGACGTGCTGTCGCGCGCGGAGATGTTCTCGCATCACCACGTCAATCGCGAACGCCTGTCGGTGCGTCAGCGCATGTCGGACATCCTGAGCATGCTGCGCGAAGCGGCGTTCCAGAATTTCACGCAGCTGTTCCGCCCCGAAGAGGGGCGGATGGGCGTGACGGTGACGTTCGTCGCGATGCTCGAGCTCATGCGCGAAGGGTTGATCGAGATCGTCCAGGGCGAGGCGTACGGGCAGATCCACGTGCGCACCGCGTCGGCGGCGCGGCATTTGCGTGTGGTCGAGGGCGGTGGCGCCAGCGACGAGTCCGGCGAAGCGGATGCCGAGAACGAAGCGGCGCTCGCCCAGCCGGCGCAGCCCGATGAAGATGCGGACCCCGAAGCTGACGCGGCAGACGAGCCGGTGTCGACGAACGAAGACAGCATGTCCGGCGCGGTTTCTCACGATAATCTGGCCGATAATCCGGATCCGGAAGCATCGAAATGAACGAGCACGACCTCAAGCACCTCATCGAAGCGACGTTGCTGGCGGCGGGCCGTCCGGTGACCAGCGACCAGCTGCTCGAGCTGTTCGACGAGCGCGAGCGGCCGACTTCCGAGGAGCTGCGTGCAGCGCTCGATCTGCTCGCCGCCGAGTACGAGTCGCGCGGCATCGAGCTGATCGAAGTCGCGAGCGGCTGGCGCGTGCAGGTTCGTGCGCGTTGTGCCGATGTCGTGTCGCGCCTGTGGCAGGAGCGTCCGTCGCGTTACTCGCGCGCGCTGCTGGAAACGCTGGCGCTCATCGCTTACCGGCAGCCGATCACGCGCAGCGAGATCGAGGAGATCCGCGGCGTGTCGATCAGCTCGACGATCATGCGCACGCTGCAGGAGCGCAACTGGATCCGCGTCGTCGGCCACCGCGAGGTGCCGGGTCATCCCGAGCTGCTCGGCACGACGCGCGAGTTCCTCGACTACTTCGGCCTGAAGAGCCTCGACCAGCTGCCGACGCTGGCAGAGCTGCGCGACGTCGAGACGATCGGCGTGCAGCTCGAACTGCCCGGCGGCGAAATGCCGACGGAAGTGCTGGAAGTCGACGCCGCGTCCGAAGTCGCTGTTGACGACGCCGACGTGCCCGTCGATGCGGCGCCCGAAGATGCCGACGACAACGCTTCACCCTCGCTCGTCGCTTCTGCTGACGACGGCGACGAATCGCACCGGTTCACCGATCCTGACCTGTAGGTCGGGCTTCAGCCCGACTCCGAAATGGCCGAACGCCTCCACAAGCTGCTCGCCCAGCACGGCTTCGGCTCACGCCGCGAAATCGAGAAATGGATCCTCGAAGGCCGCGTCCTGCTCAACGCTCGGCCCGCGCAAGCCGGCGCCAGCTATTCCAGCGGCGATCGCGTCTCCATCGACGGTCGCGACATCACCAGTCGCCTCAAAGTCAGCGCCGCTGCACCGAGCGTGCTTCTCTACAACAAAGCACAAGGCCAGCCGATCACGGGCGCCGGTGAGGACGGGGAGTCCGGCAAATCCGTCATGGAGTCGCTGCCATCCGTGCGCGGCGCGCGCTGGCTCGTCATCAACACCATGCAGGGCGGCGACAGCGGCTTGATGCTGCTGACCAGCGACGGCCGCCTCGCCGATGCATTGCGCCGTCGCGCCGAAACGATCCCCGCTGCTTACGTCGCTCGCGTGCTGGTGCCGACGCCCGAGTTCGACGTGACGACCTTCCCGCGCGTGGTGAACTACGACGAGGAAACGATCGAGTTCGAGAACATCGAGCCCGCGGGCGGCGAGGGGACGAATCGCTGGTTCCGCGTCGAATCGCGCCGTGCGCATCGGCGTGCAGCGGTGCGTGCGCTGTTCGAGAGCCGCAACTTGAAAGTGAGCCGCGTGATCCAGGTGCAGTTCGCCGACATCGAGCTGCCGCGCGATTTGCCGCGCGGCCGCAGCCGCGCTTTGCCGCAGCCACGCGTCGCAGCGCTTTATGCGCTCGCTGGGTTGGAACTTCCGCAGGTCGAAGAGCGGCCGAAAGCGAAGTCCGGCAGACAACGCGCCGCGCCTGACAGGCGACGCGTGGCGCCCGACCGACGAGCTACTGGCAGGAAAAAGTCTCGCCGCTGACGTCGCGGCTGTCGGGACCGAGCAGATACAGATACGGACCGACAATCGCGCTCGGCTCCACCAGCGTTTCCGCGTCTTCCGCCGGATAGGCCTGGCGTCGCATGTTCGTGCGCACCTTGCCGGGGTCGATGCTGTTCACGCGGATCTTCGGCCGGTTCTCCAGCTCGTCGGCCAGCATGTGCATCAGACCGTCGCTCGCCCACTTCGATGCGAGATACGCGCCCCAGTACGCGCGCGGGCGTGGAACGACGCCGCTCGAAGTGAAGATGATCGACGGATCGGCCGAGCGCTTCAGCAGCGGCAGGCAATAGCGCGTGAGGATGAACGGCGCGGTGACGTTGACGTGCATCGTGCGCATCCACTTCGGGATGTCGTGATGCTCGATCGGCGCCCGCTCGCCCAGCATGCCGGCGTTGTGCAGCAACGCGTCGAGCCGGCCGAATTGCTGCTCCAGTGCGGTCGCGATCTTCTCGTACTCTTCCGGCCCGGCCTTCTCGAAGTCGAGCGGCACGATCGAGGGCCGCGGCTGCTTGGCTGCGACGATGGAGTCGTATACCGCTTCGAGCTTGCGCACGTTGCGCCCGTGCAGGAGCACGGTGGCGCCGTGCGCGGCTGCCGCCTGCGCGACGGCTTTGCCGATGCCGTCGCTCGCGCCGGTGATGAGGATCACGCGACCCTGCAGCACGTCCGCGGCCGGTTGGTAGTTGCGAATGTCCGTCACTGCTTGCTTCTCCGCGCCGCTTTCCAGGCGACCCATGGTTTCTCGATCGGCCCGAGCTCGATGCGCGACTGCGCGACATTGTAGTCGCGCGCAGCGATCCGCTGGAGCAGCCGGCCGTGAAGTGCGGCCAGCACGGCGAGCGGACGCAGCGGCGTGCCTGTCGACGTCAGCGCGGCTTGCAGCTCTTCCTGCACGGCGTCTTTGAACTCACGCAGCGCTGGTTTGACATGCGGCGCGACGTCGCGGGCGCGCAGCTCTTCGAGCGTCACGTTGTGTGCGGTGAGTCGATCCTGCGGCAGATAAACGCGGCCGTCATACGCGTCCTGGCGCACGTCGCGCAGCATCTCGCTCTCGCGAACGCCGATGCCGATGCGGTTCGCAGTCGCGCGTGCGGGTTCATCGAGCGGCGCGGGCGCCACGAGTTGTGCGGCGATCACCTCGTGGATCGCGCCGCCGCTGCGTGATGCGTAAGCGCGCAGCTCACGCATGTTCGAGTAAGTCATGCGCGCCAGATCCATGTCCGCTGCGACCATGATCTCGTGCAATTTCGCGAACGAGGTGCGGTCCACGGGGCTGTCGTTCAGCAGGCGCGTTGCGGGATGCTGCGGGCTGCCGTTTACCAGGCGATCGATCTCGGCCCGCCACCACTGCAGGCGCGTGTGCGCGACGTCGTGGTTGACGCTCTGGGCGGACTCGCGGATTTCTGCGTCGATGACGTAGAGCGCGAGCACTTGATCGCGTCGGTCGTCGGGTGCGTAGAGCAACGAGAAGTAGCGCATCGAGCCGGGCGGCGCGGCGCTGTTTACCAGCGAGTCGTCGAGCGCAGCCACCGGGCGGCCTCAGCCTTGGGACTCGTCAGACTGCTTCGATTTCGACTCCGACTCCGGCTCCGGAACGCCAGCGAACAGATCGTAGTCTTCGCTCCACTGCGGCTCGCGCGTCAGCTTGTCCACCGGCTCGAGCGACTCGATCTCGCGCTCCGGCCGCACGCCCAGCTCCGTGAACTTACGCGCGCCGGGCAATACCTGGCGTTCCAGCGAGCCGACAGCCGCGTTGAAGGTCTCGACGCTGGTCGCCAGGTTGCGGCCCAGCTTCGTGAGGTGACTGCTGAACACTCCGAGGCGCTTGTACAGCTCCTCGGCGAGCGTCCGGATCGTTTCAGCATTCTGCGCGAGCACTGTCTGCCGCCAGCCGTAGGCGACGGTCTTCAGAATCGCGACGAAGCTCGACGGCGTCGTGATGATTACGTTCTGCCGGATCGCGTCCTCGATCAGCGACGGCAGCTCGGCGAGCGCCGCCGACAGGAACTGATCGCCCGGGATGAACAGGATGACGAAGTCCGGGCTCTTCTCGAACTGATTCCAGTAGTTCTTCGAGCTGAGCTGTCGCACGCGCTCCGCGACGGCCTGGGCGTGCCGGCGCAGGGCGGTCGCACGCACGTCGTCGGTGGTCGCTTCCGACGCCTCCAGGTACGCATCGAGCGGTGTCTTCACATCGACGACGAGATCGCGGCCCTCCGGCATGTGCACGATCATGTCCGGGCGCAACGCGCCGTCTTCGGTCCGCACATGAACCTGCTCGGCGAAGTCGCAGTGCTCGACCATGCCCGCGAGCTCGGCCAGCCGCCGCAGCGTGAGTTCGCCCCACTGACCGCGCACCTCTGGCCGGCGCAGCGCGTTGACCAGGGAACGCGTCTCCTTCTGCAGCGCCTGCTGCCCGACCATTACCGATTCGATCGAGCTCTTGAGGCTGCCGAATGTCTCGGCGCGCTCCTTCTCGATGCGCTGGATCTGCTGCTCGGTCTTGTTCAACGCCTCGCGGATCGGCGCGACCAGCGTCTCGATCGCCTTCTCCCGCTGCATCAGTACCGACGCGGCGTTCTGGTTGTGCTGCCCGAGATGCTCGCGCGCCAGCTTCAGGAACACTTCGCTGTTCGAGCGCAGCGACGCGCCGGCCACGTTGTCGAAACTCGAACGCAAGCGCTCGATCGTCTGGTCGAGCGCTGCTTGCCGCTCACGATCGATCTGCTCGTCGGTCTTGACCTGCGCGCGCACGACCGCGAGCTCCAGGTGCAGCGATTCGCGCCTGCGCCGCGCGCGCCAGGTCGCGGCGAGGATGCCGATCAGCACGCCGATGACCAGGCCGACCAGCGCCGCGACGACGACGCCTGTGCTCACTGGCGCTCCTCGGCCCGGCGCAGATGCATCATATAGTTCACGTCGACGTTGGTGGATTGCCGCGCCGAGTTCTCGAACGGATCGTAGGCGAGCCCGGCGATGTCCTCGACGCTGAGCTGCGCGGCCCGCGCCCAGCGCGCCAGCTCCGAAGGCTTGATGAAGCGCTCGTACGTGTGAGTGCCGCGCGTGAGGAGATTCATCACGTACTCCGCGCCGACGATCGCCAGCAGATACGACTTCAGATTGCGATTCAAGGTCGAGAGGAACACATGGCCGCCGGGTTTCACGAGCGAGTGCAACGCGCGCAGCACGCTATCCGGTTCCGGCACGTGCTCCAGCATTTCCATGCAGACGACGACGTCGTACGCGCCGGCATTGTGGGCAGCGTGCGTTTCGGCAGATTCGCGCGCGTAGCTCACCGGCAGCTTGCTTTCGAGTGCGTGCAGCTCGGCGACCTCGACCGTCTGCGGTCCAAGATCGATGCCGGTGACCTGCGCGCCGCGTCGGGCCATTGCCTCGCTCAACAAGCCACCGCCGCAGCCGACGTCGAGCACGCGCTTGCCCGAGAGGCCGGCGCGATTATCGACGTAATCGAGCCGCACCGGATTCAGTGCGTGCAGCGGCCGGAACTCGCCGTGCGGGTCCCACCAGCGCTGCGCAATGGCGTCGAAGCGCGCGATCTCTTTCGGATCGTGATTGGTCGAGGGGCTCATGCCGGCTGTTCCAGACTGTCGCGAATGCGGGCTTGCCAGTACTGCGCCCGATGCAGCACGTCTTCAAGATCCAGGTGCGTGAGACGGCCGTCCTGCAGCAGGCGCCGGCCTGCGACCCAGACATCGCTCACCTGATCGCGCGACGCGGAGAACAGGATCTGCGCGATCGGATCGTAAACGGGCTGCGTGTGCGCGCGGCTGAGGTCGAAGCAGCACAAGTCGGCCCACTTGCCCGCGACCAGCGAGCCCGTGAGCTCGGCGAGACCCAGTGCACGGGCACCGCCGAGCGTCGCTGCACGCAACCAATCGTGCGGCGGAATGGGGGAGAGCGTCGGGAACAGCCCGCGCGCGGTCAGCGCAGCGGCCCGCAGCTCGTCGAGCATGCTGAGATCGTTGCTGCAAGCGGCGGCATCGGTACCGAGCGCCCAGTTCACGTTGTGCCGCTTCAGCGTGATCGCCGGACACTCGCTGATACCCAGCTTCATGGCGGATCGTGCGCAATGGACCACGCTGGCGCCGACGCGGCTCAGTTGCTCGACTTCGCCATTGTCCAGCTCGGGAGCGTGCACGGCGGTCAGCAGCGGCGACAGCAATCCAACCCGCTCCAGGCGCCCGAGCACCTGCTGGCGATCGAGGCTGCCGAGCGAGCGGGTCTCGACCAGTCGCATCGTCACCGGCAGCTCCAGCTCGTCGGCGTTACGGCGCACGCGCAGGAGTGTTTCGTCGCCGCTCGAATCCAGGTCGGGCGCGAGCGCGGTCGTGATCAGGGGATCGTCGCGATACTCGTCGTGCAGGGCGATCCCCTTCGCCAGGCATTCGTTGGCCGACCCAGCCCACGGGCTCGGCGTGTCCGCGACCGGCAGGCCGATGCAGGCGCGAATCTTCGCCGCGGACGCCGCCTGCGCGGTGACTTCGGGGAACAGGTGCAGGTCGGCGAAGCAGGTGGTGCCGCTCGTGAGCATGTCGGCAATTGCCAGCTCGGCGCCGTCGCGGACGTACTCCGCGTCCATCCAGCGCTGCTCCAGCGGGCGCACTTGGCGATTCAGCCAGTAGTCGAACGAGGAGCTTTCCGCCGCGCCCCGCAGCAGCGTCATGGCTGCCCGCGTGTGTGCGTTGACGAAGCCCGGGAGAAGTACGTGGTTGGGCCGTGCGACGACTTCTTCGGCCGCAAAGCGCTGCTGTGCCTCGCGTGCCGGGACGATCGCGACGATCGATCCGCGGTGCACGGCGACGGCGTGATGTTCGAGTACACGGCTGTCCGGCTCGATCGGAACGACCCAGCGGGCAGTGATCAGGGTATCGATCGATTCCATGCAAAACGTGCGGGAAAAAACGGCGCGTGGCGGGTGCCGAAGTATAGCCCGAGAGACCGTCCGCAGCGGGCGATAAGGGTTCGGAGAAGTGACTCGCTGTGCTAAGATTCGCGACTTAAATTTTCACCTCCCCGACGCTCCGCATGGCCGAAATCGCGCGCGAAATCCTGCACGTCAATCTCGAAGACGAGATGCGCCAGTCGTATCTCGACTATGCAATGAGCGTCATCGTCGGGCGCGCGCTGCCCGACGTCCGCGACGGCTTGAAACCGGTCCATCGCCGCATCCTGTTCGGCATGCAGGAGAGCAACAACGTCTACTCGCGCCCCTACGTGAAGTGCGCGCGCGTGGTCGGCGACGTGATGGGCAAATACCATCCGCACGGCGACGCCGCGATCTACGACGCGATGGTGCGCCTGGCCCAGCCGTTCTCCATGCGCTACCTGCTGGTGGACGGGCAGGGCAATTTCGGCTCGGTCGACGGCGACCCGCCGGCGGCCCAGCGCTACACCGAGTGCCGCATGACGGCGCTGTCCTCGGAGCTGCTCGCGGACATCGACAAGGAGACGGTCGATTTCGTCGACAACTACGACGGCAAGGAAAAAGAGCCGGTCGTGCTGCCGACGCGCGTGCCGAACCTGCTGATCAACGGCTCCGCAGGCATCGCGGTCGGCATGGCAACCAACATTCCGCCGCACAACCTCGGCGAAGTGGTGACTGCGTGCATCGCGCTGATGGACGATCCGAACGTCTCGATCGCGAACCTGATGCAGATCATCCCCGGCCCGGATTTCCCGACCGCCGGCATCATCAACGGCTCGCAGGGCATCGCCCTTGCTTACGCGACTGGCCGCGGCCGCCTCGACGTGCGCGCGCGCACGACCATCGAGGAAGACGACAAGGGCCGGCAGGCAATCATCATCACCGAGCTGCCGTACCAGGTGAACAAGGCGCGGCTGCTCGAGCGCATCGCCGAGCTGGTGCGCGAGAAGATCATCGACGGC
>Ga0070664_100002535_pt1 | contig 14736 bp, 10 predicted proteins | sample KBSC73metaG_FD_65863 | JGI IMG/M metagenome (GOLD analysis project Ga0070664, IMG submission 65863) | Corn rhizosphere microbial communities from Kellogg Biological Station, Michigan, USA - KBS C7-3 metaG | ecosystem: Host-associated > Plants > Roots > Rhizosphere > Soil ... | reverse complement strand
GCCCCCCGGTCCACGTCCCCAGCGGCCCGAAGATGTTGTGGAACCGCACGATCCGCGTCTCCAGGCCGTGATCCTCGCGGTAATGCGTGCAGAGGCGCTCGGTGACGAGCTTTTCCCACCCGTACGCGTCCTGCGGCTGTGCCGGGTAGGCGTCCTCTTCTCGCAGCGGAATCACGTTAGGCGATGTCTGACGGTACTCCGGGTAGACACACGCCGAGGATGTGTACAGGTAGCGCTCCACGCCGTTGGCGCGCGCCGCATCGATCGTGTGCGTGCTGATGAGGACATTGTTGTGGAGGATCTGTGCGTGGTTCGCGGAGATGAACCCCATCCCGCCCATGTCGGCAGCCAGCGCGTAGACATGACGCACGCCGTCCGTGGCCTCGAGGCAGGCCTCCCAGCGGCGTAGGTCGCGCACGAGGAATTCGTCGGCCTCGGTCGCCGCGAACTCCGGATGCTCGAGGTCGACGCCGCGCACCCAGAAACCCTGTCGCTTGAGCAAGGACACAAGGTGGTGGCCGATAAACCCACCGGCGCCAGTCACGAGGACTCTGGTCGTTCCGTTTGCTGCTGCCATGGTCGACTTCTCCAGGAATAAAGCCGAACGTTCAGGAACGAGCGGTATCCGCCGCCCCCTCGTCACCTAACGAGTGGGCGACACGGCGTGAACACCAACAACGACTCGACCGTCATGATCCAGGCTCCGCTGCGAACGCGACCGTCGCGCGAGGACCTCGCGGCGCCATCTCGTGATACATCGATGCGTAGTCGAAAAAGTCATACGCGTTGTCATAGCTCGCCTCACGCTTGTCGATGCCGTTCAGGACCGTCCCAACCACCTGCGCCCGCACCGCACGCAACTGCTCGACGGCATACCGCAGCCCCTTCGCCGGCGTGAATCCGGCCCGCGCAACAAGGACAACCGCCGCGCCAGTTGCGCTGAGGAGCGACGCGTCCGCCACGACGTTGAGCGGAGGCGAATCGACGATGACCCAGTCGAATTCATTCGACAGCCGCTCGAGCAACGCGCCCATGCGCCCAGGACCGAGGACCTGCGTCGGGTCAGCGCTCAGTGTCCCACTGGTGAGGACGTGCAAGAGTCGTCGACCACTCGTCGGGCCGCCGCCGGTCGGCATCGTTCGCAACGCACCGCCGAGGTCACTGACGCCGGACAGCACATCCGAAAATCCCGGCGCGCGCGGCAACCGAAGCGCGGCGTGTACGATCCCTCGCCTCATGTCTCCGTCGACGAGCAGCACCTTCTGCCCCAGTCGCGCGAGCATCCCCGCGAAGTTCACTGCCACCGTCGTCTTGCCATCGCCCGGCAGCGGACTCGTGACGATGAGCAGCCGTCCAGGCGATGGTGTCATCGCAACCGCGACATTGGCGTGGAGTCCGTTGAAGGCCTCTCGCGCTGCGCTCCACGTTGGGCCGGGCCGCGTCGCGACGGCTGTTGCCTGCGCCGTCAAGCCGGCAGACCACGTGCGGTAGCCCCGGTTGCGTATCAGCCGCTGGATTCCGCCGCGGATGCGCGAGTTCACATTGTCCGCCGCCTCCATCCGTGGGAGAACCCCGAGCACCGGCGCGCCCGTGAGATTCAGGATGTCTTTTCGCGAATGGATGGCTTTGTCGGCGATCTCACGTCCGACCGATGCCGTGACGCCGAGAATCAGACCGGCAACGAGCGCCAGCGCGAGCGTTCTCGCTGGCCGCGGCTCGACGGGATATCGCGGCACCACGGCGGGATCGATCACGTGGATCGTCCCGTCCTGAACCGCGGCCGCGATCTCGGCCTCCTTGAGGCGCGACTGCACGAGCGAATAGACATCCGCGAGTGTCTTTCCATCGCGCTCGAGCTGCGCCAGTCGCACTTCCTGGTACGGTATCGCTGCCATCTGCCCGCGCGATTGCGCCAGCGTCGCGTCGATCGCCGCCACCTGATCGCTCAGCCCCTGGAGGTACGTATCGACAGTCTGCCTGAGCTGATCTTCGATCGTGGTGACGCGATCGGTGAGGAACTTGACGTCGGGATCCTCCGGCGAGCGACGCGAGAGCAGGTCGGTTCGACGGCCTTCCGCCTCCGAGAGTGCTGTCAGCAGCTGGGACGCGGTCTGGCTGCGCAAGAGGGTTGGAAACGCAAGCACGTTGCGATACGGACTCGGCTCGCCTGGCCGACGGGCCGTCGCCACGCGGCGCGTCTCGGCAACCAGCGTTGCCAGGGCCGTGCGCTCGGTCTCCAGCGCGTTACGCTGCGCCTGCAATTCGGCGAGCCGGCTGATTTGCGAGCTGGCCTGTTCCGGCAGATTCACCACGTGCTCGCGCTCACGGAAGGAGCGGAGCTCGTTCTCCGCTCTGCGCAGCTCCCTCGATCGTTTCGACAGCTGATCGCGAAGAAACACCACGGTGCCGCGAGCGGCCGTCTGCTTCGACTGCTGACGCCGGGTGATGAATCGCGACACGATCGCATTCGGCACGGCGCGCGCGAGCGCCGGGTCGGAATCTCGATAGCGGACCTCTACAATGCTGACGTCGCGGTTCAGGCGATCGATGCGGATTCCGCTGCGCAGAGCATCGAGCGCATCGTCGAACGACGTGACGCGGAGCTCGATCTGCGACTCGGCCGCCGCCTTCGGTGTCAGTCTCAATCGAATGCCAGGGACGGAGAGCGGCTCGCCCACGCGCGCCGCGCCGAGTTGCGCACCGGCGCTGTCGAGGATCGCGAATTCATTGTCAGGCTGCCGGACGAGGCGGTACCGCGCCGGGACGATGTCGCGGGCGACGCTGATTACGGTCAGCAGCTCGTCGCGCGACCGGTTGGCCGGCCCCACTATGCGGAGCTGAAGCCCGAGCGAGTCGATGACGTCCTCGGCGACGGTGCGGCTGGCCAACACCTCTCTCTCCGTGTCGATCTCACTGCCGGAGGAGAGGTCCTGCAACACGTCGAGTACCGGGACGCCTGACTGTTTCTCGTCGATCCGAAGTGTGGTCGAGGCCTCGTAAGTGGGCACGACGTACCGTGTCGCGGCTGCAGCCGTGCCCATCGCCAGGACGATGCACACGACGATGAGCATCCAGTTGCGCCGGGCCGTGCCCCAGAGATCGAGTTGCCTTCCATCGTTCGTCGGCGCCGGCGGCCATGGCCCCGGCGCACCGCTGACGCTGTCGCCCGCAACGTCGCGCACAGCGACGTCGCGCCTCGCCCACTCACTCGAGGATCGCTCGGCGCTCACCGGATCCCCCGCGTCACAAGGACGGTCACGACGGCGCTGACCATGGTACCAATGAGGAAGCCAGTGTTGCGACGGAACCAACTTCGCTCCGGCACGTAGATCTGATCGCCGGACCTAACGCGAGTGTCACTGAGGAGGCTGTGGCCAGCGATTGTGGTTTGCAGCCGCTGGCCGTCGCGGATGAGCTCGAGCCGACCGGGATCACCGTCGCCTGTCATCCCGCCGGCCACGGCGAGAACGTCGCTGATGGTCATCGTCGGATCGACGGGATAGACGCCTGGCTGGCGAACGGCACCCAATACCTGGATCCGCCGCAGGAACGTCACATCGATGGCGGTGTGATTGAGGAACCTGGAGTAGGCGGCGACGATTCGCGCCTTGAGCAGTGCCGAAGCCTCCGTGGTGACCTGCGTCGGTCCGAGCTTCGGGAGCACGACCGAGCCGGTTTCATTTACGGGGAACTCACCGGTGAGGTCGGGCTCCCGCCAGACACGCAGCCTAACGACGTCGCCAGGCCGAAGCGGTTCACCCAGCGAGTCTCGCCCCGCGGCAGGTGGGCGCGCGGCGGTCACCGACTGAGTCGTAGCCGCAGCCGGCAGCGCGAGCGTCAGCGCCGCAACTGTCAGCACGAAACGCGAGAACGCGACCGACATCATCTTGCCCCGGTGCCCGACAGCACTGCCGGGATCGTGCGGATGAGGATACGCAGGTCGAGCGAGAGCGACCACTGATCGATGTACTGGAGGTCGAGCGCAACCCAGTCGTCGAACCCGAGCTCGCTTCGGCCGCTGATCTGCCACAGGCACGTTAGGCCCTGCGGTACGCTGAAGCGCCGGAGCAGCCAGGCCTCGCTGAACTGCGACACGTCGCGAGTCGGCAGCGGACGCGGCCCGACCAGTGACATATTGCCCTTGAGCACGTTGATGAGCTGCGGCAGCTCATCGAGCGATGACTTCCGCAGGAAGGCGCCGAGACGCGTCACGCGGGGATCCTTTCGGATCTTGAAGACCGGCCCCGTCGCTTCGTTCTGCGACTCGTACATCCGCTGCAGATTTTCGGCGTTGGCGACCATGGTCCGGAACTTCAGCATCCGGAAATGGCGACGACGAAGCCCGTGGCGCGTCTGCGCGTAGATGATCGGACCGGGGCTGGTCAACTTGATCGCGATCGCGATCGCGACCATGAGCGGACTGAGAATCACGAGGCCGAGGGCCGCGCCGAGGATATCGATCGCCCGCTTGATCACGAGGCGCTGGTCGTCGGTCACGACGGTCATCGCGACCAAAGGCGTCTCGTGTGTCTGATCGTAACGGGGACGTGCGAGCGACGTTCGAAAGACATCGGCCAGGTAGTTCGCCTGAACACCCGCGCGCTCGCAGATGCTGATCACGTCCTGAATCAGCGCATAGCACGACCTGATGGGCAGCGCGACGAGCACCTCGTCGACCTCGTGCCGCATCAGGAGGTGCTCCAGGTTGTCGATCCGGCCGAGCAGGCGCTGGCGAACCACCTCGGACTCGATGTGCTCGTTGTTGTCGACGAAGCCGAGCAACGCCAGGCCGGCGCTTCGCTGTGCGTGCAGCGTATTGTAAAGTCGCAGCGCGCGCGGACCGCTTCCGACGATGATGACCGTTCGGAGCGCGCGATTGGACGTCGTTTCGACTCCGAGTCGTACTAGCCCGCGAGCTGCCAGGGCCGTCGTCACGGTGATCGCCCAGATCGCCACCGCATGCCACGGTTGAAACCAATCCGTCGCGCTGACCAGCGGCATCGCGAGCGTCATGAAGCTCCCGGCCGAACACGCGGCGATCACGCGCTCGAGCTCATCCTTGCGGTACAGCGGGCGCATCGCGTCGTAGAGCCCGCAGAGGAAGAAGAGCTTTCGCCAGCAGAAGAGAAACACGCCGGCGACGAGCAGGTTCTTCAAGCTGATGCGTTCGACGAGGAACGCCTGGAAGCCGCGGGGCATGCGTCCGGTCTGCGCGGTGACGAACACCAGACACAGCGCGAGCAGCGATGCACCGCCATCGATCGCGCGTAGCATCTCGATGACCAGCGCGCTGTCGCCTCTTCGCGGCGCGACGGGATCCGGTGGCGACACCGACACCGCGCTCACCGGCTCGAGCGCATAACGAGTGTCGGCCGGCGCAAGACCAGGAGCCTGGACGATCGGGCGCTCGGATGACTCGTTCACGAGCACCGCGCCGCTCGCAACGCGCCTGCGTTGCGATGCGTGCGCTCCGCGTCGTCCAGGTTTGGGGGCGCGTGGAGGCGCTCACCTCCACGCGTGCCGCGACAGCGCGGGCCACATCTGTCCGCACCGAGCCTCCGCCACATCATCCACCACCCCGCTTCTCAGCCCGACCCCACCACACCCACCGCTGACGGTACAAGGCGAGCTGGGCGGTCGATGGCCGCCATGCTCAATGCGAGAGACCGCTTCGTCACGCCTCGGCGCCGTATCACCTACGTACGTGCTGACCGAGGTCGTCCGCTAGCTTGTCCGTCTATTGTCAAGGAGCACGCACCTGATCGACGTGCGAGTTCACTCGCAAGCGTCCCCGTGTGTGATTCCTTGGTATTCCTGCCCGCTTACTATTGCATGAGGAGAATCACATGTTTCCCGTTCCCGGCCACTTTATGCGGGACGTAACAAATGCGCAACTGGCAATTATGCGCGTGATGACGGACCTAACGCGGACGAAGCCGCCGAAGCGTGGCGCTGCCGCGGCAGCCATGTCGAAACAGTGCAACACCTCTGCAATTGGAGCACGGCGGCAGAATCGTTAGGCTCGCCATGGCGCTGCCATGTCGGTAACCATGACGCGCGAATGGGTCGGGCCCGAACAGTCCCAGCCGTTTGGAGCGAGCAGATTGGATCGCAACGGCCTCATGTATGGGATCGCAAGGAATCGATGAGGCCATCGCAACTAACTACTCGTCACCCTAACGACCGTCCCAAGGACGGGCCTGCGAGACCAGCGCCGACGCCGGCGCAACGGACGAGCGAAGCCAGCCGCTGCATTTCGATCCGCCCACTTCGATGATTGAACGCGTCGCGCGAAGACCTCTCCCGGTCTCCCATTCCATCCACTGGATGCCGGTCCGCGAGTCGCACCATGTCGTCGCCAGCCTGCAGCCCGGAAATGGCGGCCGACGTCAGCTGTTCGTGCATCAGCACGTGCTCGCAACGCTGCGGGAGGTCACCAGTCGGATACGCGATCGACGCATCGTCGGACTCCTCCGAGGCGGCCTCTGCGAATGTCCGGCGACCGCCGTCAGCTATCTCACCATCGACTCCGTCAGCGATCACTCCGAGCTTCGGGACCAAGCACCAGTCGCGGCGTTCCGCGACGTGCTCGAGTCGACCGTGAGTCAGCCGACACGCCGCATCGTGGGTTGGTTCTATGTCACTCACATGGATGAGACGCTGCCTCGAGGTTTTGGCGAAGACGTCGCCGCGTCAGCAGTGCAGCTTCTGCAGCGCTGGCAACCCACCCTCGTCATGACGAGCGGATCCCGCGGCGCTGACGGCGCGTTTCTGCTCTGGGACGGCGTCGAGTCGCGCGCGTTCCGGTCGCCGTTTTACGAGCTGCTGGATGGGCGCGCCATGGGACCTAACGCGCCCAAGCCCACGCAGATGATATGGCCGAGCTATGCCACGGGTGATTTGGTTGCGCCAGCTCCCCTCCCGTCGCCCGGCCGCCCCGAGGCAGCGCGCCCCGACGTCGGACAGGCTCCCGGACACTCGCCCAGTCGGTGGACCTTTTGGCGCACACGGCCACGCGGGTCCCGCCCCCATCGCCACACTGGTGAACACACAGAGGGGTCCACGTCGGCGCCATCACTCGGTCACCCGACAGCGCCGACAGGTCAGTCCGCGGAACGCCGAGCCACTACCGACGCAACGCCAGCGCAACCGGCGCCTCGACGCCAACCAAAGCCTAACGTCGAGCAGGGCGATACGGCCGAGGGTGACAGCATCGAGCGCTACATCGCCATCGCGCGCAAGGATGGCTTCAACATTGCCACAAAGTTCGAGGTAGAAGTGTGGCCCGGCGAGCGCGAAACGCTGTGGGTACTCCAGGACCCGTACGCCGGGCTCCTCCTCACCGTCGTCGCAAACAACGCGCGTGTGCTCGAGGCGAGCCTGCACTACAACGTGCACGTCAGTGATCCCGAGGCGCTGCAGTCTGTTTTCAGCGAGCATCGGAATGACGAGGCACGGGTCATCTATGTCCGGGAATCGTCCATCGATCAGCTGCGCGCGCGTAGTGAGCGCGCGCGAGCCACCGGTGAACTCCAACGTGAGTGGAGAGTAACGCCGACGATCTACTTCGTGACGCCGAGCGAGTGGGAATCGGTCGCCGCATCGGACGACGCGGCAGGGCCGGCCCAAGCGATCGACGCGCTCAACCGGCGACGCATCGCTGCTATTCCCGATTCGATCACAAGCCGTTTCGGGCTTCGGGCGCTCAGGGAGGACCAACGATACTCAAGTGCAAGCGACGGAGGCGAACCAAATCGCGACGCCTAAGGACGGGGTGAGACAGCGGAGCTTCAGTGTCCTCGTTGGGCGCGCGACTACGTCACACGCGCCCTGAGTCTGACGGCACGCCGATATATCCGCGATTCTCGGCACTTCGATCAGACGCACGCATCGCCATCGTACTGCGTTGGGTTCCAGACATCCCGCGACTTCAACATGCTGGCTAATGCAGGCTCACTCGCTTTGTAGAAGTAGAGCCACGAGGGTAGCGTTCGGGAGTAGGGCGCCAGTCTGTCCATGAGATCGCCGCGCTCGAGGCGCCAACCGATGCTCTCGAGAACCGCGGTATGGTCACGCCTACAGCGTTCGAGCGTATCGGCCAACATCGGCAGCAACAGCGATGTATCGCCATCGAGCGACTGGTAGTCGATGAGCCGAACCCGGCGCAGCCCGATGCTAGTAACATCCTTTCTGCAAAACACCGCGTATGCGGCCAGTCTTCTGCCATCGCACACGGTGGTGACCCACGCGACGTTTCGTGCGAATGGATACTTGAAATGCCACTCGAGGACTTCTCGACTGCGCGTGAAGAGCAGTCGGTGGGGGTTTCTCGCCCTCAATGTCTCCCAAAATTCATCGAATCGGTCGTCAAATGCCGTCAGCGTCGTGACTTCGTAGTCTCGTTTCTTCCGTAGCGCCCCCTTCAGCGCATCCGGCTTAACGACACTGTGGAGCAGCATGGCGGCCCACGCCGGGTAGCGCATCAATTCTGGGAACCGAACCTTCTTCTTCGCGAGAGCACTTCCCACAAAGCCCCAATGATCCGAGATCCACAACGCCGCGCGGTCCCAAGCGCCTACCGGTACTCGTTCTGTATGAAGCTCGACAGCCGGCGCCGCTTCCCCGTTAGCGGAAATACCGAGGTGGAGGTCCACCTTTGGCTGCGTCAGAAACCGGTCGAGGAGTAACGGCGCGTAGGCGCGGTAGCGATCGTCGGTCACCCAGGCTGAACTCGTGCCGGCGATAAACTCCCGTCCGTTGAGCTCGAAGGCGAAGGGCACGCTACCAATCGATCCGACGATCTGCTTCTCATTGTTTTCAAGTACCCAACCGATCGGCAGGTCCGGAGCTTTCCGGCGCACCGGGTTGTTCACCCACAAATGCGACCATGCGTCGGGATCTCGAAAGCCCAACTTGTGTCGTCGTTCGAGCGCGTTGATCTGCTCGTAGTCGCTCAGCGTGGCGAGCCGACATTTCACCAGTTGGCCTGTTCCTCGACGCGAACGTACCGCTCGTGCTCCCGGCACCAGACGCTCTCCTCAGGACTGGGCGACCAAGTCCGTCAAATGTTGCTGTGGGTCGGACGTCGCGCTTCTGAGCAGCGACGTCCAGTCCGACAGGAATTCAGACACGGTAGAAGCCTCGAAGAGATCGAGGCTATAGATCGCTCGACCCGTGACGACCGCGCCCCGGTCCTCGAGCTCGATGGACAGATCGAACTTCGATACGCTCGTCCCGGCGTCCATCTCCGTGAGGTCCCACTCTGGACCGAGATCGGGCATCGGCGGCTCGATCGAGAACGTCACCTGGAATAGCGGACTGCGACCGAGGTCGCGTTGGGAGTCGACCGCGCGCACGAGTCGTTGAAACGGCAGCGCCTCGTTGCATAACGCTTCGAGCACCACGCCACGAACGCGCTGCAGAATCTCCCGAAACGTTGGGTCGCCGCGGAGGTCGCTCCGGATGGGAAGCACTCTCAGGAAGTACCCCATGAGGTACTGGAGCTCAGGCTCGTCGCGGCCGCCGCTCACAGTGCCGATCACCATTTCGGTTTGGCCCGTCCAGCAACTCAGGGCCACGCTGAAGCTCGCGAGTAGAATCATGAACAACGTGCAGCCCTCGCGATGCGCCGCCTTCTTGACCGCCGCAGTCAGGTCCGCGGGAAGCTCGAAGCGCATCATCGCACCACGAAAACTCTGGCGGCGAGGGCGCGGATGGTCGGCTGGTAGGTCGATCATCGACGTCGTTCCCGAGAGCCGCTCACGCCAATATCCCTGCAGCGGGGCGAACGCCCTTTCGTCGATACCCTGTCGTTGCCAGTACGCGTAATCCGCGTACTGGATGGGCGGCTCTGCGAGAGTGGACGGCGTACCACTCACTCGGGCTTGATACAGCGCCGCCAACTCGGGCAGAAAGACCCGGTAGATCGAGATCCCGTCGAACACCAGGTGATGTAGGCAGAGGTACAACCGGTGATCACGATCCGACAGCGTGACGAGGTAGGCCCTGACCCCCGGTTCGCGCGACAGGTTGAAGGGCTTGCGCAGATCCGAGGTGGCAAGCTGTAGGGCCGAGGCTTCGCGCTCGTCCTCCGGGAGATGGCTGAGGTCCGCCACCTGAATCGGGGGTTCGCCGGCCGGATGCACGTGTTGAATGAGCTGCCCGCCTGACCACGAGAATGTCGTGCGCCAAATCTCGTGTCGGCGGATGATCTCCCGGAAGCTCGCAATGAGCGCCTCTCGGTCCAGCATCCCGTTGCGGCGAATTGTCAGTGATTCGGTGTAAAGCGGTACTTCCGGAGCGAGCTCGCTGTGAAGCCAGATCTGCTCCTGGCCTAACGACACCGGTATCACCTCGTTCGCTGGCCGGCGAGGAATCCGGCCATGCGTCGCCCGTTGCGCAGTGGCCGACGCAGATCGAGGGAGAACAAGCGACCGCCTCACTGGCACTGGGTCCGCGCGTGAGCCAATTGGAACACCACCTTCAGTGAGCTAGAACGCGACGTTCAGGGAAGTGACGCCTCTCAATCCCGAATTGGTCCGCCAGACCAGCGGGCCGGGTTCAAGGCGAAGGTCAGGCATTCGGCGCATCATCGCATCGAACGCTTCTTGCGCCTCTATTCGCGCCAGCGCGGCACCGAAGCAGAAGTGGGCTGCGTACCCGAATGCGAGGTGCCGATTATCCTGCCGGCCGATGTCGAAACGGTCCGGGTCCGGGAAACGCTCCGGGTCCCGGTTCGCCGCGGCCATCACCGCCATCACCGCCTGTTTCTTTCGGATCACCTTCCCACCCAGCTCTCTATCGACAGGAGCAAGACGCCCCGTATGCTGGCTCGGGCTCTCGTAGCGCAGCATTTCTTCGACGGCCGACGGGATCAGTGTAAGATCATTTCTCAGACGCTCCATCTCCTCGGGATGACGCAGAAGCGTGAGCACGCCGTTACCGATCAGGTTCGTGGTGGTCTCCTGCCCGCCGACCATCGTCACGATCGACGTCGCCACAACCTCCGCTTCGGTCAAGCGATCCCCGTCCACTTCGGCGGTCATCAGGGAACTGACGAGCCCCTCGCGATGCCGATCCAGCCGGCTGCGGACCACGTTCCTGAAGTACGCCGTCATATCCTGCACGGTGCGAAGCATCCGCGGCGCACGCTCGGGGTTGTGCTGAAAGTTGCCGAGCATCTCCGCGAAGTCGGCCGTCCAGACCTTGAGCTGCTCGTGATCCTCGACCGGCACGCCGAGCATTTCGGCGGTCACGATCGCCGGCAAGGGCTCGGCGAGGTCGCGAATCACGTCCATTCGCCGCTCGTGCTCCACCGCATCCAGGAGCCGGCTCACGATCTCCCGAATGTGTGAGCGCAACGCCGCCACTCGGTGCGGAGTGAAGGCATGCGACGCCAGCTTCCGGAGCCGCGTGTGCTGTGGCGGGTCCATGAACAGCATTTGCTTCACCATCAATTCGGCGATGGGACTCATCTCGGGCAGTCCTACCGCCTTCAACTTCTCCGGCGTATGTGTTCGCTCGGCCGAAAACGTGTGCAGGACCTCCAGCACGTCCGCATAACGCGTCACCACCCACGTGTGCAGAAAGGGATCCCAGTGGACGGGGTCCTCCGTGCGCAACCGACGAAACAGGGGGTACGGGTTCGCCACCACCTCCGGGTCGAGGAGGTGGTATAAGCTCAACGCGCTGTTCGTCGTGCTGGTCCGCTCAACCTCACGATCCGCGGACGTACTCATCGGTCTGCCTCGTTGCTGGGGTTGGACACGCCGCGCAACGGCTCGCGCGGAAGAGCCCGCGCCGCGTTAGGCGCTACCACGCTGGACCGCTTGACCATCACACGCCCGCGTTTTCGGTGGGCGTCCCGGCGAGGCGATCGACCTCCGCCGACAGGGCCGCGACAGTTGGCGCTTCAAACAGGGTGCGGAGCCCAATCTCCACGCCGAACGCCCCGCGCAACCGCGCGATGAGCTGCGCGCCCAGTAGCGAATGCCCTCCGAGCAGGAAGAAGTTGTCGTCGAGGCCGATCTCGTCGAGCTTCAAGAGCTCCCCAACGATCTCGGCCACCCGCTGCTCCGTGACCGTGCACGAGTCCTCCCATGCTTCGTCCTGGAGCGTGTGCTCGGCATCCTCAGCCAGAAGCGCCGCACGATCGACCTTGCCATTCGGCGTCAGCGGGAGTGCATCAAGCCTAACGAAAGCTGCCGGCAGCATGTACTCCGGCAAGAAGTCGCGAAGGAAGTCACGCAGCCCGGTGTGGGTGAGCGCCGAGTCCGGGCTCGACACCACGTACGCGACCAACCGCTTGCCACCGAGCGTGTCATCGCGAGCGACCACCACGCTTGCGCTGACACCTTGATGCCGGTTCAGCGCGTTCTCGATCTCGCCAGGCTCGACACGGTAGCCGCGGATCTTGATCTGGTTATCAAGCCGCCCCAGGTAGGCCAGCTGGCCGTCCGCTAGCACCCGTACCAAGTCACCGGTCTTGTACAGGCGACTGCCGTGTTCGCGACCAAATGGATTGGGAATGAACTTTTCGTCGGTTAGATCGGGGCGATTGCGATAGCCGCGCGCCAACCCAGCGCCGCCAACATGGAGTTCGCCCGGGACGCCCGGCGGTACTGGCTGCAGGTGCTCATCGAGAACATAGATATCCGCGTTCGCGATGCCCCTTCCAATTGACGGCAGCGTTCCCGGCGATGTTTGCGGCAGCACGCGACCGGAGGTCGCCACTACCGTGCACTCGGTTGGACCGTAGTTATTGATGAACAGAAACGGCAGATCCGCCGGCGGGTAGTGGTGTAGCGTGTCGCCCCCGGTGAGCATGATCCGCAGGTCGCTGCGTGGCCATCGGTCGCAGCTCGTGATCATGCGCTCGGCCAGCGGCGTGGGAACGAACCCGATCGTGATTCGGTGCGCTAACAACCAGTCGCGGAGGAGCTCTGCCGAATTCCGTGTCGTCTCATCGACCATGTGCACGCTCGCGCCCGCGACGAGGTACGGCCACAGCTCCCACACGGAGGCATCGAAGCCCAGCCCTGCCAAGTGGCTGGCACGGTCGGCGGCTGTTACGCAGAACGCTTCGTTGTGCCAGGCCGTGAGATTGGCGAGGCTGCCATGCGTTATCTCGACTCCTTTGGGCTGGCCCGTCGAACCCGACGTGTAGATGAGGTACGCCAGGTCACTGCTAGTAATTCCGACGGACGGTGCGGTCTCTGGTTGACCGGCAGCCTGTGGCGCGTCGAGGTACACAACCTCTCGCTTCGTGGTCCCAAAGTATCTGGCAAGATCGGGAGTGGTGATCACCACGTGAGCGCCGGCGTCATCGAGCATGAACTCCAGGCGGTCTGCAGGATACCCTGGATCCATGGGGACATACGCCGCCCCAGCCTTAAGGATTCCGAGCGCGGCGACTGCCATGTCCAATGAGCGTGGCAGACAGAGTCCGACCGGGACCTCCGCGCCAACGCCGAGCGTGTGCAAATGATTGGCAACACGGTTCGCCCGGGCGTTCATCGCACTGTAGGTCAGCGAGTCGTTCCCACATCTCAGGGCGAGCGACCCGGGGCTCTCGGTCGCTCGAGCCGCGACCAGCTGCGGGATACAAGCGCGCTGTAGATCCGCGCGGCCGACCTCGATGTGTTTGTGCTGGATGGCTCTCATCCCCTCACCTCCTCCTCCTCACACTTGAGTTCCAGACCCACATCCAACCGAGGAGGAGTCGCAGTGCTTCACGCTCACGATGTCCTCGGCACTCCAACGCCAGTATCTGATAGCGCAGTCCGCTCGCGCGACTGCGAGCGCGCCGGCATAGCCCGTTTCGGGCGAGAAGTCATGAAGCCACCAGCCGCGTTCCGTGCTTGTGGCGTGGCGGGGAAACTGGAGGACGTTATGCAGATCGAGGAATCGCTCCAGTGCATCGAGGCTTGCCTCGAGCCCCTCACCGCGAGCCTTCGCGTACGCTTCCATGCGAGTCCACGCGCGGAAGAACGCGGCGCGCTGAGACGCCCTCGGGAGTCCTCGAAGAACGTGCCACGCTCGCGGTGCAAAGCATCGAATCACTTCCGCGTCGACCTCATCGCGCACACGTTCGATGTCGACGCCAATCGGGTCTGACCGACCGATCGCGACGACGGCAAGATCATGCGAGCGGGACATGCTGAAGTGCAGCAGGCCTCTCGCAAGCTCGGGTTTCCCCTGTGCCCCGTAGCGGAACGTCACCTCGCCCGGCGCCGTATCCAGGTAGCGTGCGACGATCGATCGCACAGCCCCGTGAGCAAGCAGGTACCGCTCACGATCTCGCTCGAGACGAAGGGGACTGGCTTTCGCGAGCTCGTGAGGGGCCAGCGTCTGCAGGAGAGCTGGGAAGGCTCGCACGTTGCCATTCAAATCCACCCGCCACACATGGACCTCGCCATGTGTCAGCTGCGGCGGGCCGTTAGGCGCGTGCCGCCACCTGTCGCCGGGACTGGTGCCGCGATGCGCTGCGCGAACGCCGGGCAATCGCGCGATTAGTGACGGCGTCATCGTTAGACGGCGTCGGCTACTAACGCACCAAACGTGACCATGTCGATTTTCATCCCCACCCCGCCCCTGATCCACCCCACGCCGCGCGAGTCGTGGCTTAAAACTCGGGCGGCTCGACTCAGTCTACGCCTCGAAACGCATGCGATTGACCATTAAAACAATCACATGTTTCCGTGCGCGTTGGCTACACTATCGGCTCGATGCGTATTT
>Ga0070664_100002533_pt1 | contig 14742 bp, 14 predicted proteins | sample KBSC73metaG_FD_65863 | JGI IMG/M metagenome (GOLD analysis project Ga0070664, IMG submission 65863) | Corn rhizosphere microbial communities from Kellogg Biological Station, Michigan, USA - KBS C7-3 metaG | ecosystem: Host-associated > Plants > Roots > Rhizosphere > Soil ... | reverse complement strand
GGAGGCGGGTGGCTGATCCCGCCGGAACCCCCGATTGATGACGGCTCTTCGAGGATGTCTGATCGATAATCACGTCACCTGTGTTCCTCACTCCCGGTACCCGCCTCGGCCCATATGAAGTCCTCATCCAAATCGGCGCGGGTGGGATGGGCGAGGTTTACAAGGCCACCGACACTAACCTGAAACGTAGCGTCGCGATCAAAGTCCTGCCCGCGTCGGTGGCCGGGGATGCTGAACGACTCGCACGTTTCCAACGTGAAGCGGAAGTCCTCGCCGCGCTCAATCATCCGAACATCGCCGCGATCTATGGCCTGGAGCGATCAGGTGCCACCACCGCACTGGTGATGGAGTTGGTCGAGGGGCCGACGCTAGCAGATCGCATCGCCCAAGGTGCCGTTGCCCTCGACGAAGCGATGCCGATCGCGAAGCAGATTGCCGAAGCCCTCGAGGCCGCCCATGAGCAAGGGATCATTCACCGCGATCTGAAACCCGCGAACATCAAAGTGCGGAGCGACGGCGCCGTGAAGGTGCTGGACTTCGGGCTGGCCAAGGCGATGGAGCCAGTGGGCGCCGTGACCGCGAACGCATCGATGTCGCCGACGATCACGACACCGGCGATGACCCAGGCGGGGATGCTTCTCGGGACGGCGGCGTACATGTCGCCCGAGCAAGCGCGTGGCAAGACCGTGGACAAGCGCGCCGACATCTGGGCCTTCGGGTGCGTGCTGTTCGAGATGCTGACGAGGCAGCGAGCGTTTCCTGGCGAGGATCTGACGGACACGCTCGCGGCGGTCGTGAAGCTGGATCCGAAGTGGGACGCTGTCGGAGCGGACGTGCCCGCAAGAGTGCGTCAGGTGCTGCGCGTGTGCCTTCAGAAAGATCCGAAGCAACGGGTGCAGGCCATCGGTGACGTGCGGTTGGCACTGGAGGGCGCGTTTGAGACGGCCGCGCCGCAGGCACTGGCTACGACATCGACGCCGCGTAGGCAGCTCGCCTTGTGGTCCGCCGCGGCGGTCCTCGCGGCGCTGGCCATCGTGGGATGGTGGCGCCCGCGACCAGAGGCGAGCATCGCAGGGGCCGACTTGGCGTTTACGATTGCGCCCGCGGCAGGGGGCCTCGCGCGGATCGGTGACATCCATGCAACCCCCGAGATCTCGCCCGACGGCAGTGCGGTGATTTTCTATGGAGACGGGATGCACCTACGCCGTCTGAATCAACTCACTCCAGAGCCCGTGCGCACAGGCCGTTTCACAAATCCGGGATTTTGGTCCCCTGACTCGCGGTCGTTCGTGTTTACCGACGGGACTAACCTGAAGAAGATGCGCGTGCCGGACGGCGCGCCGGAAATTGTCATGAACGACGTTGCCGCTCTGGTGGGCGGGAGTTGGAGCAACAATGGCACTCTTCTGGTCGCAACGACGTCAGGACTGTATGCAGTTTCGGCGGCCGGTGGAGTCGCCAAACGAATCGACGCCGCAGGACCGCCATTCGAGAGTAGCGTTTCTTGGGGATTCTCCTGGCCGGAGTTCCTGCCGGGCAGCGAGGATTTTCTGGTCCTGTCAGGGTCGGTCGCGCGAGGGATCGAGCAGTCTGAAATCTACCTCGCCACCCTCCGCGACGGGCGTGCCGCGGATCCCGTTCTGCTGATGAAGAACGCCACCGCGGCGCGTTATACGCCGGCGGGCGGAGGACGCCTCCTGTTTGTTCGGAACGATAATCTCTATGCGCAAACGCTGAACCGCACGGCCAGGAAACTGGAGGGAGAACCCGAGTTAATCCAGCAGAGTGTGGCGTCTTCGCCCGCATTCCATGTCGCGCACTTTTCTGTTTCCCGTACCGGCGTGGTTGCGTGGCGTCGCGGAACGGCCGGCCTGTCACAGGTGACGGTCTTTGATCGACAGGGTCGTGAGATCGGCACGGCGGGTTCTCCCGCGGTCGTTCAGACACTCAGGCTCGCGCCCGACGAGACACGTTTGCTGATTGGCTTCAACGCGACCGCATGGCTACTGGAACCCGGCCGACCTGGACAGCAACAGTTGGAGCAGGGGTCTCTGGATACGCTGTGGTCGCCGGACGGGTCTGCGTTGATCGATGCAATTCCCGGCGGGAAGGACATCCGCGTTGTGGAACGTCCCGTGACTGGGGAAGGGGCGGTTCGCGAACTGGCGAAGCCGCCTGGAATGGGGCGTCTGGAAGACATCTCTCCAGACGGCAAGACGCTACTACTCAGTCGGGGGGCCCTCGATACAGCGGTGTTCGCGTTTGGATTGGATGGCGTGCAGAAAGATGCCAAAGCCTTGGTTCACACGGGAGAGACGATTTCACACACGCGCTTTTCGCCGAACGGGCGGTGGATTATGTTCACCGCTTCCGCCGTTGGGGGTGGCCCCGGGGGGATCTACAGCGGCGGCGGCATCTACGTGCAACCGTACCCAGGACCTGGCTTGCGGAAGCAGGTCACCAGCCGCGGCAACTACCCAATCTGGCGCAAGGATGGTCGGGAGATCGTCTACTTGGATGAATTCCAAGGCCGGGATTACATCTGGTCGGTTCCCGTGGGCGATACAGGAGGTGAGATCCGGGCAGGTACTCCGGTGCCGCTGTTCCCCGCTCGTCTTCCCGCGACTACGTTCGGGGATCTGAACTTTCTGGCCGTGTCGCGCGATGGCTCGCGCTTCTATATTCCACAAGCCGTGGAGCAGCCAGAGTCTGATGTGATCCACGTCCGCATGGGTTGGGCCAAGTGATGCTTGAAGGGATCAGCGCAGCGGTTACAAGCGAAGACATTGCCGCATTCTGAATTCTGCATTCTGATTACGCGTGAGGCAGTGTTTCGATCGCGACCGCCTCACGCAACGCCTCGGTCCGTCCCGCGAAGAGCTCCAGCGTCCGCACGTCCTGCGCGAGCCGCTCGATGATGTGACCAAGGCGAAACGAATCGGCCCCCACGACCTGGGTGGCTCTCGCCACCGCGCGCTGCGTGGCTTCGGTCGCAGCAAGTTTGGCCATCGACGCCTCGGCCAGAGACAGCTCTCGAGCGGCGGCCGCTTTCCACGTCAACAGCATTGCGGCATCGAGCTCCGTTGCCGCGTCGGCTAATAGTCCCTGAACGGTCTGCTCGCCACCTGCACCATGTCCCGTGTGGCCGTGAGCCGCAACCAATGCCTCCCGAAGCGCGCGGCGCCCCATCCCCAGGCCGGCCGCAGCCAGCAGAATGCGCACGCGCGACATGAACGGCATCGTCGGACCGACGGCGACGAATGGCGCGCCGTCGAGAAGGACGTGGCCACACACAACCCCGCCAAGCGCCGCGGTATCCACCGGCTCCTGCATGACGCCGGGAGCATTGAGCGAGACCGCGGCAGCAGTCAGACCATCGCCCGAGCGCATGCCGAGAACCGCAACGCCAAGAGGCGTGAGCGGAGTGACCCAGGCGGCGCGTCCCGACAGGCGTCCGTCTTGTTCGACTGGAACGTCGTCTGATGAGAGCGCGATGGCGCCGACAACTTCGCCGCTATCGAGATCCGCGAAGCGTCTGTTGCCATCGAGTCCGGCTGTCACGCCGGCATGCAGCGCAAGCGACACGCCTGCTGCAGACGATTCGTAGGCCAGCGCCTCGACTGCGACGACGGTGGCAAGCAGATCGGGTCGTGACTCGATCAATCCCGCCGCCGCGGCGGCGCGAATGACGTCGCCGGCAGTGGCATCCGGGGCGAGCTTTTTCCCGAGGCTATGCGCCTTCGCTTGCCAAGCCAGTTGTTCGGGCGAGAGATTGAAATCCATTGATATCGATCGCCTGCAGCGTAGGGCGGGTCCTGTTCTTCGGACCCGCCTGCAGCGTAGGGCGGGTCCTGCTTTGTGGACCCGCCGGGTCTATAAAGCAAGACCCGGCCTACGGCGCAGATCATCGTAGCGCGGAGGCCTTGGCCTCCGCATCGAGTCTGGCAAAAATCGGTATAAGCCGCGAGGCGCTCGCCGCGAGGTCCTCGGGCAGCACGCGCGTTTCACCGATGACTGTCATGAAATTCGTGTCGCCGAGCCATCGCGGCACGAGGTGCACGTGCAGGTGCCCGGGAATTCCTCCGCCGGCGGGCTTGCCCAGGTTGAGCCCGACATTGATCCCTTCGAGCCTGTAGGCCTCGCGCAGCGCCGCTTCCGATCGCTGCGTCAACAGCGCGATCTCGTTCAACTCGTCAATCGTGAGATCGACGAGCGTGGCCAGATGCCTGTGCGGCACGACCATCAGGTGACCGTTATTGTAGGGATAGCGGTTGAGAATGACGTACGCGAGCGACCCCTCGAAGACAATCAGCGGGTTGTGGTCGGCACCCGTTTCGGTGTCGGTGCGGGGCTGGCAGAAGACGCAGCCCGTCGAGGGTTTCTCGGCCGTCACGTAGTAGAGCCGCCAGGGGGACCAGAGATGGTCCACCCGTTTACGCCTGTGAGGCGACGCCAGGGATCTGATCGAGCGAGTCCTCGACAGCCGATGCCGCCGACTCGTCCTCCCGATTGATCAGCTCCTTCAGCTCCTTGCCCGGCTTGAAGTAGGGAACCTTCTTCGGTGGCACGTCCACCTTGTCCCCGGTCTTGGGGTTACGACCCTTTCGCGGCTCGCGCTTGCGCAACCGGAAACTGCCGAAGCCCCGCAACTCGATCTTCTCCCCGCGGTGGAGGGCATCGATGATGCTCTTGAATACGGTGTCGACGATGACTTCCGAGTGTTTCTTGGTGAGATCGGAGACTCGGGAAACTTCCTCCACAAGCTCCGCTTTGGTCATGCTGCCGCCAGGCGTATTCAAGCTCCGCTCCTTGGCTGCGGGACTCCGGGCTGTGGGCGCGTCGTGACGCCCAGCCCGGAGCTCTCCCAGTTACCGGTTCCTGAAGTGATCACCGAGCGTCGCCGTGCCCGTTCCTTCACCGTCCTGATACGCTTCCCAGTCGGAGCGATACTCATCGCTCTTCAACGCCCTGATGCTCAGGCCGATCTTCCGCTCCTGCGGACTCAGCTTGATGATCTTCATCTGATAGGTGTTGCCCACCTGCAGATCGATCTTCTCGCCGCCGTGCGAGTCATCGAACTCGGAGACGTGAATCAGCCCTTCGATCCCTTCGTCCAGTTCGACGAAGGCGCCGAAGTTCGTCATCCGCGTCACCTTGCCGGCGATGATGTCGTTGACGTTGTGCCGAGAGAAGAAGTCATCCCAGATGTCGGTCGCCAGCTGCTTGAGACCGAGCGACAGACGCTGGTTCTCCGCGTCGATGCTGAGCACCATCGCGTCGACGACATCACCCTTCTTGAGCACTTCGGACGGATGCTTGACGCGCTTGCTCCACGACATGTCGGAGATGTGAATCAAGCCGTCGATGTCCTCCTCGACTTCGACGAACGCGCCGAACTCGGTGAGGTTGCGCACCTTGCCCTTGATCTTCGTGCCGACGGGATATTTCTCCCCCAGCTCGTGCCACGGGTTGCTCTCGACCTGCTTGAGACCGAGTGAGATGCGGCGCGCAGTCGGATCGACACCAAGCACCATCGCCTCGACCGAATCACCCACGTTGAGGATCTTCGACGGGTGCTTGACCCTCTTGCTCCACGACATCTCGCTGACGTGGATGAGGCCTTCGACACCGGGCTCGAGCTCCACGAACGCGCCGTAGTCGGTCAAGCTCACGACCTTGCCGCTCATGCGCGCGCCGACGGGATACCGATCCTGCACGGTCGCCCACGGATCCTGCACGAGCTGTTTGTGTCCAAGCGAGACGCGTTCGGTCGAGGCGTCGTACTTCAACACGATCACGTCGACTTCGTCGTTGACCTTGAAGATCTCCGACGGATGGCCGACGCGGCCCCAGGACATGTCGGTGATGTGCAGCAGACCGTCGATGCCACCGAGGTCGATGAACGCGCCGTAGTCGGTGATGTTCTTCACCGTGCCACGGAGCACTTTGCCCTCGGCCAGCGTCTCGAGCGTCGTCTTCTTCTTCTCGGCGTTCTCTTCTTCGAGCAGCGCCTTGCGCGACAGCACGATGTTGCCGCGCTTCTTATTGACCTTGATGACGCGCATCCGGAGCTCCTGCCCCTTCAGCGCATCGAGATTCCGTACCGGTCGCACATCGATCTGCGATCCGGGAAGGAATGCGCGGACACCGATGTCGACTGCGAGACCGCCCTTGATGCGTTCGATCACGCGGCCGATGACGACCTTGCGATCGGCATAGGCTTTCTCGACTTCGTCCCAGATCTTCATCTTCTCGGCCTTCTCGCGCGAGAGCACGATGTGGCCTTCACGGTCCTCGGTCCTCTCCAGCAACACATCGACCGTGTCGCCGGACTGAACCGTCACGTTACCGTTCTCGTCGAGGAACTCGTGGACCGGGATGAGACCTTCGGACTTGTAACCGACGTCGACGACGACGGCGGCCTCGGTCACTTTCAGCACAGTGCCCTTGACGACCTCCCCCTCCGCCATGTTGCGGAAGCTGTCGTCGTAGGCCTCGAGCATGGACGAGAATTCCTGTGGGTCCATGTCATCGTGGTGCATGGGTTTGAAAGCGGGGCCAGCCGGTTTGCCGGAGCGTGTTCGCCCAGGCGTCACGGGCTGACCGCCAGCAGATTCGGGCGATACCAACCCGTTGTCTACATTCGCCATTACGTGCGCGTCCTCCTCAATCGTAGGATGCCCATGGTCCCCGTCTGATTGGGGCTCGCTCAGGGCTCTCCGCCGGTTTATATTGCGGGGACCGGCCCCCCGCGGCTATAAGGGCGATGGAGAAGAACGTGGAGGGAACTGCTGCGGGCAAGTGGGACGGTCCACGGGCCGCGGCCACTTCCCTGCACGGAATCTTCATTCGCCGATAAGCATTAGAGGTTACGTCACTTACCGGCAACTGTCAAGGTTGCCCGCCTCCGCGCCCACGGCGGTTTGGCGAGGCAAGGAGGGACGACGCGATGGCGAAAAGGAAGGCCGTACGAAGCTCTGGTCGCAAGGCCGGCAAGGGTCGGTCGAGCGGCCGTGCACGAGCGACGGCAAAGAAAACCGCTGCCTCACGCAAAATCGCGAGTAAAGCCGCCAAACGGGCGGCGCGCAAGGCCACGGCTTCCACTCGCGCGACCCGCAAAGTCGTGAAGCGACAGGCAAAGCCGGCCGCATCCCGCAAGGTTGCCGCGAAAAAGGCGAAGGCTGTCGTCAAGAAGGCGAAGGCTGTCGTGAAGAAAGCCGCGCCTGCCGTACGAAAGACCAAGAAGACCGCTACCTCATCCGCGCCAACGGCGCGCCGTGCTGAGAAGAAGCCGGCTCGCACGGCGCCCGGTCTGAATCGCGAGCGGAGAACGATCTCTGACGACGAGCGCGTGCCTTCGCCTCCGTCGTCACTGGATCTCGATCGCACCGCGTCAGCGGCGCGCTCGGGACGTCGCGAGCTTCTCGAGAAGTACGCGGAGCACACCGAGACCAGTCCGGCGATGACCGGCGGCGACGTCGACGCCGATTGGGAATCCGCTTACAGCGTCGGCGACGAAGCGCCTGGCGGCGACAACCCGACGCCCGATCAGGACATCGTCGACGACATCGGCCGCGCCGTCGGCGTCGAGTATCAGGACAACGAGGAGCTGAAAGGCGCGCGGAAGATCACCGAGCGAGACAAACATCGCTGGGAACTCGATCCCGCGTCGTCTGACGACTGGGAAGATCGCTGATCCTCGCGGTGCGAGGGTCTGGAGGAGCGAGGGTGCGACGGTCCGGTCCGAGGGTGCGACGGTCCGGTGCGAGGGTGCGACGGTCCGGATCGGACCGCCGGACTTTCGGACCGCCGGACCGACCTTCGGACCATCGCACTGACCTTCGCACCTTCGCCCCCTCGCACCGTCGCACCGCGGTAGGTAGCAATCACGTTGGCTGATCTCAAGAAGTTCCAACCGAAATCACGAGCGGCGTGGCGTGCGTGGCTCGACAAGAACCACGCCGCTTCCACTGGCGTCTGGCTCGTCTTCGCGAAAAAGCACACGGGCCTGCCGACGCTCTCGTACGAAGAGGCGGTCCTCGAAGCACTCTGCTTCGGATGGATCGATAGCCTCGTCAAGTCGATCGACGACCGTTTTCACATGCAGATGTTCACGCCGCGCAAGCCGAAGAGCGCATGGTCGGCGACCAACAAGGCACGTCTCGCGAAACTGATGAAGGCCGGCATCATGGCACCCGCCGGTCTGGCGGCTGTGACGCTGGCAAAGAAGTCAGGAGGCTGGAAGACACATGACGAGGCCGAGAAGCTGACGATCCCGCCGGAGCTTCAGCGCGCTTTCGAGGCCAACCCTGACGCGAAGAAGAACTGGCCCACCTACACGGTCAGCGCGCAGCGAGGGTTTCTTCGCATGGTGAACGGCGCGAAGAGACCAGAGACGCGTGAGAAGTACGTCAAACGCGTCATCGACCTCGTGGCGAGCAAAGTTTCAATGAGCGCGCTGCAAGAGCAGGCGATGAGGGGGAAGAAGACGTAAATCTGCGGTGCGAAGGGGCGACGGTTCGAGGGTGCGAAGGTCCGGTCCCACGGTCCCACGGTTGGGTCCGGGGTCCGGGGTCCGATGGTCACGTCCGCTTCGGCTTTCCTTTCATCGCCTTGCCACGAAGATACCGCTGAAGACCTGCCACGGCGCCAACCGCGCGGCACGCGAGCGAGTCGAGCGCCGACCGTTCATCCTCGTTGATGTAGTTGCGATCTCGTGCATCACCGAGATGATTGCGGCACTCGTTCAACGATCCGCGGGCGATGTCGAGGAAATGAGCAAAATCAGGGTCAGTTCTCCTCCCGAATCCTTCAGCGATATTCGCGGGGGCTGATCTGGCAGCGTCCCGAGCGTCCTTGCAAAAGTCTAGGTCGGTTCTCACATGTGGGCGCTCTAAGACCTCATAGATTCCGAGTTTCAGTTCGGTCGCCAACTTCCAGCAGTCCAATTCTTCGAAACGTCGCACTCCAGCCATGCTGATGGGAAGTGCACGAAATGATCCGTCAGAAGACGCTCGAAAACTGGAAGAGAGCGAGAGAACTATCGCAGTTCTCTCTACAGGTAAATGCCGTCATTAATGCGGGAATTGCCACTCGACCTTCGGCCCTTCGAACCCGGACCTTCGCACCTTCGCACCGGACCTTCGTATCTTCGCACTGACCCTCGCACCTTCCCACCCCCAGACCTTCGCACCGTGTTAGACCAGTTTTCCTCTGACCAGCGCAAGCACGTGGTCAATGACGGCGTCGATAGCCATGTCAGTAGTATCAATGTGTGTCGCGCCAGGGGCGAGGGCGAGTGGTGATGCGGCGCGGGTTTTGTCGGACAGGTCGCGCGCCTGGATGGCTTCCGCAACGGCTGCCTGACCGGCCTCGCTGCCCGCGTGCGCCGCGTCGTGCGCGCGGCGGCGGGCTCGCTCTTCGGCCGAGGCATCGAGATAGATCTTCACGTCCGCGTTCGGAAACACGACGCTGCCGATGTCGCGCCCTTCCATGACGACGCCACCCTGCTCCCCGATCGCGCGCTGACGTGACACGAGCACCTCGCGGACCTGTGGCAAACGCGCGACCGTCGATGCGAGCTTGTCGACTTCCGGCGTGCGAATCGCGGTCGTGACGTCGTGACCGTCGATCGCGACGACACCTCCTTCCACGACGAGGTCTGCCGAGCGAGCGAGTTGCGCGACTGCCGCTTCATCGTGCAGCGGGATGTGATCGTGATGGGCTTTCCAGCCGACCGCACGGTACATCGCCCCGGTATCGATGTGTCGATACCCGAGCGTCTGCGCCACGGCACGCGACACGGTGCCTTTGCCCGCGCCTGAAGGCCCATCGATGGCAATGATCAATCGCTTCATCGTCAACGTTCGAGAATAGCACGCGGTGTTCGCTCACCGGCCGGCGTCGAGTGCTGATTCGTGACACACGATCGAGGCTCACCGGCCCTGGATGTAAGATGCCGACAATGAGACGACGGCTCCTGGCTGCGCTGACGGCGTCCGTCATCGCAGTCGTCGTGTTCGCGTACGTCGGCGCGCCGTACGCGCGCGCGGCGTCGTTCATCGTCCGCGCCGCCGGCCTCGGCGGCCGCGCCGAGGAATTCGCCAATCGTCAGTCCCGTAAAGTCACCATCCAGCCGCGTCATCAAGTGTCAACTCGGTACGGCGATGTGCCGGCACGGATGTATGTGCCCGAGGGAACATCGCGGCGAACAGTGCTGCTCGTACCGGGGATTCACTCGATGGGCATCGAGGAACCTCGCCTCACCGCCCTCGCCGACGATCTCGCCGGCGCTGGCGTGAAAGTCATGGCGATGGCGCTTCCCGATCTCCAGGCATATCGCATCACACCGCGCGCGACCGATGTCATCGAGGATGCCGTGACGTGGATGTCACAACGTCCCGATCTCGCGCCTGACGGGCGCGTCGGCATCATTGGCATCAGCTTCGCCGGTGGTCTGTCGATCTCCGCGGCGAGCCGGCCCTCGATTCGCGACAAGGTGGCATTCGTTCTCTCGTTCGGCGGTCACGGTGATCTGTATCGTGTGATGCGCTACCTGACAACCGGTGAAGCGCCGCAGGTGCCGGGCCTCGAAACACATCCGCCGCACGACTATGGCGTCGCCGTCATCCTGTATGGCCTGGCCGATCGGGGTGTCGTGCCGATGGATCAGGTCGAGGCGTTGCGCAAAGGGATCGAGACGTTCCTGCTGGCGTCGCAACTGACTCTGGTGAACATGGACGAGGCCAACGCTACCTTCGCCAAGGCGCGGGAGATAGCGAGGACCCTACCCGAGCCGTCACGAACTTACCTGAACTACGTCAACGATCGCGCGGTCGCCAAGCTGGGACCCGCCCTCGTCCCGTTTCTCCAGCAACTCGGCGTGGGCGATCCGGCTCTCTCACCGCAACTCATCGATCATCCCGCGTCTGCTACGCTGTTCTTGCTGCACGGCAGTGGCGACACGGTGATTCCCGCGGCCGAGACCGTGCTCTTCAGTGAGGACCTCCAGCGAAAGGGAGCCGACGTTCATGTGCTGCTCAGCGAGTTGATCACGCACGCCGAAGTGAATCGCGCCGCCACGTATATCGATGTTCTGAAGCTCGTCAACCTATGGGCTCAGGTATTCAAGAGCTAGGCATTCGCCTCCAGAAGGTCCTCTCGCAAGCGGGTGTTGCTTCGCGTCGGGCCGCCGAGAAGCTCATTGCCGACGGACGCGTGACCGTCAACGGCAAGACGATCCTGACGATGGGGGTCAAGGTCGATCCCGGGAAAGACGAGATTCGCGTCGACGGGCGGCGCATCAAGGGCGTTTCGCAACCGCGCTACCTCCTGCTCTACAAACCAGCCGGCTACGTCACGACCCGATCCGATCCGCAGCGCCGGCGGACCGTTCTGGATCTTCTGACGGGAGTGCGCGAGTACGTCTATCCTGTCGGACGCCTCGACTACGACACGGAAGGCCTGCTGCTGTTGACCAACGATGGCGAGCTGGCGGCGCGACTCACGCATCCTCGCCACGGTGTCGCGCGCACCTACGAAGCGCGCGTCGCGGGCATGCCCGATCGGGAAGCGATCGAACGGCTGCGGAACGGGATTCCGCTCGACGGACATCGAACGCTGCCCGCTGATGTCGTTCTATTGAACCAAGGCCGTCGCGACCGGGACGGTGTGCTCCGGTTGACCATTCGCGAAGGGCGCAACCGGCAGGTCAGGCGCATGTGCGAAGCCGTCGGGCACCCCGTACAACACTTGAAACGGACCAGATTCGGCACGCTCGCTGACAGGCGACTCAAACCTGGCGAATGGAGGGAACTCGCGCCACGGGAGGTGGAGGCCCTCCAAGTGGAAAGTTTAAAGTTCAAAGTGAAGAAGTAAGTTGAAAGTGCGGCAGGCGTACTTCGAACTTACTTATTCACTTTGACCTTCTAACTTTTCACTTTCATCTGGTTCGTCCTCTTCGAGCGGAAGCATGTCCTCGCGAGGAGAAGTTTCCATCAACCCCGCCGGCGGGTCGAAGCCGAGCGCCTCGGCCATGTCTTCAATCTTCGGCAGGTCGTGCAGGTCTTTCAGCCCGAATCGGATCAGGAACTCCTTCGTCGTCGCGTACAGGAACGGACGGCCAACGACATTCTTGCGACCGACGATCTTGATGAGATGACGCTCGAGCAGGGTCGAGAGCACACCGGAGGTGTTGACGCCGCGGATCTCGGTGATCTCGAGCGCCGTGATCGGCTGCTTGTAGGCAATGACGGCAAGCGTCTCGAGCCCCTGGACCGTCAGTTTGGCGCTCGAGCGCTCGTGAAAGAGCCGCCGCACCCATTCGTGGAGGTCGGGCCGCGTCACGATCTGATAGCCGCCGGCGACTTCCACCATCTGGAGTCCTGGCCGATTCTCGTAGTCCGCCTTGAGCGCCTCGATCGCTTTGAGCACGTCTTCCTTCGGCTCTTCAGCGAGAAGCTTGAACAGCATCTTCGGCGTCATCGGTTCCGGTGACGCGAAGATCAGCGCCTCGACCACGGCCTTCACTTCGGCCGACACGGTGACCGCCGTTTGCGGCTCTTCGTTGAGTGTTTCGTTCGACATCGTTCCCTCCGCCGGGTCTACAAAGCAAGACCCGGCCTACGTACGTAGAGCGGGTCCTGTTCTTTGGACCCGCCTGAACGTCACGTGACTGGATCGTCAATCGGATGCGGCGCGTCCGACGGCCGCGCGCGCTTGTATACCCGGATCGGGCCCGTGCCAGCCGACTGGAAGACCCGAATCAACTTCAACCTGATCATCTCCAGCAGCGCCAGGAACGTGACAATCAGGAACGGACGCGACCCATCGCCATCGCTGAACAGATCCTCGAAGCCGCAGGCTTCGGTTTCAGACAGCCGTCCAAGCACCTGCTTGATGCGATCCTCGATCGACATCTGCGACGGCGGCAGGATGACCATCGGCCGTCGGCTCGCTCGCTCGAGCACACTCTTGAACGCGGTGAGCAGGCTGAACAGGTCTACTTCGAGCTCGGGCTCGTACTCCTCCCCTGCCGCCGCAGCCACCCGCTCGTCGGGCCGCATGAACTGCGCGCTCCGCAGCGTCTCCCGTTCGTGCAGTAATTCCGCCGCCGCCTTGTATTTCTGATGCTCCAGTAGTCGCCTGACCAGCGCTTCGCGTGGATCCTCTTCCGGTCCGGCGTCGTCCTGAGTGGGATCGGGACGCGGCAGCAGCGTTCGCGACTTGATGTGAATCAACGTGGAGGCCATCACCAGGAACTCGCCGGCCACATCGAGGTTGAGGTCCTGCATCAACGCGATGTAGCCCAGATACTGCTCGGTAATGAGCGCGATCGGGATGTCGTAGATGTTCAGCTCGTTCTTGCGAATCAGGTGAAGGAGCAAGTCGAGCGGCCCCTCGAAGGCATCAAGCTTGACCTGATACGCATCAGGGGACGATTCGAAGTCGATATGCTCGGACACGTTTACTCCACAGCTCGCGTGTGTTGAGGCCGTCGGGGAAGCGAGTCCTGGGTCAATATCTCAGCTTCATCGCGTCCCGGACGCGATCCATCGTCGCCTGCGCGATGACCTTCGCACGACGTGAGCCCTCGACGAGGAGCTCGCGGATATCGTCAGGCCTGGCCATAACGGCGCGCCGTCGTTCGCGAACAGACTCGAGCGCAGCATTCAACGCCGCGGCAAGCTTCGTCTTGACCTCGACATCGCCCACCTTTCCGGCGCGATAACGAGCTTTCAAGTCGTCGACTTCGGCAACGTTCGTATTGAACGCATCATGGTACATGAAGACCGGATTCCCTTCGACGGTGCCGGGAACATCTGCGCGCACGCGCTTCGGATCCGTGTACATCTGCCGCACTTTTTTGGTCACGGCTTCGGCATCGTCGGTGAGATCGATGGTGTTGCCGTAGCTCTTGCTCATCTTGCGATTGTCGAGACCCGGCAGCCGTGGAACGGGCGTCAGCAGCGGCTGAGGCTCAACGAGTATCTCGCCGTAGAACTGGTGAAAGCGGCGAATGGTTTCGCGCGACAGTTCCAGGTGAGCGACCTGATCCTCTCCCACAGGTACGAACCGGCCGTCATAAAGCGCGACGTCGGCTGTCTGCAACAGCGGATACCCCAGGAATCCGAGAGTTGAGAGGTCTTTGTCGGTCAGCTGCTCTTGTTGCTCCTTGTACGTCGGCACCCGTTCGAGCCATGGAATGGGAACAACCATCGACAGCAACAACGCCAGCTCGGCGTGTTCCGGCACGAGTGACTGGATGAACAGCGTGCTCCGCTCCGGGTCGACACCTGCCGAAATCCAGTCAGCAACGTTGTCGATGGCATTCGACGTGATCGACTTCGTGTTGGCGTACTCGCTGGTCAGCGCGTGCCAGTCGGCGACGAAGTAGAAGCAGTCGTACTGTTCCTGCAGCGGCGCCCAATTCCTGAGCGCACCAACGAGATGGCCGAGATGGAGCTTGCCAGTCGGCCTCATGCCTGAAACGACGCGAGCTTTGGTCATCAGAGGAGGACGGAGCGGATCGACGCCGCTATCGGATCAACGAAGGCCCACAATATGCCGCTGAGCAGGAGCCCGTAAATGATGATGAAGCCGTACGGACGAATCCGATCCAGGGCTTCAGCTGCCGGGCCTTGCAGTAGCCCTGCCAGCACGTTACCGCCGTCGAGCGGTGGCACTGGAACCATGTTGAACACTGCGAGCAGTACGTTCAGGGTCACCGCGTTGAATAGCACC
>Ga0070664_100002522_pt1 | contig 14760 bp, 14 predicted proteins | sample KBSC73metaG_FD_65863 | JGI IMG/M metagenome (GOLD analysis project Ga0070664, IMG submission 65863) | Corn rhizosphere microbial communities from Kellogg Biological Station, Michigan, USA - KBS C7-3 metaG | ecosystem: Host-associated > Plants > Roots > Rhizosphere > Soil ... | reverse complement strand
GCCTTTGCCGCGATCTCGGCTGCGTTCCATCTGCTGCTCGACGTCGGCGACGAAGCCATTTATTCCGAGCCCGCATGGTTCTGCTACGAGCCGATGCTCGTCACCGCGAACGCAGTGCCGAAGACGGTTGCCCTCAGCAAGCCGCGCTTCGATCTCGACGTGGACGCGATCGAGGCGGCGATCGGACCGCGCACGCGGCTTGTGATCGTCAACACGCCGCACAATCCCACCGGACGGATCTACGAACGCGCCGAGCTCGAGGCGCTGGCGGCTTGCCTCGAGCGTGCGTCGGGACGGATCGGCCGTCGCATCTTTCTCTTGTCCGATGAGCCATATCGGCGGCTGCGCTTCGACGACCGGCCCTTCACGAGCCCCGCTGCGATCTATCCGTGGACATTGATCTCGTACAGCTACGGCAAGGTGTTGCTGTCGCCCGGACAGCGCCTTGGTTATCTCGCGATCTCGCCCCGCATGCCACAGGCTGAGCGCCAGGCGCTCCGCGACGCGATGTTCGCGACGCAGATGGCGCTGGGCTGGTGTTTTCCGAATGCCGTCATGCAATACGCGGTGCCGCAGCTCGACGGCTTGTCGATCGACGTGCACGCCCTCACTCGGCGTCGCGATGCGCTCACTACGGCGTTGACAAAAGGCGGTCACAACGTGCTGCCGCCGGACGGGACGTTCTACCTCTGGGTGAAATGGGCCGATGGCGATCCCGAGCGGCAATGGAACGTCTTCGCTGATCGCGACGTGTTCGTGATGCCTGGGAGCCTCATGAAGACGAATGACTACTTCCGGGTTTGCCTCACCGCTTCCGACGAGATGGTCGAGCGGGCGCTTCCGGTGTTTGCAGGAGTGCGTTGACCTTTCACCAACGCCTCAATCGTTCCGCGCGATTCACGCGATCGACCTCGTTCGTCGGATAGGAACGCGAACGCACGACGACCGCTTAAAATACGGCATGGGCTCGTCACGCCCCCCTAACTGGTCGTTCGCTGCGCGCGCCGCTTATTTCGGCGATCAGCTATGTCCATTCTGCGATCACCGCAATCCGGCCGGTGCGAAGTTCTGCAACGAGTGCGCGTCACCACTGCATCTGAAGCCATGCAAGCGCTGTGACGCAGTCAATCATGCCTCGGCGACCGCTTGCTACAAATGTGGCGCGGCGTATCCGGCTCCGCTCAAACCCGAGCCAGCGCTTGCGTGGCACGCCGTTGAATCCGAGCCGTCCGCAGCTGCCGTTGGCGCAACCCTGACCGGTGCCAAGAATGCGCAAACGCCGTCGCCAGACGTTTGGCGCTCGATCAAGGCGGGTCAACTCGTTCTGGTGGCCATCGTGACGGTGCTCATCGCGAGTGCCTACAGCGTTTACCGAACAGGAGTCTCGCCGACCGTTGCAAAATCCGTCGTATCGCAACCAGGCAACACCGTCGGCTACGATGAATTGGCGCCGAAGCCGGTTGGGCCAATCGCCGCGCAATCGCAGTTGGCCAATCCTCGTGAACTAGATGTATCCGCCACGACCCCCGTTTCTCCTGCACCGGTGGCGTCGAAGCCGCTTGTATCCGAGCCAATCGTCGTCGCAGGACCCACAAACGTCGGCGGCGACGCTGAGGCAACGAATGGCCCCGCCGCAATGCCGACACCGCTGCCTGCGCCGAAGCATGCGAGCGCGCAGCAACGCTCGGTGGGTCAGCGTCGCGCGGCCAGTCCACCAGCGGGTGCACATAACGTTGCCGCCGCTCGCCCCACGGACTCGCACAATGCCGTGCACGCGGCGCACTGGGAAGTGATGAACGTGAACCTCGCGCGCTGCACCGGTGATCTCATCGCGCGCATCGTCTGCGAGCAGCGCGTGCGGCAACGCTTCTGCGAGGGCCGCTGGGGAGAAGTGCCCGAATGCGCGACGGGTGTCACCAACGAGCATCGACGTTGACGATCATGCTGCCGTTTTTGCGTAAGCGTCGTCACCCATCGGTCGACGCGCCTCACGCGGTGCTTCGCGGAAGGCTGAATGGCTGAACTCGATCAGGGTTTGCTGGCGGCCATTCTCGAGCACAGCGGCGACGCGATCATTTTTGCGAACACCGCCGGCGTCATTCAGATCTGGAATCGAGCGGCTTCGTCGCTATTCGGCTACTCCATCGAGGAAGCCCGCAGCGGAACGATGGATCTGATCATCCCTGAGAAACTGCGCGCGGCGCATTGGGCCGGATTTCACCGCGCGATGGAAACCGGAACGACACGCCTTAGTGGCCGTCCCACGATCACCCGCGCAAACCACAAGTCGGGAGCGCGGTTGTACGTCGAAATGACGTTTGCGACCGTGCGAGCCGACGACGGCACCGTGTTAGGCGCAGTCGCCGTGGCGAGGGACGCTACGGAACGTTACGAGCAGGCACGAGCACAGAAAGCAGCAGCACCGGGACCTGAAAGCAGACGTTCTTGAAACGAGTTTCAATACCCGAGCGCGAACCCTGTCCCGCGTCTAGGATCATTGGCGCCGTAGAAGCGATCCTTGCCGCGCGGTTTGCCATTCAGTGATGGTGCACCGACCAGGATGCCCGCAGCGTGACCGGCGGGCTGCGGATCGCCAAACTTGTGCCCCATGTCGAGGAGTATCTTGCGGGTGTCCGGACTCAACGCGAACGTATCCACATTTGTTGTCTCCGGCAGCCACTGCTGATGGAATCGGGGCGCATCGATCGCCTCCTGGATGTTCATGCCGTAGTCGACCACGTTGAGTATGCAATGCACGACGACGGTGATGATGCGGCTGCCACCCGGCGTGCCGATCACCATGACCGGCCTGCCGTCGCGCGAGACGATCGTGGGGCTCATGGAGCTCAACGGTCGCTTGCCCGGTGCGATCGCGTTGGCCTCGCCCTGCACCAGGCCGTACAGGTTCGGTACGCCTAGCTTGGCGGTGAAGTCGTCCATCTCGTCATTGAGCAGAATGCCGGTCTTCGCCGCAGTCACCCTCGCACCGAACCAATCGTTCAACGTGTAGGTCACCGACACCGCATTGCCCTGGTTGTCGACGATCGAATAGTGCGTCGTGTTCATGCCTTCGTGCGGCGGCACGCCTGGCTTAAGGTCGCGCGAAACGCCAGCTTTGCTCGGGTCGATCGCTGCGCGAACCTTCTCGGCATAACCCTTGTCCAGCAGACGATCGAGTGGGTTCTTCACGAAGTCCGGATCGCCGAGATAACTGTTGCGATCCACGTACGCATGGCGCATCGCTTCGATCTGATAGTGCACGGCTTGCGCTGAACGAAAGCCGAGGTCCTTCAGCGGATAGCCTTCGAGGATGTTGAGGATCTCGCAAACGATGACGCCCCCGGAGCTCGGTGGCGGTGCCGACACGATGTGATAACCGCGGTAATCGCATTCGACAGGTGTGAGCTCGCGCACCTTGTATTGCTGCAGATCCGCCTTGGTGATGATGCCCTTGCCGGCGGCGCTCGACGCCGCAATCGCGTCGGCGATCGGACCCTGGTAGAACGCGGGGGTGCCACGCTGTGCGATCAGGCGCAATGATCGCGCGAGGTCCTTCTGAACCAGTCGATCCCCGGCCTTATACGGCTGGCCGTGGTTCAGGAAAATCGCCGCGCTTGCCGGATCCTCGCGAAAATCATCGGTCGCCGTCGCGAACAATGCGATGTCGCCCTCGTCGAGCACGAAACCGCGATCGGCAAACGCAATGGCCGGTGCGATGAGTGCCCCACGCGAGCGCGTGCCGTATTTCTCGCGCGCGTACTCCAGTCCGGCAACGCTCCCCGGTACACCGACAGCCAGGTGGCCCTTCGTGCTCGCACCCTTGATGACGTTGCCGGCGCTGTCGAGGTACATGTTGGCCGCGGCTGCGAGCGGCGCCTTTTCACGAAAATCGAGAAACGTCTTCCGCCCGTCCGCTAACTGGATGGTCATGAAGCCGCCGCCGCCCAGGTTTCCTGCCGCCGGATATACGACCGCCATCGCATAACCGACGGCGACTGCCGCATCGACCGCATTGCCACCGCGCTTCAGCACATCGATGCCCACCTTGGTCGCAAGCTGATGTGCGGTGACCACCATGCCGTGTTCGCCGCCCACGGGTGCGACCGACGCCGCGTCGGCCGCAGAGCAGACGATTGCGGCGACGGCAACGATCGATCGGATCGACACCAAGCGAAAACGCGTCATGTAGTTCTCCTGATCACTATCTACGAGTTTCGATACGGGCCACAAACGGCCGTGCACGCATATTCTGCACCGGGCGAGAATGGCCGCACAGACGTCATCCCGATGCCGCCGACTGCAGCGAATGAAACAGACAATCACGCTCTACGGCATCTGCAGCCTTGATTCAGATGCTGTACTTCTTCACCGCATCTTCATCCCACCGCATGCCGTGGCCCGCGCGCGATGGAGTGATCACGTGTCCGTCGCGGATCACGAGCGGCTCGGCGAGGATGGGTGCTGCCCAGTCGACGTACTCGAGCCAGTGGCACGTCGGCGTAACCGCCAGGAGATGGCAGCTCACCTCGGGAAACAGGTGTGACGACATCTCGCAGCCGGCGCCTTGTGCGAGCGCAGCCGCGCGCATCCAGCCGGTGACGCCACCGATGCGTTGAGCGTCAGGCATCACGAAGTCCGACGCGTTCGCCGTGAGCGACTGCGCCATCTGCTCGGGCCCCATGAAGTTTTCGCCGATCTGGATCGGCGTGATGATCGCATCGGCAATCCGTGCGTTGCCGGCGAAATCGTCGGCGCGCGTCGGCTCCTCGATCCACAATAACCCGCCTTCGTCGTCGAGCATCCGCCCTCGCAGCAGGGCTTCGCTCACAGTCAATGCCTGGTTGAAGTCGGCCATCAGCGTGACGTCCGGGCCGATTGTTTTCTTCACCGCGCGCACCGCGTCGACGTCTTCTTGCGCAGTCGATCGGCCAAGCCGCATCTTGACCGCGTTGAATCCTTCGTTCACCAGTGCCTCGGCGTTGGCCGCGAGCGAGCCGATCGGCATGATGCCGAGGCCCTTCGAGTTATAGGCCTTCACCGGCCGCACCGTGCCGCCCAGCACCTGCACGAGCGGGTGACCCAGCGCCTGCGCATGAGCGTCCCACGCAGCCATGTCGATGCCCGACATCGCGATCAGCACGATGTTGTGTACGCCGACCAGCGCGTATTTTTTCCGGAGCTTGCGCTCGATCTCGAAGGGTGACACCGGATCGCCGGCAATCATTTCGCCCATCGCCTCGACCAGCGCGGCGATCGGCTTGACGTTGGCGCGCGTGAACGCGAAGAGATACGCGCGGCCGGTGACGCCCGTCGACGTCTGCAGGTCGATCAGCACCAGCGGCGCCGATGTCAACGCACCGCTGCTCGTGTGGAGCGGCATGGGCATCGGCGCGTCGACGCAGCGGATCGTGATGGAGCGTACGAGGTTTTCGGACGAGGTCATTTGCTGTTCTCCATCGACGGTTTCACCGTGAGTGATTGCGTGGCGTCAGCGAACGAGTGACTACGTCGCGTGCTCCGGTTCGTGGCACACGACTTCGATGTTGTGGCCATCGGGTCCGATGACGAACGCCGCATAGTAATTCGCGTGGTACTGCGGGCGCAGGCCAGGTCCACCATTGTCTTTGCCACCCGCGGCCAAGGCCGCGCGATGGAAGGCTTCCACTTGCCGGCGGTTCTCTGCTGCGAACGCGAGATGTAGATGCGCCGGCGTCTCCCGGGTTTCACGAAGGCATAGTGACGACGTGCCGCCCTTGCGGATGAGCTCGACCCCGTACGTCGGCACGCCCTCCGATGCGACGACGACGCCGAGCGGCTCGAGCGCCGCAAGAAAGAATGCTTTGCTCGCTGCGTAGTCGCGTACTCCGATTACGACGTGATCGAACACCAGTTTCCTCCTGAAGGTGTCTTCGTGCGCGAACGCTCAAGAGTAGATGACTTCGCTGCGAAGTGTCTTCCCAGCCGCTGAGAATGAAGCCGAGCGTACGCGATCCCGCGCGGACTCGTGAGGCGTATCGTGTGGCCCTACTTCGAAGGTGTTGCGGAGGCGAGAAGCTCGTCGAGTTGGTCGAACGTATCATCGTTCCAACTGATGCTCCCGGAGCTGATGGCTTCGTCGAGAGCCTCCGTCGAGGAATAGAGATCGTGCACGACGAGCTGCGTTCGTCCATTCCTTTCCTCGAACGTGACGGTAGTGACCTGCCCCGCGCTGCCTGTTTCTTCATTGGTCCAGACGAGGCGCGAAGGCGGTCGCACTTCGAGATACCTGCCGTGGAAAGCCATGGGCTCCGGGTCACCAGGGTGGCGGAACACGAGGCGGTACGCGCCACCGACACGAACATCGAGCTCGCAGGAGAGCAGCTCCAGGGCAAACGACTTCGGAACCCACCAACGCTGGAACAGCTCGGCGTTGATCCATGCCTCGAACACGATCTGCGGCGCGGCGTTGATGGTGCGCGTGACAACGAGCTCGCGCCCGGATGTCCGCTGCACCGACATTCGATGCTTCACGTTGTTGGCCTCACTGCTTCTTCCTGCGTTCATCGACCCTTTCCTTTCGCTTCAATTCCTCGATGACCTGGTCCAGCCGTTCGAACCGTGCGTCCCAGAGCTGGCGGTACCGCTCCATCCACATCACCTCCGCCTCCAACCGACGCGGCCCCAGCCTGCAGGTGCGCACGCGCCCGACTTTCTGCGTGCTGACGAGCCCGGCCCGCTCCAGCACACCGACGTGCTTCTTCATTCCCGTGAGGGTCATGCGGAACTTGTCGGCGAGGTCCGTAATGGAAGCGTCTGCGCACGCGAGCTGTGCCAGAACGCCGCGTCGGGTGGCATCCGAGAGCGCGGCGAAGGAGGCGTCGAGGCGGGCTGCCGTATACTGAACCATGTGGTTCACTGTAGCGCTTGTGTCAGCGGTTTGCAAGAGGAGGGCTCGCATCGCCTCGACGTCGGGGCGATCCGGTTCACCTGCAGCCATACATCAGAGCGCGCGATCTCGCGTTGTTCGCTGTGGGGATCGACAGTAAGCTGCGCGTCGTTGATCGGCGCGGCTTCGAGTCCGGCGTTGGGGGCGTTAGGCTAGCTTGACCTGGTGTCCTGGCCCGTAAATTCGCTTGATAGTTCGCGGCGAAATTGGCCGCCATTCTGCGTTGCTCGGCCTCACCGTAGCGCGCGCTACGCCGTCGGCCGAGCGCCTTGTCTGGCAGCTCATTTCGTGCGCTCCTTTATCGTCGGAACTTACGGGACAGGACACTAGTTGACCGCGACAATGATGAAACGACTTCAACGCATCCTGTGCCTCGACGATTTCGAGGCTGCCGCCCGCGATTTTCTTCCGCGCCAGATCTTCACCTACATCGTCGAAGCTGCCGAGACGCGCAGTACGCTTGCCGACAACCGCGCGGCATTCCGTGACTGGTGGTTCGTCCCGCGGATCCTCACCAATGTGTCGGCAGGATCGCAGAAGACCACGCTTCTAGGTCGCCAGTTTGCATCACCGTTCGGAATCGCGCCGATGGGGATCAGCGCTCTCTCTGCGTATCGCGGCGACCTCGTGCTGGCGGGCGTGGCGGGCGAAGCGAACATTCCGATGATCATGTCGAGCTCGTCCCTGATCCCGCTCGAGGAGGTCGCGCGAGAACACTCCCACGCATGGTTCCAGGCCTATCTTCCCGGCGATTTCAGCGAGATCGAGGCGATGGTCGCGCGTGTTGCGCGCGCAGGGTTCACGCATTTGGTCGTCACCGTCGACTCGCAGGTTGCGCCAAACCGCGAGCATTATGTGCGCGGCGGATTCTCGTCACCGCTTCGGCCCAACCTCGACCTTTTCTGGCAAGGCATCACGCATCCGTCGTGGACCTTTGGCACGTTCCTGCGAACGCTGGCAAGGCACGGCATGCCGCACTTCGAAAACAATTACGCACGCCGTGGTCCGCCCGTCTTGTCGGCGAACGTGACGCGTGATTGGTCCGACCGCGGCAGTCTGGACTGGACGCATCTCGCGATGATGCGCGATATGTGGAAGGGACCGCTGATCGTCAAGGGAATCCTGCACGTCGATGACGCGAGACGCGCCCGCGATGTCGGTGTCGACGGGATCATCCTGTCGAATCACGGCGGCCGCCAGCTCGACGGCGCCGTGGCAACGCTACGCGTGCTACCGGAGGTGGTTGCCGCGTGCCCGGGCTATCCGGTGATGCTCGACGGCGGCGTGCGTCGCGGAACCGATGTGCTGAAGGCGCTGGCGCTCGGTGCCGCGTTCGTGTGGATCGGCCGGCCGTTCAACTATGCGGCTTCCATTGGCGGGCGCGATGGAGTAAGGCACGCGATCGCGCTGATGCAGGCCGAGATCGAGCGCGACATGATGATGCTGGGGATCCGCGCACTCGACGAGCTCGGGCCGCATGTCGTAAGGCGAGCGTCACGTGCATAGATAGCAGCACCCTGGAATCGACAGCACGTTCGTATCACTGCGGCGTGCACATCACCACGCCATCCGGACCGTACCCTTCAGGCTTCCAGCCGGCTTGGGTGATCATGTCGCTCCGCGCCTTCTTGGAAGTTGTGTACATGTGGTTCGGCGGAAGGCCATACGTATCGTATAGCCGATAGACCGGCTTCGTTGCCGCCGGGCAAACGCCTGAGAGTCGATCGGGAAGAATCATTTCGAATGCGTCTGCTGATTCGAGCAACCAAACATCGCCAAACTTTGCAGCGACCGTCGCGCACTCGGTGGCGTCAGCGCTGAAGAAATGACTTTCAAACGTGTCGATTTGTTGCGGCGGCGAGCCGTCAAAGTACGGGAACAGTCCATAAAAACGACAAGTCGGTGCTGCGCCAAAGGCCAGCCCGCGCCCTGCCTTGTAGGCAAGGAATCCCGGCCCCCAACGGGACCAGCCGGAGGCAACCGAGTCCAGTTTTTCGATTTCGACCGGGTCGGATGTGAGGAAGAAATCCCATGTCGAATTTCCGTTGTACCGTGAGTACTCGATCACCGGGACGAGTTCATCGTTCAAGTTGTTCGCAGTCAGCTTTGCCAATGTGAAGGACGTGAAAAAAGTCTGAAAGCCTCCTTGCACGTACGCGGAAACTGGGATGATGCCTGCCGGTCCCGAACTGGCGGCATGAACCGAAGCGAAACCGTTTTGATCAGTCTGCACTTCGCCGCTGGAGAGCGTTGCGAAGACCTCACCAAATAGGTCTCCAAGGTCTTCACCTCCCGCCGAAATTGTGTTGAATGTCACGTTCACATTTGGAACGGGTCTGCCGAGATCGTCGAGCACCTGGACGGTGAGCGGCGCGGGAAAGTCGGTGCTCGCCACAGGAATGGCCTGGAACCGGCCACTGGTAATGACGATGCGGGCCGGCGTGCACGCCGGCGGCGTTTCGGCCACCACGATGCGCCGTCGCGCGGCCACGAGCGCCGGGTCGTAGGTCGCCGGCACTGCATTCAGAACGTACACCTCGATGTCGTACGTCCCGACGGCAAGCGGGGAGAGCGTTGCGTCTGCGACATGAATGCCGGGGTTGATAAGGAACTTTGCGCCAGCGCGTAAGGCGACCAGGCGAATAGTGTTCCGCGTTCGGTCGACATTGAGTTGGCCCGTTAGATTGTCCGGCGCGCTGACCTCCACCGCGATGGACTGCGTCGGGGATGGACAGTCCGGAGAAACGATCAGGCTAACGGTGGCAAATGCGTTGCCCGCAAATGAAACGGCGGCGCAAATCACGAGGCGCGCGAGCAATGAGACGGACTTGGTCAGTAACATCCTATGCGCGTTACAGACTGGAGGCGGCGAAGCCTCGGGATGGATGCAGCTATGTCGCGAGCGTAGCGTTTCCAAACCGGATCTCAATCGAGTTACGTCGAAGGCAGCCGAATGCCCACCACCAGGCTCTACGTCCAACGTTTGCCGGTGCCCAAGCAGAGCGACTGGCGACCTCGGCGCCGATGCACACCGATGGTTGGCGACGAACCTTGTTGCGGACGCTTCCGGCCAATAGCGGCCGGATGGTAAGCCGATGATGCAGCCGTCTGAGCTGATCCTGCAGCGCCGTCACTGCGCTGCTCGCTACGCGCGCTCTAGATAGCTTTGGAATATCCCGACGTGGATAAGCGCCGAGTCCGCCGAACCGGGCCAGAGATCCTCTGAACGGAAGCGCACGTCGTACGTCGGCTCGTCGTCGGCAGCAACCGCGTGCGCATGCGCGTCGGGAAATGGATAGGCGGGTGACTCGCCCACAACTACGCCCGTCTTGCCTCGAACATACGCAGGCATTCGAACATGACCCGGTACATATTCGTCGCGAGCGCGAACGCGGTCACCCAATGCGAAGCGCTCGCGCTTCACCGCATTCGTTCGTCCCGGCGCGCTTGGCGCCGCGAGCGGGAATCGCCCTCCCGCCCGCTGTTCGAGCTCCGCGTGCGTCAGAACGCCTTTCTCAACGAGCAGCGTAGCAAGACTCGTCAACGAACGCTCGTAATAGCTCGCCGTCAAATACTGACGCGGTTCCATTCGTTCGATCGCATGACGATACTCGTCCATGTTGAAAATGCCGCGCCGCACTGCGAACACGTATAGTGAGTTTGCGCGAACCTCCCACGGCGTATGAAATGGTCGGGCGTCGTTGGTGTAGCGCACCGGCCCAAAGCCCTGTTTGCCGCCCAAGTCGTGGATGCCATCCATCCGGCTTTCCCAGTTAGAGACGTGTTACGCCGATCAGGGAGTCACGACTGACAATTTCAGCCAGTTTTTCCTCGGCCCAACCGACAGTCTCCGGCGGCTGAACTGGGAGCACCATATAACGCGTATCTGCTGTCGTGTCCCAGACGCGAATCTCGACCTCCGGCGGCAAATCCAATCCCATCTCTTTCAATACGGTGCGCGACTCGCGCACGACCCGTGCCCGGTACTCCAGGTCTTTGTACCAGTCCGGAGGAAGTCCAATGACAGTGAAGGCCGTGCACGAGCATTGCGTACAGCAAATCACGTTCTGGAGCGCCGGGGTGTTCTCGAGCACGACGAGGTGGCGGTGATGTTTCGGCATTGCGATCCCAAGCTCCGCAACTGCCGCGGCACCATTGGTCAGCAGCCGAGCGCGGAATGAAGGATCGGTCCACGCTTTGGCGACGACGCGGGCGCCATTCTGTGGCACCCATTGTTCCTGGGCGAGGTGGTCAAGACCCTCGACCGCTTCGGACACGTTCATGCCGCGGGCTTCGAGTGCTGCCTGTATCGCGTCTACGCGCTGCTGCGGGGTTGCGGTTGCGTATACGGCGCGATCGCGCGTGCCCATGTTGCGTCCTTCCCGTGACTGGGCGATATCGTAGTAATTCAAGTTTGCTGCGAACCTGCTGTGTCGTCAAATAAACAACTTCTGGATGTCGACGAGGCCGACTCTTCTGAAGACTGCTGCCGGCCACAAGCAGACGGTTGTTCATGGCGCTTCGCGCCCGCAGTTCGGTTCTAGGCCACGATGGTCTTTGCTTGAACCCCAGAAGACGAGACGAGGTGGGCGCAACCGCGACTGTTGTTCGTCGGAAAAAGCGCGAGGTGCCTGCCCAGCGAGGGTGCACGCAGCTCCTTGACTCTCGTCGTGCGCCGGGGCAGATTGGGTGCGACGAAAGCTTTGCAACGTCGCCCGCAGCCGTCCTAATCCCGGCTGCAAGCCTCTAATTAGGAGAAGACCATGGGAAGGATTCGCGTGCAGTCACCAATGTCATTAATTTGCTTGCCCTATCCGGTCTCAGTCTGTTAAGTGCGACTCCGGTCCTCGCTCAACATCAATCGGAGCGCAGTTTTCAGTTGCAGAAAGGCCAGGCGATTCGGATCACTCCCGAGGGCAAGGTGGACGTGTTTGTCACTATGCAGGGGGATCAAGCTCATGTCGCAAAGATGGACAAGCGAGCGAAGCCACTGACCAAGGGCCTTGGCGTCTGGTTTGGCCCCGACGGCAAGCTGCGCTATTTAGATGAGCCGGTCGAGGGCACGGAGAAGTTCCAGCACAAGAAATGATTGGTCGGCTGAAATGAACGAGAGGCGGCGTCCGCTGCGGCAGGACAATTCGCATGTCAAACGATGACCGAGACGAACGAGTGCCTGTAGCCGGCTCAACTCCTCAAGGAGAACTGGTGGCCGCCCACTGGGCGCGTCTGTCTCTCACGGTCGATGGCGCCATGCAGGCACTGCGGTCTAGAGGCATTGCCATCGAGCGAGCGACTGCCGACGACCTACACGGGCTGGACATGCTCCATATGGGAGGGCTTGCAGCAACCGACGCGCTGGCGGAGATGGCGGCGCTGCAAACCGGGCAGCACGTACTGGATGTGGGCGCTGGCGTTGGTGGTCCCGCGCGGCGCATGGCGTACAAGTATGGCGCAAGGCTTTGGGGCATAGAACTGAGTAAGTCGGTCTGTCAGACGGCAGTGGCGTTGACGGCATTGGTCAGACTGCAGGACCAAGTGCAGTTCAAGCAGGGTAGCGCGCTGGCACTCCCGTTTCCGGATACCGCCTTCGACGTTGTAGTAATGCAGCACGTCGCCATGCAAGTCGCCGAAAAGGAACGGCTGTTTGCAGAGTGCGTCCGCGTTCTCAACGGTGGTGGGGTATTGGCGCTTCACGAAATATTCGCAGGAGAGGGCGGGCCGCCACTTTTTCCGTTGGCCTGGGCAACTGATCCTGCCATGTCGTCCTTGGAAACGTTCGGCGAGTGCTCAGCGCGGCTTGCACACATGGGGTTATCGGCAGGTGCGTTCAGGGATACAACGGCGGAGGGGCAGCAATACCATTTGGCGAACATGAAGGCCATGCAGCAAGCGTTGGCGCAGGAGGAAGGCACCCAGGGTCGTTCGGTTGACGTCACCAGGAGGAGGTTGCAAACGGCCACCTCGATGGAACGCAATCTGCGCGAGCGACGATTGCAGGTTGCAATGGTTGTGTACCGCAGGACGCGAAACTTGAATGCTGCCTAACTTGCTCCAAGACAGGGCTTCGCGCCGGTGATCCCAAACGTTGGGCATCGGCACAGTCCGCCTCGGCTGATCAATGAAATCCGTTACGTACGGTTATGTCGATCAGGCCGATGTTCAGCTTTCTGCGCATGGTCGAAATGGCATGGCGCCAGGTCGATTAACTTCACCGTCCTCCCTGCCGCGATCGCCGCGCGCCGTCCTACCGGCGACTATTCAATGGGAAAAGACGCGGTGATGCTTTCGCCGGCGCCGGTATGACGAGCGCGGGATTCTCGGGACCCGCCTACAGGGCGGCGTGATATCGCACAACGGCGATCTATTCGCGGATCGACCTCGAGCAGATCGCGCTCCCGCGGCGCGCTCTTACTTCGCGATGGTCGCTTTTCCAAAACAACGGCGCACGGTCGCCAGGTCGCGGGCTTGCATGAGGAAGGGCAGCCGCTGAAATTGTCCGTAGGCGTGAGTGGCAGAGTCGAGCGGCTGCAGCGGCCGACGACCGTGCTGCTGAACGCGTGGCGGCAACCCTCCAAGCGGTGGCTCGAAGTCTTGATCGTGCCGGCGGGCGCCGATCCTACGGCAACAATTGCTTAATGCGCGCCGCCACGACTAGAAAGCGTGCGCAACTGTACGACTGGTTCGGGTTCGACTACGGTCCGTCGTCCATCTCAATTGCAGACGTTAGGCGCAACGCGCTAACCGCGAACGCACCGGTCTCCGTTCGGCCAGAAGCGGTCAGTGGGTCAGAGTGCTCGAAAGCGGTCGTTCATAGCGCAAACAGTCAAGCGAGAAGTCGTGCAGGTTTCCTCGCTGACTGCAGACGGAACGCCAAATGGGACATACGATGAGGGCCTTCGCCACGATCAAGTACTACAACCCTGCTAATGCGGATCCAGCGCTGCTGGCGGGCCTAGCGCGGGTCGTCATCACGCACTCACAGATGGATGAAGTGATGCGGCTGACGATCAAGGACTTGGCGGGTATCTCGATCACCGATCCGGGCTACGACAGGCTAGTCAAGGGCGGAGCAAAGGACTTGCGTAAGAAGATCGCCAAGAAAGCGAAGGAACGATTCCCGGACATTCCCGAGCTACATCACAAGTTCGCCGGCATCCTCGCAAAAGCCGAGGACGTGACTGAGCAACGTAATGTGCTCGTTCACGGTATCTGGACGCATTCGGCGGACGACTCCCAAGACCAAGGCCCGCACATTCGAGACAAGGGCTTGCGATACCCGATCCCGACGCTCGAACCGATTGAGAGCTGGGAGCGAGCCATGAAGTCGGTGATCGTTGCCCTAAACACACTCAGGAATGCGATTCGCACAGCCCAAGCGACTTAGCTGTTGAAGCTTTGCTGCGCTCGGCGGGCAGGGATCGGCCAGCAGCGGCCAGTGGACGAAGGGCTGAAAACCACGAGCGGCCGCAGACCACTGATCGGGGCGCCACCACTTTCGCGAGCAAGGCTCCGCGAAGCCACACCGCCGGTTTGCGTTGGCGTCAAGTGAGCGGGTGCACGCGCAAGCGGGGACATCGCCTTAAGACAGGGCGCTTGGTCCGGGTGTCGGATTTGTCCTACAGACTCCGGCAGCTTCCGCGCGCAAGCTGAGCGGGGCATTTGTTTTTTACCAAGCAAGCGTGCGCAAAACTATGTTCGCTTGCGCCGATTGGTGTGGAGGATTTTATGCGTGCTTTCCTTGCGTCGTTCGCGGCCGTCGCGCTCGTTGGGTGCCAGACCGTTCCACCAGACACATCGAAGCAGCAGATCTCCGCGCTCGTTCAAGATTGGGCCGC